>Ga0310697_10003869_pt1 | contig 14967 bp, 1 predicted proteins | sample 172DNAGHGlowgp2_FD_203883 | JGI IMG/M metagenome (GOLD analysis project Ga0310697, IMG submission 203883) | Sheep rumen microbial communities from Palmerston North, Manawatu-Wanganui, New Zealand - 1728 DNA GHGlow gp2 (v2) (version 2) | ecosystem: Host-associated > Mammals > Digestive system >...
GTCTCCCCACAACCCCCAACCCCCCAAACCCCAATCCCCAATCCCCAATCCCCAATCCCCAATCCCCATTAAAAATATTATAATTATTTTTTAAGTTAATAATTTTTAATTTAAATTATTGATTTCATAGAATAAGAAAATTTTTTATATTATTTTTTTTATCCAATTTTATTAATCAAAATAAAAATTAGTGAAAGCAAAATTAAAATAATAGTGAAATTGAAGTGAAATAATTAAAAAGAAAGAAAATAAAATTATTATTCAATTTATTTTGATTATTTAATGTTTAGAATTAATAATATTTAATCTCTTCCATATAGTTCTTCTTCATCTCCTTCATTTTTCAAATCATAATAATTATCATCATCATCATCTTCTTGTTCTTTTTTATCATTATTCTTATTTTCTTCTATTTCATTTTTATATTCCAGTTGATTATTATTTTGGTCCATTTTAGGTTCATTCATTTCTTCAATCTTCTTTTTAAGTTCTTCATTTTTTTGTATTTGATTTATAACAGGTTTATAAAATTCTTCAGTATTTTCTTCTCCTAATTCTTCATATAAAGATAATACTTGATTTAATTGGACATTTAAATTTTCTAATCCTTCTAATTCTTTATCAAATTCTTTCATATCTAATATTTTTTTATTCCATATATCTGGAATATTTAAATAATTAATAATATTGTTGGTATTATTTTTAATTTTATTCTCTTTATTTTTTTCCTTTGATAAAAATAGAACAATAAATCTTCTGATTGCAGAAGCAAATATTTCCTTTGTTATCTGATGATTATTTTCAAAATATTTTTTAATAATTTGCTTTTGATTTTCATTCATTTCTTTTTTATATTCATTTAATTCATTTTTAATAACTTCATATATTAAAATTTGATAGTACTCAAAAAGATTAGTCAATTTATTAATAGTAAGGCTTTGTTTTTCATTGAAGATTTCTATAAAAGATTTATTAGTAATTTTATCCGATAAATATGGAAATACTTCAAAAATTTTATTACATTCAGTAAAATTAATAGTATTTGCATTTGAGCCATTTATTTTTATGTTTGTTTTTATAGTATTTAAGTAATCTATTAATGTAATAAAATCATTCAAAATTTCTTTAAATAGATTATTATTTTCTTTATTTGATAGATAAAATTGATATAAAATGACATTGTCATCCAAAATGAGATTTTCTAAATTATACTCATTATTAAATTTATTTATTACATCGATATTTTCAAATATTAAATCTTCATTTTTATATATAAAGTTACTAATTGTATCATTAAATAATTTTTTATTTTTCAATAAAGCTTCAGTCATTTTTTCTTCAATTAAATAATAATCAATTTGAAATTGATTATATGATTCATAAATATTATTAAAAACTATATCTCTATATGAACAATCAAATACAATATCAATAAAAGAATTATCATTAGGAAGATTTAAAGAAAAGATTTCATCTTCTTTTATGTTTTGAATATTCACTTTATTCTTACAATTTTGGTCGAATATTTCTTCTCTAATTTTAATATCTAATAATTCTTGAATTTCTCTATTTTGTTGCTCAATAAATTTTTGATAAATTTTTTTGTATGATTTCCCAATTTCATTTTGGTCATCAATAAAAAAATTAGATAAATCACTTTTATTTGATAATCTTATTGGATTTTTTTTTCCATCAAGCAGCTTTAATTGATTATAAAATTTAATAAATTCATCAATTAATATTTTGTTATCTTTATATAATTTCTCATTTTCTAGTATAATTTTCTTATCGTCTCCTCTTTCTATAATATGTGAATATTTGTCATTGAACATATTTAATACTTCATTATACATTTTAAGATAGTTAAGAGAATAAATATTATTATTTGTAGGAGAAGTAAAATGATTCAAATATTTAAATAGTACTGGATATTTATTATTTTCTTTATGATATAATTGATTCAATAGGAAATCCTCATTTATATAATCAGAATAATAAAAATCATTGTAAAATGGATAATCATTTAAATTATTTACTTGGTATTTTTCATTTAATAAATAAAGGGAAGAATCCCTATCATTTTTATCAGGATTAGATAATTTCTCTAAGCTTTTGGATTCAATCAAAAAGTCTTTTATTTTTTTAGATATTACTTTTTCTAAATCTTCTTCAAAATTCATAAATTGCTCAAAATTTTTATTATCAAATATTTTATTTAAAATATCAGATATATCAAAAAATATATAATTCATAAAAAATTCAATAACAGTTATTTTTTTCTTTTTTAATTCAGATCTTATTTGTTCCCAACATTCTATTAAAATATCCATCCAGCCCATACTTTTTGGCTTAAAATTATCAAATTTTTTATTCTCTGTATATAATCTTGCGAAAAATAAATGAGAATATAAAATAAAATTAAGTATTCTATAAGAAATCTGGCTTAAATTTCTGATAACTTTATTATCTTTTTTTAAATGATTTTCATCTAAAACAGTTATTCCTTTTTCTTGAGTATAGAATCTTTCAATATATTTTTGTTTAAAATTATCAATAGTTATTAAATTAGTTTCTATATTACCTTTATCTTTGATTTCTTTTAATTCCTTTTCATCATAGACAATTCTATAATAATTATCCCTTTTAATATGACCATAACCAATAATTGCAGACTTTAAACCTATTAGTTCCCCACATTTTGGACATTTTTTATTATATAAAGATTTGTCATCATAATCATCTAATATTGGAAGATAATATCCATTTCTACATAAACATACATAACACCCTATATTTGATTTATTATTCAAAAAATGTTTTTTAATTTGTGAATATAAATTATAAATTGGGATATCTTTAATATCATTTCCAGGATAATAATATTTATTTATATCATTTATATTATTTTTATTATATAAAAAACTATAAATATTTCCTTTTTTATTTTTGTCTAATAAATTTAAGCAGTAACGATAAGAAAAAAATAATATCTCTAAACTTTCAGGTGTAATATTAAATTTCTCTTTTAATTTAATGAATTTTTCTGGACAATAAAAAAATTGAATAGCAGGAAAAATTGTAGTTTTACTTTTAAATAATGGAAAGCATACTTTATTATAGAAATTTATATAAGTTGCAGATTTTTCAAAATCTTTAAATTTTAAACATGATAAAATTAAATTACATGTTGCAAAGAAAAAAACGTCTATTCCTAATTTATCAATATTAAATTGACTAATGTTTATTGTTTCAAAGTTTTGTTGTTTTAATTTTTCTAATTGTTTATAAAAAGATTCATATATTTGGCTGTTTTGGTTTCTAAAATTATTATAAGTATAATCAAATGGATTCTGTCGAGGGAAATTTATAAATTTATTGAATTCATTATATTCGTTTAATTTATATTTTTGTATATTATCAGGATTTACAAAGACATCTATTCTTCTATTATATTTATTATAAATAATTTTATACACATATAATCGAATAATTTTTGAAATTGAAATATTATCATTTATAGCTTTAATAATTTTAGATGTATCATTAATTTTTTGTGAACTTATACTAATCAATGATATAAAAGTATATAAATAAGTTTTTATATAGCCTATAGTAAATAGTTTACAAATATTCTTTTTTCTGCCTTTTAACTTTTTTGGATTATCAATATAATTTACTAAAAAAAGAAGACATTCTTTAAATATTTCAAACGGTTCATCATCAAGCAATATGTTTTCTTTTTTATTATAAATTGTATTATTTAAATATATATGAGAATTCTTTTCAAAATAATAAAGTAAAGTTTCAGATAAAACAAAACTTTTATTATCATTATCATTTTTTTCATTTAACAAGTTTTCTATTAAATTCATAATTTCATTTTCTTCATTTAATATTTTTGGTATTGTTCTTTTAAAATGTTCTTTTTTTGGAATAATTACCTTTTTTAATAATAATTGTAATATATCATTTGACTTTATTATTAATTCTTTATCCTTAATTAAATATTCAAAAATAGTTGCACGATAATTAATATCAGAAATTTTTTTAATTTCTTTGTAACATATATATCTCATTAAATCATAATACTGATCATCTTCATAATTTATACATTCTTTAATTAAATCATATAAATTATTGAAAGTTTCTATTAAATCATCAATTTTATTTATCTCGTCTTTTTGTAAAATATCAGCATTTGTTTTCAAATTATTAATAATTTCTGATACTTTTTGTATATTAATTTTATTATTAATTTTCAAAACATCATATATTTTAATTATTTCATCAATAATATACATTTCATTCAAAAATATCAATAAATCATCATTTAAATTTTGAATAATTTTAATGATGCTTTTCAATGCTTGAAAATAAGAATGAAAATTTTCTTGAGTTAATTCTATAGATGTTATGCTTAGACAAATAGAGGCTATAATTATATAGAAACATTCATTAACTTCTTTAGTTTCTTTTGGATTTTTTGAATCATTTGTTATATATCTTAAATTTTTAGAATTTATTGTTTTTCCAATTAAATCAAGCAATTTATTATTTTTTAATATTTCTTTTAAATTATAATTATTAAAAATTCGAAGAATATTATCAATATATTTTTTATTTGATTCTAACCAAATTATTTTTATTAATATAATTTTGATTTGGTTATTTTCATTATCTTTTATTATTTTATTATTTTTATTAAATCTCAAATTTAATATTAAATTTATCAATTTATGATTATTATCATTATACAATTGATTTTTAATTTTTGGATTATTTTTTAATAAATAAAAAGTAATATAATCATTTAATATTAAATCTATGGGTATTTTATTTATTAAATTTACTACAAAACTATTTTTCATTAGATATTGATTTACTTCTTTTAAATAAATATTTTCTTTTTCATGAAATTTTTCAATAACTTTGTCTCCATCTCCTTTTAAAAAATATCTTAGTCTCTTTTCATTTTGACTAAAATCTCTTATTATAGTTAAATTTATATAATTTGATAATTCTTGATAAAAATTATAAAATCCGGGGATAACAAAATCCATATTAAATTTTGGAATATATTTTTTATCTTTGTCATATTTAATTATTTTTATATATTTTTCTTTAATCTCTTTAATTAAGGTATTATTTAATAAATCATTATGCTTATTTAAAGCTAATAAAGTACTTAGGAAATTATTATCTTCTATTATATAAAAAATTTTTAATAAATATTCATCAAATATTTTATCTCTTATATATTCAAGTAAAATTGAAACTATATCAATACTATTTTTATTAATATATTTATTTTTGTAAATTTGCTCCATTAATTCATTTCCTTTTTCTTCTATTAAGTCTTTTGCTTTTTCAATAATATCTTCCATAAAAACAGTATCTTTCTCAAAATATTTAAATATTTTTTGATAATAACTTTCATTTTTTTTGTCATTTTTATTATTTTTTTTAATAAGAAATTTTCTTAGCATTTTTTCGAACTCTTTTTTTAAGTCAATATAATCTTTTTCCAAAATTTCTTTTACTGTTTGTTGTAGTATATCATTTAATTTAATATCATGGCCACTTAGATTATCAATAAATAATTGATTAACATAATAATATACTCCAGGGACTGTATAAATTGTAGGAAATTCTTTTGATGTAAAATTCCTTTTAACATGGACAATAAAAATAAATCTATAATTTTCTTTTCCATAATTATTATTTACAAATGGAATAATAAAACTTAAATATTTAGAATTATAACAATCAAAGTGAATATAAATTAAATTATTATTTTTATTACTATTATTCTTTTTATTATTAATTTGGCCTTCAATTAAATTTTTAAATTGGGCTTCACTTCTTATTTCCGATATTAATCTATAATTCATATCTTCATCAATTCTATCTATTAAATTTGCAACATTATTAAAAGTATAAATAATTGATATTTTATAATGCTCTTCATTAACATCATTAATATAATCATATAAATTATAAAAAGATTTCTCCTTATTGTAGAAATCTTTAAGAATATGTTTATCTGGTAAATTAATTATTATATCTTGAGGTAATAATTTAGATATATTTTTAAATATTTTTTCTTCAATGACTTGTTCTATTTTATCTGAATTGTTGTTTTCATTATTATTATTTTCACTATAAAAGTAATAAACTAATCCTAAAATATCTTCTTTTTTAGAGCCTATTAATAAATCTTTAATTTTATAATTTATTTTAAAATTATCAGAAGCATCCTTAATACAATCTTTTAATTTTAATTGATTTAAGATTTTATAAGATAAATTTTTTTGATTATCATCTAATAATTTATCAAATGAAATTATCACTTTTTCAAATCTATTTAAAAAAGGTGCTTCTACATTATCAATAAATTTTTTGTCAACCATAATAATACATTTAAATGATTCATTAACATAAGTTAATTGATCACTTAAATTTCCTTGGCATATTCTTGCATAATTTTTCCCGTCTTTAACTATATAATTCATATTAAATAAATCATATAAAAAAGCATAAATTTGGTTTAAATTTTGTAAAATTATTAAATGCTCTTTTCCAGCATGATTTTGAATTTGGTTTATCATTTTAAATTGATATTCATTATTATTATCATTTATAAAAGGACTTCCTTCATGGAAAAAAATTTGTTTTTTAAAATCTTCTTTAATAATATCTTGATGAATTAAAGGTGCTAAAGAAGGATTTATTTCTAATAATAAATACCTGCTTTTAGAATCATTAATATTTCTAATAATATTTTTTTTTAAATCATATGATTTTATTTTATCATCTTTAATAATATATTTATAATAATTATTTTTTTTTTCTATACATTCTTTATTAAAAATTTCTTTAAAAAACATAACTGAAGTAATTTTTTTTTTTTTATTTTTTTCTATATTTAAAGAATTCATTATGCCATTCAAAAAATTTTTAATTCCATTAATTCCATTAAAAGATTCAAATTTAATATCTAAATCTAAATCAATTTCAAATTCCATTCCACCAAAATTTCTCTCAATATATTCTTCAATTATTTCAACAATTTTTTCAGGCTTTGTTGTATCATTTAAAGTATTTAATTCAGTTGCAATCCCTTTTATTAGATAATAAAAGTCTCTATTTCCATGGAAATCAAGATTTATCTTTTTATCATTTTTATAAAATTTTTGAAATTCAGTTTTAGATTGTATTTCTGAAAATTCTTTTTTCAACCAAGATACATCATAATTTTTTTTATCATTTTCATTTTTTTTTATGATATTATTTAATTTTTTTTTTATTTTTAGAAAATCTTCGAATAAAGAAATTTCTTTTTTATCCTTAATAGTAATTCCTTCATATAAAGATTTCAATATATCTTGAGGCAATTTTTTTTTAATTATATAATTAAATTCATAGATTTCATATCTTTTATAAGCAATGAGAAGTTTTAATTCATCTAGTTTTTTTTTATATTCATAATATACTTTTGGCAATAAATTAAAGAAAATATTATCTTCTTCTATTAAATTATTATAAATACTTTTTGCAATGCTTAGAGAAGTTTCTTTTAGATCATCTAAAAGTTCATCTAAATTAGGTACTGATAAAGATAAAGTTCTGTTAATTTTAGATGCATCTAAAGTCCAATTACTTATTCCTACAAAGCTTACTCCTTCATGATTACCATCATATTCAAGTTTGCTATGTAAAACTTTTAAGGGATTACTTTTTGATCTTTCTGCTAATCCTAATTCATCAAATAATATCATTGATATTGGTAAATTTTCTTTTTTTTCCCCTTTATCAATTAATATTTTTAATTTTCCTGCAGCAATTTCAAATATATTTTCAACATCTTCAGGAGTAGTTGAATATGATCCTTGGAAATAACTTTGAATAATATTAGGAAATAATTGGAAAAATTTTGATTTAGAATATTTCCCTCTCATAGATTTATATATTAATTGTGAGCTTAGGCTTTTTCCACTTCCTGGTTTTCCCATAATTATAAGAGGAATTTTAGTTACTAAAGAAATAAATAATAAGAGGATATTCTCTCTTAAAGATTTATTATGACCAATCCCTTTATCTAATTCAATTTCATTTAATAAAAAGGCTTCTTCCAAATAAATAATTTGACTAAAATATTTAAATTTATTTAATTGATTATTAATTATTATTTCATTAGTTATGCTTGATTTTAAAGGTTCGTCAATTTTGTCTAATAAATCACCTTTCTCTTCAAGACTCACTTCTTTATTTGATTTATAATTAACTAATTTAATTAAATTTTCATATAATGATGTATCAAAATTATTTCTAGTTTTATCCTCAACCAGCCTTATATAATAGCATAAATATATTGAATTTATAATAGCTTTTATTTTTCCTAGTTCTTCACTTTCTTCTAAATTTTTATATTTATTTTTTAATTTGTAATATTCAACAAAAAATTCACAACATTTTGTAAATCGAGTCATTTCTCTTAAGGAAACAATTGAAGGGTCAAAAGTCTCTCTTAAATATTCATGACACTTACTAATAGCATCTTTAGTTCTTTCCTTTAATATCTTTTCTTTTTCACTGAATAATTTTGAAATAATACTTAGTATATATTTTTTTTCATCCTCTTGATCAATTGAGCCAAAATTAAAAACATAATACATTAAAGATTGAGGTAAAAGATTTACTAAATAAATTAATTCATTATCATCATCATTTGGATGTCTTAAACCACATTTTTTTTTTTTCTCTTTCTTTTTTCTATAAGGATTGCATGCTCCAATTATTCTTATATTATTTTGAAGAGGAGCCCCTTCATAAGTTCTTTTAATAAATATCTCCGTTAAAAGAGCAAGAGAATCACAAGTATTTAATTCATCAAAGAAAACCCATAATTCATTTTTTGTTTTAGCAATTTCATTTACACGTTCCATTTTCTCAATTAAAATTTTATCATTTATACCTGGATTTATATTTATAATTTCAAGTGTTTCTTCTCCATTATTTAATAATTGATTTAATTTTTTTATTAATGCTGTTTTTCCGCAACCAGTTTCTCCCATTAAGATAACTGGAATATTAGCAGCAATTCTATATAAAATTAAAATCATTTTTTTAAAATTATCATTGGTAATTATATATCCGTCTTTATTAATAATACTTAATAAAGATTTTTTAGATTTATTACATTCAAAATCATAATCACTCACAGGATTATCTAAAGATAATATTTCTTTTAATTTTTCTAAATAATCTTCTTCACTATTATAATTTTTTAATCCTTCTTCAGAAATATCCATTTCAACAAAGGTTCCTAAACTTTCTCCTTGTTGTTTATTATTTTTTTCTTTTGTTTTTATAGTAAATATTAAAGGAGATTTATATTTCTGATTTTTTAAATCATTTTCATATATTTGTGATAATAAATCTATATATTTTAAATTATCTTTTTTATTTGATTTAGAAGTTTTATTTTCATTATCATCAGTTAATAATTTTGCAAAAGCTCCTAAAGTAAAATATTGTGTACCTTTTGAAAAAGATTCAATGCATTGATTTGTAACATCTTCTTCACCTTTAGAAAATTGTAAACGGCATTCGAATTTGTAATATTGACTAATAAAAAGATTAATAAAAATATTAATTTGATGATATGAATATTTTTTCTCTTTTTTTTTCATATACTTGAAAGATGCTTTTTCATTTTCATTTTCATTTTCTTCTTCTTTTTCTATATTATCTAAGATAAATTTATAGATTTTTTTATTTGTATTTAATCCTAACATAAAATCAAATTGTTCAATTGTTTTTTGAGGAAGTTTTAATCCTGGCATATTTTCAAAAGTAATATTCTTAATTTCAAATGACTTTAATATATCATAATCTTTTATAAAATCAAAGAAGCAATTTGGTATTTCTACGTAAATTTCTATATTTTTAGGTATATAAATAATATTTTCATTGTTAGAATAAAATTTTGTAATTAAAAATGAAAATAAAAATTCATTTAAAACTGATTTTTCCTTATTTTCATATAAATCTAAGTGAATAGCTATATCTGTATAGTTATTTTTTTTATCACTTATTGATTCAGCTTTTTTTAATATTTTATTTAATTTTTTAAATATAATATCTTTAGTTAAATATCCTCCTAAAGGAAAATAGATATATTTTTTCAAATTGCTTTTTATTGCATTCTTAATACTTGTTGTTTTTCCTAAACCACATATTTGAGATTTATAAATATGAGTGTTTTTATATATTATAGATTTACTAATAGCATCTTGATTATTGTTTTTTATTGGGGGATAAGATTTAGGTTTTATTTTTTGTATTTCATTTAAAAAGGATTCGTTACGCTTTTTATTATTATAAATAAAAATTATACATGAATCTAAATATTCATCAGTTTTAGTTTTATCTACATTATCATCTTCATCTTGATTATAATTATTATTTTTATATATCAACAATTTATCTATAAAATTATTCATTATTTTTTGTTGAAAATCTGAGAAAGAATCATTTATTTCAACTATAAATAAAGTATTATATTGACATAATATAGCTCTATTAAAAAATGCTTGCATTTCTTCATATGAAGTTTCTTTATTGCTAATTAAAATATTTTGTGCAATAGGCAATTGACCCATCATTTCTAAATATATTTGTAATATATCATCTTCCATTGATTTTGATTCATTTTCATATTCTGATTCATATAAATAAATTCCTTTGAAAGTTTCTTTAGATCTAATTAATAGTTTATTGTAATGATTTTCCAATGATGAATCATTATTTTGAAATAAGGAGGATATATAATCAGAAATATTTTTAAAAGAATTATTATTATATAAATCATATTCATAAACATAATCTTCTGTATTCCTTGAATTAGATAAATAGCCATCTTTAATCTCTTGATTATTAGTATCATTTAATATAAATCTTATAATAGAATCAATTTTATAAGTACCTTCTAAATGTTTCATAAGACTATCAAATTGCTTTCCATATATGAATCTTAAATTTGTTTTTTCTTTATATATTTTATCTAATTTATTTATAATATTACTTTTAGCATCATATAAAAATTTTTGAATATCTTCAAATTTTGTTGCTTTGTTATTTAAAAAGTAATTAACAATAGGCTCTTTTTTATATTGAAAAGAAATATTTATTAATATAGGCAAACTACTTCCTTTAATTCTTAAAATAGATATATTATCATATATTATTTCAATATTATTTACTAAATTTTTGAAAGTAATTAATAAATTACATTTTTTATTATATGTATCTGAATTATCATTTTTAGAATTTGGGCTAGTATCTTTTTGCTTTATATATATTTTATTTTTTAAACTTTTTAACTTATCAATTGTAACACCTTTTTTATTGCCTTTCTCATCATTTATAAAAAAAGTTTCTTTGTCTTGAGAAAAAATGAAATTTGCATTGGTAGATATTTCTTTAATTTCATTGTAGAGATTAATAGAAAAATCAAAATCTTGGTTTAATTCTATTACAGAAGAATAAATTTGAGAAAAATTTTCAAATCTCGCAATTAAATCATCATCTAAATTAGTTTGAATATATTTTAAAATTCCAAAATTATCACCAATATTTTTCAATTCATTAAAAAATCCAACACATCTTATAGTATCCTCTATATCTTTATAACTTATGGTACGTGAATTAGGCTCTATTTTATCATATAATATTTTTATTCCTTCGTTGGATTGAGATAATAAAAAATCATATGCCTGTTTTTTATCATATAGACAGCAACATAATTTAAGATAATTACTTTTATTTGATTCACTTTGATTTAAATAATCATATATATTTTTTTCTTTTAATTCTTCTAAATAGGTTTTTAATTCTACTTCTTTTTCTGATATATTTTTATATTTTGATGAAAAAAAATCATTCCATTTATCATCATCTTTTTGAAAATTATTAAAAAAATAAATTAAACTATTAATATCATTTTCATATTTTTTGCTATTAACTATAATAGTAATTTCATCTCCTACAAACTCTTCATGAATTTTAAAAAAAGCCATAATTTTTTCAATTTCTTGCACTACTTCAAAGCCATTAGTATTAGTCAATTCATCTCTTATAGAATTTAATATATTTTCTTTATCTTCATTATTAATATTATTATTTTTATTGCCTATCTTTAAATAATTTTTAATATTTTTAATATCATTTAAAGCTTTATTAAAACGTTCTTCAGAATTATTTCCTTTTGTCTTCTTATAAAATATATTAAAAATTGTTAAAGTTTTTACATTATTTATTTCTTCTGCTAGAGACTTTAATCTTAGCAAACGATCTATTTTAATTTTTTGAGAATTATATTCATTTACTTTTCCACTCATTATAATTTTTATTATTTCATTCATTTCAGAAATTTCTTTTAGTTTAGAATCTTTATGATATATAGATAATTGATCTTTAATAAAAGTTATATTTTTTTCAGTTTCTTTTATTTCATTATATATATTATTTAAATCTTTATACTGCTTTTCTGAGTTTACTACTTTATTCAATAAAGAAAATAAATTTAATTTATCCAAAATATTTTGCTTATCATTACTTAAAAAATTAAAAAATGATTGTACTAGTAATTCATTGCTTTCAAGTTCTTTATATATAATATTTAATTTTTCTAAAGTTTTATTGGAATATATATTATCTTCTTTAAATAAATGATATTTTTGTAATTTACATAATAATTCAATATTTATATTTTTTTTATTAGAATAAAAGTCAAGTTCCTTAATTATATATTTTTCTTTTAATTGATTCATTAATTTTAGATAATCATTTTCATTAAGACTTTTAATAAAAATTATAAAATCTTCAATATTATTATAATTTATATTATTGATATATATTTTAGTTATATAATTTTTCATTTCCTGATGTTCTTCATCATCAGATATATTTATAAGACTTATATATATTTTTAATTGTATTTTTTTATCTAATTTATTTATTTTTTCTGATAAAAATTTACAATTTTTTGAATTCAAATAGAATAAATTTGATAAAATGGATATAATATTAATTGCTTTTTCTAATTGTTCATTTTCTAAAGATAATAAAATATTATTTGTAGCATATGCTTCATATTTATCATTTAATAATTCAATATAAGTATTTTTATTATCTTTTAAATTATCAATATTTATTAATTTTAAAATTATATTAAAATCAAAAATTTTATTAATTTTGGAGCATAGTTTAAGCAAATATCTATCTAATTTTTTTTCAAATTTTTCCTCGAAATTACATTTTGTGAAATTTTCAATAAAATTATCATCTATTTTTTCAAAATCAATTTTATCAAATATTTCTATATCTCTTTTATTAATATATTTTTCATCTTTATAAAATATATCATAATTATTGATTAGATTAATAATTTCTGAATTTTCAATATCATTTTTTTCTGAAATAAATTTTTTAATATTATCATCTAATAAATAAGCAAAAACATCTTTGTCATAAAAATTATTGGCTTCTTTTCTTATTATATTATCATTATTATATAATTTTGTTACTAAATCATTATAGTTGACAAAAATAGCCCTTAAATCATAGCAATTGATAATATTATCTTCAGTTGATTCTTTGCACTCATTTAATAATAATTCCCAAAATGAATTTGTAAAAAATATTAATAATTTTTCATTTGAATAAGCAATAATTTTTTCTATTAATTCAAATATATCTTTATAATTTTTTTTATCAAAATTAACGGCTTTTATTTGAATAGGCTTAAATTTTTGCATTAATATTATTTTTTCTTTATTTTTCTCTATAATTTTCAAAAACATATATATTTCATTTAAATAAAATAAAGTCCTTTCAATAAATATTTTAAATTCTTTATTTGTTGAATATTCAATAAATTCATTATAAAATGATTCATCTTTATTAATTGAATTTTTGAAATGATCTTTGTATTCTAACAAAATCTCGAATAATATTTCTTTTGATTTTAAATATAATTTATCAAATAATTCTGAAAAGGTATCAAAGTCATAAGTATATAAATAGCATAAAATTAATCCATAAAAATCATTAGGATTATAACAATTCTTTTGTACTAAATTTTCAGATTTATTATAAATATCTTTAAAAACTTCTTTATATTCTTTTAAAGTCTCATTTCTATCCATATTTTTTATAATTTTAGTATCGTTTTTTGAATTTTTTATATCATTAAATTGCTTGAATTTATCTAATAGGATTGGGCAATTTTTTTTATTATCATATATTTTAATAAATAAATTAATAAGAAATTCAAAATCAGGCTTCAATGAATATAAATTAATGGCATCTTGATATAGAATATCTAATTTTTCTTCTTCTTTATTTTGAATTAAAGCATCAATAAAATAATTCATTTTTTCATAATATTTAATTGAATTTTGATTAATTGATTTTTTTGTTTGAAAAGATCTAATTAAAGTTAGAGATAAATCATAAATGAAGTATGAATTTTTAGCATCAAAAGAAATATTATATTTTTCATTTTCAATAGAAAAATCAATATTATAATTCATTTTTTTATCAACTTTCACTTTTGATTTAATAACTTTGATAAATTCAGTTAAATTATTTTTATTTTCATTTTTTTTAGTATAAATGCATTGAACTTCTTTCTCATTTTTATTAAATTTAATTTCATCAGCTTTTTTTACTTTCTCCTCTTTTCTATAAAAATAGATTATAAGATAAATTATTTTTGACATTTCATTTTCTGTCTTAACTGTTTCTGTTTTATTTTTCAACATTATATATATAAATGATTTTTAGATTAAGAATAAATAATAAAAAATAGATATTTTTTAAATATTAAAAAATTTAATATAAAAGACTTAAATTATAATATATAGTGGGGATTGGGGATTGGGGGTTTGGGGTTTGGGGGTT
>Ga0310697_10003870_pt1 | contig 14963 bp, 18 predicted proteins | sample 172DNAGHGlowgp2_FD_203883 | JGI IMG/M metagenome (GOLD analysis project Ga0310697, IMG submission 203883) | Sheep rumen microbial communities from Palmerston North, Manawatu-Wanganui, New Zealand - 1728 DNA GHGlow gp2 (v2) (version 2) | ecosystem: Host-associated > Mammals > Digestive system >...
ACGGAAGATAACGACGCTTCAGTACTGGAAGCCATTGAGCAACGATTTCCGGATAGAAGAAATTGTATTCGAAATGTATGACGAATTGTTGTGAAAGCTAATTAAGCAGCATCTATTTGTATAGTTCGAAATATTTCCGTATTTATCAATTGAAACATGCAGTTTGTGAATACGAAAGAAGTGGAGCCGTTCAGACTCCACTTCAATTATTTTGCATCATTAGCAGATTTCTTCTTGTTTCTATGGTGATGTCTCTTAGCAGTTCCCGGTTTCCCGTTTCGGTTGAAGTTCTTCTTTTCTGAGCGTATCGGATGAATTCCGATTTCTCCGATGAGTTTCATATCATCCTCGTGCTCATCCAGGTAATACTGTACTATATCGATGACAGTCTGACGCTGCTTGGAATAGATATAACTCAGCACACTGAACGATGACGGAATTTCCCTCATCAGCCGGTACGTTTCGCTGTGATGTACCATCTGGACTGTACGGTTCTTATCTACATACAGGAAATAGAGTTTTTTGTCATACTCTACTCCGCATGCTAGCAAGCCGCAACGTTCCATTGACGGGTCGCTTTCTCCAGATGCAAACCCGAACGTTACGTAGCGTCCTCCGTCTTTTGCAATTGCTGTCTTTAATCTTTCACAAAGGCTTTCATATGAAGCCTTGCGTTCACGAGCCGGTTTTCTCTTTTTCTTCTGAACGTTGTCGAACTCCATAGCAACGCTCACCTTGACTGCTAATTCTGCCATTTCTTTTTATTTTTAAAACGTTTCTTTGTTAATTATACTTATTATTGCATTTTTGTCTGTCCGGAAATCTCCGATAATCAATATAAATATTGAAATTACATCTTTTTAACGATGCCGAACAACAAGAAAGACTATAAACGGGAATATCTCCAGGACTATATCGGGCTGACTGGAATCGAAGACCTCACATTACAGGATGTCTATGGTGCGATGATTCTTCTTATCCGTCACGATAAACTCGACCAGGTTTCCAAGTCATTATGGGCTGAGCCTCAGTTCCGTTATCTGTTTCAGCAGATGATGGACACCGAGAATATCTACAACAACATCATTGATGATTTCCGGAAAGCCGTTGAGCAGACTCGCCAGGATCGTCATCCGAAAGCCCGTCAGCAGCATTTCGCTCAGATGCGTATCAAGCCCGAAGTTTCCCATTATGAGAATGAATCCCCGGATGAAGATATGGTTCGAGTCTCTAACGAACTGCTCAAGCAGGATGATGTCTGGTTCGAAGATGAAGATTAATCAACATTTTCTTCATCATCACTTTTCTTCTCAGATGCTTTCTCCTGCTTTGAATTCTCGCTGAGCCATATTGCGCAGTCGAGGAATATATGATAGCAGCAGTGCTCGTTCCATTCCCTGTTTCCTTCTATCATCTGTCCGGACCAAATGACTATCTGTTCTTTCCGCCATTTCTCGCGGACCCTCTGACTGATAGTGTAAGTTGCCCGTTTCATCGGTTCTTTACGATAGTAATAACCGTGGACTTCTTTCTTGAATGCTCGTTCTGAAATCTCAAGAATCATTGCATCAATCTTCTTCCAGACTTCAATCGGTGCTTCAACGATACCGGCATATTTTATGCAGGCATCACGCAGCCACCCGACATTCTTCATTATCACTTCGTAAATATCTTCCCGTATGAACGGGTCATATTGCACCGGCTCTTTCTTAGATTTTTTCTTCACTGCCGTCTTCTGTTCTTTGTTCTTCGTCTTCATATGTACAAAATACTATATTGTTATTGTAATCGTGTTTCGCTTGAAAGTTGCAAATATCGCATATGAAACTGCCTATATAACAGTTATGCTGAGGCCGGTGCGGGCAATGTGTTATGCAACTGTCGTTTTCAGTTTCGTATTTATATTTTTTCATTTTACAATATTTTTATACGTTGTTGAATTTCTATCGGATACTGGTTCTGGGTATTCTCATAGAGTCTCTGGAAACACCCGTCCAGGATGAACGTCTCACAGTAGTCGTGTTCATTGCGCACACCGCGTCCGATATTCTGGATAACAGTGTTGCTCGTTGTTGAGTCATACCACATCGGAAATATGTTCATCTTTGCCTTGACTGTCTTGCTCGAGATGTTCGGATACGGAATCTTCGCAATGATGATGAACCGGCACAGATCGTCAGGCAGGTCAACACCTTCTACAAGCGTCGGACCGATGAGCACTGCATCTTTCTGAGCAATGAATCTCTCAATAGTGTCTTTCTTGTCCTTAGACGTCAGATACATACACAACCGCTTCTTGATGTCATTGGGTGCGTTGTCATATATCTGTTTCATATTGTCGTATGAACCGGTGTTAATCATACCGTGCTTGTCCTTGAAACGGACGCTCCCCAATATCTGGTAAATCGTCTGCATGATCTTCGGGAAGTCATACTGCTTGTTCTGATATGACATCTTGTATTTCGGCAGAAAATAAATCGGGCTTTTTGAATAGTCGAAGATACTCGGCATATCCATAAACTCGTGACTGCCGCTTTCGCAGTATTTCACACCGATGTTGTCCCTGAAGAATTCCTTATTGCCGACAGTTGCACTCGTCATTACTTTGTACTTCGCATTCTTCATCAGGAAGTTATAGCAGAGATAGTCTTCCTTCACACAGCTCAGTGTATAAGAAATCATACCGGTGATTCTGTCTTTGCTTTCTTCGATGACTACGTATTCGTGACCGGCAGACGAAGCAGACTTCATAAACTCTGTCAGCATCGATGCGTAGTTGTGCATCCAGGACAATGCCTTGAAGTCGGCCAATCGCTTCTTCTGTTCTTTCTTCGAGGACGGCTCTTCCATTCCCGACATTTTGTCGAGTGCGGATTCAGCCAGTTTTTCTACAAACTTCACTGTCGGCATAAAGTCCAGGAGAATGTCCATCTTAATATCGTGACGGTGGTCGATGTCTTCAGTGATTCCCAGACAATCTACGAAATAGTCGTAGTTGCTGATGACAGTGTCGAGTGTGATGACTTCATCGATGTTCATTGCTTTGACCGCAGTTGTCTCGTCGTCGTTCATCAGCAGTTTTCTCAGAGCATCCGGTCTCATACAGTCAGCACAATAAGACACTTCGATGTTATTGGTAATTGCATAATCAACTATCTGACAGAATTTCTCGCGGTCTTCTACTACGTTGATGACCGGCTGAGCGTATTTCTCTACGATGTCGGGTATATTATGACACTCATCACAGAAGATAACCGGACGGGGCTGGAAGCCCATTGTCTTGTCTTCGTGCTCTACGAGGTTCATCTGGTACAGCCACAGTTGATATGTCAGAAGTGAAACAGATGCCATTTCTGCACGGAAACGCTGCTTCATATAGAGACAAGTCTCAGCACAGGACCAGCCGTTCTTCATTCGCCAGTCTCGGTTTCGCATATTCGTCAGACTCACTTTCTCTATCCGGCACTTTCCGGTCTGATAGTCTGTATTCGTGCGATGACATGTATAGTTTCCCATACTGCCTTTCAGATAGCCGAAATTGCGAAGCTTGTATTTGTTGATTGCAGCAGCGTACTGTTGCCACAGATAGAGGTCCGATGCCAGTATATATGACTTCAGATTATAATATGTACTGAGCACACCGGCAGCGATAATCAGTATCAGAGACTTTCCGGAACCAGTCGGAGCCTGGATAATTGTTGTCTCTACATCACGGTTCAGTATATTATTAATAATGTATAGAATACCCTCCAGCTGACCCTGGCGGAATGAGAAGTCTGAACCGATGTTGCGTTCAGTCCATTCCACTATCTTATCGCGGATGCTCTCAATTGTTCTGTTGCTATCGTCTGCCATATATCTTGTTTGTGATAAATTGTGGTGCAAATATACGAATTATTTTTTGAACATAATTAAAGTCGCGACAAAATTATCACGACTTTAACTATTTTTTAACGATTTGATGTTCGTTTTTCATTTCTTCTCTGCTTTTTCGGGATTGACCGTCTCTTCAGTTGCCTGCTCGACTCCGGCATTCGTGATTGCATTGTTGAATTCAACGAATTCTTCAATCTCAGAAATCTTCAGAGTCATACGAAGACCGGCAAGTGCCAGGTTGTAACGCTGATGCAGGATGTTAATCTTCTTGTCAACAGAAGCCAGACCGTCAACGTGATGCTTAATCTTCTCAAGAACACCGCTGTATGTCACGGGAACATCTTCCTCGAATGGACCGTCTGTCTCTTCGTTGTAGTTCTCGAAACGAGCAATCAGTCGGGCAGATTCAAGTCCGATACCGCTGGGCTGCATCATCGAATTGTACAGGAAGATAAGAGTCGGGTAGTCAATCTCGATGTCCTTCTCCGGATTCTCCTGCAAGTCCTTCAGAATATCACCGATGACGATGTTGAAGCGAATAATGCCGCGCCACATACCTTTCTCCCAATGATTGAAGTTCTCGTTCCATTCCTTCAGGAACTCTGCTGTGCGGAGAGCAATGCCGTCTTCGTGACCGCCGATATTGAACTTGCGGTTCTTATTCAGTTCAACCTCATCGTCCAGGTCTTTCTTGGTCTGAGCGATGAAGTCATCATCAGCATCCTCATCTTCGATAATTGCCCACTTCGAGAAGCGTTCATTGAATTCCTTGCGCATTGTCATCCGAGCAAACTCAATCTGCTCAGGACTCATCTCGGGAACATCTGCGGCAATATCAGCCGTCTGTGCCTTAGCAACCTCTTCTGCACCGGTCTCGCCAGTGACGATTGCTGTCATCTTAGTTTCTTTTTTCTCTTTTTTCATTCTATTTCAAAATAAAATTAATTTCATTCTTTAATATATATTACTGCAAAATCACAAAGTTGGACACAGGATAATTTCCGCAAACCAAAATTTTCTTAAACTTTCTGATAGTGATAAACTTTTTCTTATTATAATAGTACAATAAGTGTTAGAAATAATTTAAAGTTTAAGATACATGGAAGAAAAAGGTTTAAAGCCCATTAGACTAAAGGATGTTCTCTTATCTGCTGCAATCGGTGATATTTGCGGTTCAGCATATGAGTTCTGTCCGGAGAAAGACATTTATAAGATTGACCTGGACAATCCACTTCAGAAATTCACGGATGATACAGTCTGTACATTTGCTTGTGCAGAAGCGATTCTTAACGATTATAAAATCGAGACTACACTGGAAAGCCGTTGTCAGCAACATTTGAACAGCGGATACGGCAAATTGTTCTGGAACTGGATTATCTCGAGTAAGAAAGAGCCGTACAATTCTTTCGGTAACGGAAGTGCGATGCGTTGTTCTATTGCAGGCTGGTATGCAAATTCATTAAAAGAAGCAGAAGAGATTGCAACCAAGACTGCTGAGTGCACTCACAATCATCCTGACGGAATCAAGGGTGCAGTTGCTATCGCTCAAGCTATTTTCTTGGCTCGTTGTACTAACGATAAGATGACTATCCGTGAAGAGATTCTTAATAAGTACTATCCGGATTGGAAGGAGAAGGAATACTGGAACATTCAGCCGACTTATCGTTTCGATGCTACCTGTGAGGGAAGTGTTCCCGTTGCATTGATATGTTTCCTGGAGAGCACTAGTTTCGAAGACTGTCTCAAGAAGTGTATCGCTACTGGCGGTGATGCAGATACGATTGCTGCGATGGCTTGTCCGATTGCGTGTGCTTTCTACCGGGAAATTCCAGATTATCTGATGGAGAAAGCAAAGGCAATGCTGCCGAAGTGGATGCTGATGGTGAATGATGACTTGAATCGCTATTATGACTATCTTGATATGAAAGAACGTGAGAAGTACGGGGAAGAGCACCCAGAAGAAGAAACAGGAGAAACATCTGGAGATGATGAAAGTGAAGAAGGCTGGACTCCGCTCGGGCAGAAGTGCTATATCTTCGACAGAGAAAGCGGTGAGATACTTCAGATTATCTACGGATACAGTTTCCCACAGGAGGGAGAGCGAATTACAATCTGGAACGGCCCGGCTGACAAACAGACATTCGAGAATTATGTTGTGAAGTCACGTATTCTCGGAGCCAACAGTCAGAACGGCTCTTGTTGCTGGAATCTCTATGTAGAGCATCTCGGGACAAGTTCAGCAAACATTGCAGAAGACAACACAAACACAAAAGATTAAGTTATGGAAGATATATTTGAGAAAATTAAAACAGCAGCACACAAAGATATTTTGAGTGACAATGTAGATGCTCGCCGTGAATATCTGAGAATGTTCTCACAGATGCCAGAGATTCAATACTTAGTTGAAAGACTTGCTAATGAACTGATACGCATCCCTGAGAATTATTTTCCGGATAAAGATGAACATAAGACATACTTTATGCCATCTTTGAATGCATTGGAAGGCAATCAGAAAATCTTGAAGTTATTCTACGATGTTATTGACAAAGAGAATCTCCGGAATTTATCTGATGACTTTGAAACAGCAAAGAAGCATATCAAGAATTTCCTGATATACGGTTATTTCGAGTCTGTTAACATTACTGATGAAGACGGGAAGCCCATTACTGAAGAATGGTACAGCGACGGACAGTACTACATTTCTTATATAGAGACACTGATTCGGAGTTACAATTTGATTCGTCAGGCAGAAGATGCATTTGTCATCAAACGTTTTACTGATAATGTTTACGAAACGAATACGAAATTCTTTATTCCGAAAGACGGCACTTTCAAACAGCAGTCAAAGAAGACGGAACTGACTGATGAAATAGAGGAACTCATCTATTATCTTCGTCGGAGGTTTATTGATGTCTCGCACGTTCCGGAGAGTTTCTTCAAAGAATGGGAGTTGGAAAGTCCAGATGCAGACAGCATTGTCAAAGACTATGACTATTATCGGCTACGTCAACGAATCTATAAGCATTTTGAATGCTGGATTAATAAAATGGTAGATGCTGAAGCAAAGAAGCAAGGCATTGAAGCGAAAGAGCCGATAACAATTTATTTCCTGGCAGAAAATCATTAATTAGAAAATTATGAAAGTTAAAGGTTACGAACAATTGCGACTTCACGATGTTGACTGGTCGTATTACGATAACAGAGACGGCAAGAAGTGGGCTGGTAAAGTGGTTGATAAAGTAGGTTTTGTCAATCGCGGAAGTCACAGTGAGCAGATGTTGTTGATTCTTTTCACAGATAAGACATTTATCTGCGTAGGCTTAGAATACAAGGAAGACAATTCAGATGAGATGATTCTGAACGATAACTGGATTTACGATCAGAAAGTCTATCACGATTCATTAGAAGTATATCACTCATATGTTGATAAAGACGGAAAAATTTCGTTTGACTTGTGGCTCCAGATGCTCATAGATATGGGCATCTATCATCTGAGCGACGAAGAAGTGAAGCGTATTAAAGCAGAGCATGCTCGCAAGGAAGAAGAGCGAGAATATGCTAATTACTTGCGCTTAAAAGAAAAGTTCGAAGGAAAGGAGAAATTATTTGATGAGTGAGAATGTTGGAAAGACAGATCTGGCTGATTCACTAAGGATTATGTTCGATACGACAATCAAGAAAGAAGAGAAGCCAGCAGAAAAATTAGCGAAAGGAGTGCTTGAATCGAGTATATTGGGTTTGATTGAACATATATATCATCAGACAATTGGATACGAGTTAGAGAAAGTCATTCCGGGAAAGAATTCGGGTGATAAGTGTGTAACATTGCCGTCTGATGCGCAAATGGATCGAGAAAGGAAAATGTACGAAGAATTAAGGAATCAAATAGAAAGCGAAAATAATGATTGAACTCGAAGGAACGTTTATGCGATGCGGAGTCAAGAACGCTAACGGTCGCACATACGATAGCAGTATAATGCAGCAAGCAATCAGCGATTATCAGAAAAAAGTTGCCGATAATGTTGCATATGGTTATTTCAATGATGATGCAGTGCCGTTAATGGGTGATATAATTCATCCAAGTGATAGCATCGCTCATATAACTCATAAAGTAACAGAATTGAACTTTGATGAAGAAACGGGAATGTTGCTCGGAAAGATTCAACTGCTAGACACACCACAAGGAAAGATTGCTCAAACGATTGTTTCTGAAATGGGAGATATAGGAGTTGCTCCGGCGATGTTAGCCAGCATTAATGAAGATGGAGTTGTTGAAGAAGTTGATGAGATTCGCAGTTTCAATCTCTGCGACAATCCCGCTTGGTCAGAATCGAAAATGAAACCGATTAAAGAATAAGTTATGGAAAGAACATTTAATAATTATAATCAAACATTAAAGATTGAATCTAAGTTGCTAGATAAAGTCTTTTCTGTGTATGATAGCATTCGAACAAATGATTCAAAGATTAGTGTGACTACTGATTTAAAGTGGAACGACAATTATAAAATAACTCGAGAATCGTTTTTATATCAGAACAACAGTTATCAAGCAATTGTCGGAAAGAATGCTCTTGTAGTGACTATCGAAAATTGTCCGGGAATCGACCATGCTATTCATACTCATATTGTCAATCCGATGAGGGAAGAACTCAGCAAACACGGAAATCCACGGTTCTTTGAAGAAGAATGGACAGATGACACTTCTATGACAGTTGCTGATTCAAAAGAAACAACAACATATATTCTGAAGCATCTTATTATTACAGATATAATTACGAACAGCGAAAGCGAAATGATTATTAATTTCGATTCTGCGCATACATTCGCTTCAAGAACATTCAAAGATTGATTAATTATGTCACAAGTATTACATTATAAGTACGGAATCGGCGACACAGTCCGGTTAGTGAGAGAACCGTTCGGTTTCCCTGGTAGTTTGGCATATGGCAGTTTTTCGAAGAAATGGCCGCCAACAAAAGAGTATAAAATTCGAGGTTGGGGTTGGCTAGTTGAGGAGGAAGGAGTCTATAAGCAGTTTTATCAGTTAGATGCGTATTGCGATGATTATTTAGACTATCACAACCGTATTTTAGAAGATGACCTTGAAGTTATTGGAGAAGCGCATCCATTCGAAGATACCGAGTTAGAGTATTACGACAGAAACAACGAAAAGATTTTCATAGGGATGAATATTTATTATAATGTTTATTTTGGTGACTATAAGAATCCATACATAGATGATGCTTTAACATTCACACGGTATGGCAAAGTAATCGGTATAGGAAAGTTTCGGTCAAATGATGACAATAAAAATGGATTAACAGTGAGATGCATCACTGACAAGCATTTCAATAGTGTGACGAAAAAGTACGAATTAAGTTCAGGTGATAACAAGACTTCATCAGAAAATCCGTATTATGTATTCTCAAAAATTCCAGAAACTTTTGCTCAAGATTATATCGATGAGTTGTTCAAAAAAAGAAATAGCAGTTATCTCGGAAACGAAGACCATTGTAATTATTCTAATATTGTCAATTGGTTAAAGCATATGGGTGTTTATGCCGACGTAATGGAATTATACAAAGCACGAAAAGCAGGAAAGAAACCATCAAAGAAGAAATCAACTACTGGCAAAACTTCATTAGAAAAGAAGAAAGAAGCGAAACCAAAGAAGCAGAAAGTTGACTTAGAGTCAATACTTGCTACTCTTTCTGAAGCAGATAAGAAGAAACTAAAGAAAATGTTACAATAATGGCTAAAATAATAGGAACTTCCACTCCAGGAGCACACAAAGACCGTTGTCCAAAATGCGGTGCGTGGTTTGAATTTACCAATGATGAAATCTATCGAGATGATTTCGGACTAGAAGTTGTCTGTCCTAACTGCAATTCTTGGGTTTGTATCGGTTGATATAATCAAAAAGGCGAGTCGTTTGACTCGTCTTTTTCAGTTAATATGTGTTGAATTTTTCGGAAACGCAATCGCATAGTGCAGTTTTATCTTCCGCACTGCATTAATCATATATTCGAAGCATCGTTCTATCTGACGGTAGCAGACATCGTTCAACGGGTTTCCGAACAATTCCGGAGACACTACATTCTGAAGGATATGCTGCTCATAGTGATATCCTTCGTTCTTGATGTCATCGTACAGATGGTCAGTCAGTTCTGTAAATGATTCTATGTTCTTCAGTCTTGGCATAATTCGGATAATTTTTAGTTTTGGTCAACGAGGATACCGAGACATGCTCGTTCGTTGATATACACATCGATGAGTCCGTAGTCGCTGTTGTCGTCTGCGTGACCCCAGGACACTTGCGCGTATACATTATATTTTCTTGTATCGTAGTACACGTACTGTGCCAGCATCGAGTTCACCAGGTACTGTATCTCAGTATCGTTGAAGTTATAGTTGAATATATAGTCATTCAGATTGATGCCGAAATTGAACGAGCCGAGCACCTGACCCTTGTGAGTGCCGAGCACTACCTTAATCTGGGTCAGTATGTTCTCAATCTCATCCGTTGACTCCACATTCTTCTTGTAACTGCGGTCGGACGGCATTCTGCAATATATCTCTCTAATCATGGTGTTCAATCAATCGGGTTATTTGTGCTGAGTCTTGTATTCTTTGTATATGAGATGACATTCAGGTTGAAAGCAGACAGATAGTCTAATGACTGTGTATCTGAATATTCAACTCCCTCCGGACTTGTAAAGCCTCCGCGGAACAGAGGCAGAATGTCTCTCACTCGTCTTGTCATTCCGTTTGCATTCGTATAACTGCGAGTCAGGACCACATCACCGAGTTCATCGATTCCGTAGAATTTCTCCTGTTGGTAGATTTCTGAATTCTCTACATCTGCATCGAACCATACGCGGACAGAGTCAACTCCCTCGACTGCTTCGAACAACGAAGTGATGTCGGAAACAGGGATGATGTCTTTTCTGGTATTATTAATAAGGTACTGAGACAGTCGGTCCAGACAGTCAGAGTAAATGCTCTGAAGGTTATGACCCTCCCAGATTTTTACATCAGCGTTGATAGCGAATCGTGGCAGTTTCGGCTCCAGGATTCTGTTCTCCATCGTGATAATCTTCTGTCCGCTATTCTCGATGAGTTGCAGAATATTATACTGCTCATCGCTGGTCAATGTGAACAGAGACTCATTGCAAGTGAAATAGTTGACATTCGTTGTCAGACGCTTCTTGATATCGGGTATCAGCATCAGATAGACTGTATTATCCGGCATATCTGTGTCTTCTACTTTATCCTGAGCAGAATTCATCGCATTCAGTGCGTTCTGTACATCATCGTACAGTGCCTGCGCTTCATCTGACGACTCTCCGAACTCATCTACTGCATCCTGCCACTTGCTGAATACATCGTAGTATTCTGTCTGTGCCTTGTCATATGCGATACGTGCAGTAGCGTTCGCTTCCTGTGTAGAATAGCCCTTGATGACTTCGACATTCGAGAACATACCCATCTTCTCGAGGAAATACTTATAGTTCGTCTCATTGGCAAGGACAAACGACCTTGAAGTATGCGGAGCAAGCATCTGAGTCAACGTGATGTCTTCCGACGGTGCACCGAATATGAGATCCGTGCGAAGTTCCAGGTTGAAGTTGTCGTTCAATGTCATTTGTGTTCCGTCTTCCAGATAGCCGGGTGCGTTGAATTTCCAGGGACTCGTAGTCTCATTGACATAAGTTGCCGAGATATTTCCGCCCAATCCGTCGCTGACTACGTATTCTGCCAGTATGACTGCACCCTCCGGCGGTATCATACCGAAATCTCCGTTTCCGAAGAATACGTCGATGCCGCTGGTCAGACCGGTGCGGACAACGCATGCTTTCTGGTTATAAGTCAAGTCATTGAATGATTCAACAATCACCCAAGGTTCGTTATTCACATAGATGTTCACGAAGTACTGCTCTATCTCACGGTAGTTTCGTTCGGCGAAGTTATAACTCTGCAACGGCTGACCGGTAGAAGTGGTTCTCTGATATTTCAACACGCCCTGTAATAATGAGCAGTCGATGTAGTTTCCGGCTTGCATCGTCAGTTTTGCAGTATCCGAACCCAATAGAATAATGTATGAAATACCGTTCAATGCATTCTGGACCGGCAGTTTGTTCGGGATATAAATTACCTTGCCGGTCATATCCTGGTCTCCGGTGTTGTTGTATTTGATACGAGCAGCTGCACGGGCTGACTGCACTCGCTGAGCACGATGTCCCGTCAACTGGGCAAGACCCTTGATATTATCCGGACGAGATGCAGTTGCAATATTAAGAGATGTGATACTGTCCTCAATATAATAGAACACCATACGGCCGAGATGAAGAATGACTGACAACAACTGCGAGAACGGGCTAGCCAGTGTGAAATTCTGGTTCGATGCACGGTAAGTCTGCTTCACGTAGTTGATTGCATCTTCCATCAGTTCTTCGTACCGGATGCGGTTCAACTTGAAGATTTTTAAGTTATAAATTGAATTATTCCACTTCATTTTTGTGATTAAATCAGATTTGGTTTATTTATCGCACAAAAACCCGAATATTACATTTTCGGAGACCAAATTGTTATGAACCGATTTTTTCTTTGATAAATAGTGAGAAAAAGTACTTTTTAAAAAATATATCATGATACAGTTCTATCTCACTAACACGGGTTATACATCTGAACAGATTGCTGCTGAAGAGGGTCTGATACTTGATGCTAGTTCAATGACTGCCGTAGGGTTCGCAAAGAAAGGAAATACAAAGTTAACTGTAACGTTACCTTTTATGCGTCTAGCCCATTCGTTAGAAAATCTAGACAGTTCTGATGCTGTCGCTCTCAGTCAGAAAGGTGCAAAAGACATGTATGTTGATTTGCAGAGTCAGATTAGTGCTGCTCAGAGCGGTGTGTCGTCTGTCGGTCTTTCTGTTCCGACCGGTCTTGAGGTTTCAGGTTCTCCGATTACTTCTTCTGGTACTCTCTCTGTGACAATGGCAGATGGGTACTCAATTCCTTTAGATGCTTCTCTGGACAATTTTCAAAGAGCATATGTTGCTTTGCACACTCACGAGAATAAAACTATTCTCGATAGCATTACCGACAGTAGTTTTCATACTCATTCTAATAAAAGCATTCTTGACGGCATCACTTCTACTGACATTAATAATTTCATAGATGCTTCAAATGCTAAACATAGTCATACGAATTCCGGTATTTTAAGCGGATTGACAGATACTAGTATTTCTAACTGGAATACTGCTTATACTAATAACCATACTCATACGAACTCTGATATTCTTGATGGACTAACAGATAGTAGTATTGCTGCTTTCCTGCAAGATACATCTTACGGTGCCGGCACAGTTCAAGACATTACAACCGGAACAGATGAAACAGTTAAAGTATGGAGCGCAAAAGTCATCAATGATTATCTTTCACAATATGTTACAAATGCTGTTCGTTATAAGAATGACTTCAATGCCGGCACCGGTGATATAACTGATACTGAAGATACTTTGACAACCGTTGCTAATAAGAAAGGTGACCTGTATATCGTATCGACTGCGGGAACATTCTTGGGTGTTGAAATGCAAGTCGGTGACTCTATCATTTTCAAGAAGAATGTTGCAAAGAATACAGCACCGGTTGCTTCAGATATTACATTTGTACAGGGAACGGTAAAAGTCGTTAACCAGGATGCAACTCTTCAGTGGGGTGCTTTGACGAAAATCGCTACAGTTGAAGGCGTTGACATCAGTGTTGCTCTTCCCGCTAATCCTACTGCCGGTTACGGAAACGTAGTCACGAAGAATTATACCGATACAATCAGTTCTTCCAGCGGTGCTCTTGTAACTGACGGTGCTGTGAAGGCTTATGTTGACACTGCACTTGAACAGGCTCATACGCATACTAACAAGGATATACTCGACGGCTTAACCGATACTAGTGTTTCCAACTGGAATACTGCCTATACCAATAATCACACACACGCTAACAAGGATATACTTGATGGCATTACTGACAGTAGTTTCCACACTCATTCAAATAAGAGTGTTCTGGACGGAATCACTTCTACTGACATTAATAATTTCGTAGATGCATCAAATGCCAGACATACACATGCAAACAAGGGCATTCTCGACGGACTGACTGATACAAGCATATCTAACTGGAACACTGCTTATTCTTGGGGTAATCACGCAGACGGCGGATATGCTCAGCAGAGCTATGTTTTAGATGTATCGTCTCGTCTGGACGGTGCTGTCACACGTATCGCCAATGTCAGCACATATGCAATCAATGTTTCGTCATATGCTGCTGATGTTTCAAGCCGTCTGTCAACAACGATTACTCGTGTCGGAGACGTAAGTTCATATAGTATAGATGTTTCAAGCCGTCTGGCTACTTTGAATACTACACTTTCTACTCGTATCGCTAATGTAAGTACATACGCAATCAACGTTTCTACTTATGCTGCCAATACTTCAACCAGATTGGCTGTAACTGACACGAATGTGAGCAACGTGAGCACCTATGCAGCAAACACATCGACCCGTTTGTCTACTACAAATACGAACGTGGCTAACGTGAGCACATACGCTGCTAATGTTTCTACTTATGCTGCTAATGTCAGTACGAACACAAATAGTCGGATTGCCAACGTAAGTACATACGCATCTAACGTTTCAACTAATCTTTATAATCTGAAGAATGATGTTTCTGTATTAGAGCAGATTTGGGCTGCTGCCTGGAATCAGTTACGAGCATTGAATCCGAGTTTGAATGTTCCATCGACTCCGTATTAATGAGTAATAAAGAATATAAAGAAATCCGAGATTCTGTAAAGAGTCTCGGATTTATTATTTGTAATCACGTACATATAATCACTATATTTAAATTGATTTAATTAACTATGTATCTACTTAGTTTAACTTCCCGTAACTACATTGGTATTAGTAATCACAAATGTTCCAGTTCCAGATTTTACATTAGTATCATCTAACGAACCACAATCAGTTAATTCCATAGTTGTGTCTGCCATACATATATATCCAACAGGATTATTAATCGACTTGCAGGAT
>Ga0310697_10003871_pt1 | contig 14956 bp, 20 predicted proteins | sample 172DNAGHGlowgp2_FD_203883 | JGI IMG/M metagenome (GOLD analysis project Ga0310697, IMG submission 203883) | Sheep rumen microbial communities from Palmerston North, Manawatu-Wanganui, New Zealand - 1728 DNA GHGlow gp2 (v2) (version 2) | ecosystem: Host-associated > Mammals > Digestive system >...
AGCACCGCTGCCTGGTCTGGGCTGACCTTCACGGAATAGACTACATGTTTGTCATCTTTCTGCTTTGTGCTCATAATTTCTAAAATAATGTTAGTTGTCTTTGTTCCCAGTCGATGCGCTTGCAAGCCATATCGTAGTAGTCTTTGCTCAGTTCAAAGCCGACGAAATGCCGCTTTTCCTTGATGCAAGCGATGGCTGTTGTGCCGCTGCCCATGAAGGGGTCAACGATGACGTATTCAGTATCAATCACACCGATGGCACGGCGCATGACATCGACGGGCATTTGGCAGGGGTGAACGACCGCGCCTTTCTTGCTGACGTTCTTCACCTGATTGCACTCCCACCAATCGTACAACATGCCACCCTCGTGCCCTTCGGCTATGCGTTTGGCAATGCGCTTGTCGGTCGGGTTCTTGTAGGGCTGGTGCATGAGAGTGAAGTCGGGCTTGATGCCGAAGTAGGCAATGTCGCGGTGCTGCCGTGGGGTGTTGCTGTTATACACCCACGACACGACACGCTCAGGAAACTGCCCTATCTGGAAGGCGAACTTGTAGAGTGCTTCGGGGTAGTGTATCATTACGACTGGATAGCCCTTCGTTATCTGCTCCAGCCATTCAAAGTATTCGCCCTCGTCCTTGCGGTCGGTGTATTCGTCGTAATGGTAGCCCACGTTGAAAGGTGGGTCAGTCACGATGCAATACTTGTGACCGCTTGGCAGGTCGGGCATCCCCTCCAGGCAGTCCATGTTGTAGATGCGGTCAAGTTCAATGTTCATAGTGTTTAACCTTGCTTTCGGCTTTTGTTAAAGTTGTATCGTTGTCTCAGTATCTCGCGCCACATCCGCACCCGTGGGTCTTGCAACTCTATCGGGTCGAGGAATGGGGCATCCTCTTCGCCTACGTGTGTCAGTTTCCACTCCTTGATGGCCCGCATGATTGCCGAGTGCTCCAGCCATTCCTCATCGGACACGCCGTCGGGCTTGAACTGGAGGGCGATGTCTTCAGGCGTTTGGGCAGGGGTCGCGCCGCTGTGGTAGGAGGCCGTAGCGTTGTTGTCGGTCGCGCCCTGCCCTTTGCCTGTCTGTCTTGGTTTGTCACCCGTCCGCATCATGCGGATGGCAATGTCGGCAATGTCGGCCTTGTCGCCGTCTTCCTCACGCCAACAGGTGTCAAAGAAGTGGGTATATACTCGGCAATGGTCGTAGCCCAGTTTGTCGCACACCTCCTGCCAGTCGTTGCGCCCATCCTTGTCGGGCCACAGCCAGATGGTGCGCCCTTGGTCGATGAGCGGCTGGAACTTGTCAAGCTGAAGCCATTGAAGACCGCCACAGGCGAGCCATATCTGAGCGTCGAAGTCGCCGTAGTAGTTGGCCATGATGATAGCCGTCTTCTCGCTCTCCACCACGTTCACCACGGCTTGCGGGTATCGCCGCAGCAAGTGCTCACCGAAGAGCGCATAGTGTACTTCCCACTTGTCGGGGTCGTACTGCTTCTGCCTCGCTCTCCATGCGTGCTCCCAGTCTGAGGCGAACACCTTGCGGCCTTGCTCGTCGCGGTCTTTCACCCGGTGGCCGTCTGCCTTATACTTCATGTACTTGGCCGTGAGCGGCACGCCGTCGTGGGTGATCTGCCAGAAGGCTATCCATTCGGGGCCGTGCGGACAGGTGGCCACACAATAGAGGCGCAGCACATCGGAGAGCCTTGCCCGCTGCTCGTCGTCCCACGGCAATGAGCGGAGCCACCTGACGAAGAGCGTCTGCTCGATACCCTTCATCGAATCGCCTACGGTCTCACGCTTGAAGGTCAGCCGTGGCAGTGGCGGCGGTGCGGGTCGTGGTGGCGGTGGCGTGTAGTTCACGGGCACGTTGTCCACCTCGATGCAATACTTCTTGCCGAGCCAACGGATAGCGTCGGGGAACGACAGTCGCTCGTGCTTCATCAGGAAGTCAACGGGACCGCCGCCCTCGCCTCGCCGCATACACACGAAGCAGTGGTAGGTGTTGCCGCCGCGCTTCGCGCTGACCGTCGATGGACGGACGATGAAGTTGCCGTCGTGTTGGTCGTCGTGGAAGGGGCAGAGGCCCGTGAGGTTCACGCCCGCCTTGCGGAGCGTCACGCCACAGTCGCTCACCACGTCCTCAATCTTGGCCGCGTCCTGTATGCGCTTAACGATGTCGTCGGGTATCTTTGGCATAGCTGTTAAACTTGGTCTATGAAGTCCGGAAAGAATAACTATGTTCTTGTCGAAGAATGACTACCTTCTTTCGGATGGTCGAAATACGAATATCTGTAAAACCATAAACGTGCGTGCGTGTGTGCGCGTCGCGCGCGTCGCCCGCTGGCCTGGTGTCCCTCCACCCCCATGTCCCCCCTTATAGGGGGACTGGGGGGTGGGGGCACGGGGCTATGCGGGCGACGCGCCCTCATTGTCGGTGTCTTGCTCTGTCATCAACTCGCCTATCAGGTCGTAGGCTTTGCGTGTGATTTCCACGGCCTGCTTGATGACTACATCGTTGATGTTCGTGCCGCGCTCGATGGCTGCCGTCAGCAGTCCCGTCACCATGTAGCTGTACTGGCTCATGGTGGGTTTGGGTTGTTTCTTGGTCTTTGCCATAATCTTGGGTTGTTAGAACGGGGCTTCGCCTTCTGGCTTATCAAACGGCAGGCTCTCTGCCTGATCATTGTCAGCGATGGCGTTCAGTCCCTTGTAGTGATACTTTTTCTTGTCGCTCTTATAGATGATGCCGTTCTCCATTGCGGTGTTGAACAGCGTCGAAATCTTGCGGTTTGAGGTCACGCCCTTCGAGCGGACAAACCGCTCAAGGTCGGTGTAGGTGGCTCCCGTCGAAGTCCAGTTGTAAGCCTTGAACATCTCGTCGGCCTCCTTCAGCATTTCCATTTCCTTGGTGCTCACGATGCGCTGCCCGTTGTCCTCAATCTCCACGGGCTGTCCCCAACCGCCGTCCACGCTGACATAATGGAAGTACCAGTCTTCCACGTCCTTGCCACGGGCCTTGTTCTGCTTCACACGGAAGTAGATGTCGGGCAGATTCGGGTTGCGGTCGTGCTCCTTCAGTTCGGATTGCTTCACCTTGATGACCGTAAAAATCTCCGACACCTTACGCTGTGTGATGCTGCCCAAGGTGCCGACGAGCTTGTCAACCATCGGGTTCTCATGCAGCACCGCCCAGAGCGAGGCGTCGTAGTGGGTCGCCAGCATCATGCACTTGCGGATGATGGGCTGGCATTCCTTCTGGTCGTTGTAGTCCTCCACGATGTCGAGCATTCCGTCCAGGAAGATGTCGGTTGGTTGTACCTGCCATATCGCCTTCAGTATCTTCTTCCATCGGTCCAGAGCCAGTTCCGTGTCACGCAGTCGGAGTATCTTCAGGTGCTGCTTCGCTACGTCCTTGGGCACGCCCGACATCGACAGGATGCGGTTCTTGAATCCGATGGTGTCGTCTTCGCCCTGTTCGGTATCGACATAGAGAATGCACGTTGGCACCTCCTGGAAGCCATCGGCACCGTTTACCTTGTGGCCAACCTTGCGGGCAATGGTCTTGCCGAACTGTCCGCCCAGCGTCGCCGCAATGAGTTGCGCCATGAGTCCCGTCTTGCCGTTGCCCGGCTTGCCGCTGACGATGTGAATCTCGCCCACGTCGGCAAAGGCCACGTCGTTGCGCTCCAGCGTATATCTTGGCGGTCTGTATGGCTTGTCGAAGTCGAGGAAGTCATTATCGACGTTCGCCCCGAACCAGTCATCCCCTTTCAGGAAGTCGGGCACGGGTGTCGGCTCGCCAGGCAGTGGTATTCTGTTCTGTTGTTCGCTCATAGTTCACTTGATGTTATTCGTCTCGCTTAAACGTGAAGCCGTCCGCGATGCAGTTGGCCTCGAACCGTGCGCTGCGCTGTGTCTCGTCGTCGTAGTAGATGGCGTATCGACCCGGCTGACCTTCGGAGCAATCCATGTCGAGCAGATAGCCGCGTTGGAGTGCGCTGTGCCGATGGTTTGTCTGGCTACGGGTGTACGGCTTCATAACCACGATCTTCAGTTTGGTCTTGCGCTCCAGTCCGTAGATGATTCGCAGCCTCTCCTTGCGGATCATTTCCTTGCGGTTCTCGCTGCGTTTCTTCAGCAAGGCTTTCCACTTCCTTGGGTGCTTTCGTTTGGCTGTGTCCTGGGGTGATTCTCGTAGTCCTGCGCGTATCTCTTCCCATCGTCGCCGGGTGCCCTCCAGCGTTGCCTCGCTGGGTGGGTGACCTCGTTTGCGGTCATAGCAGCCGTTCTTATGATTGGTCTTGGTCGTCGCCTTCGTTTTCCGTCGCATGATAGCTCGCAAACCCTCCTCGCTCTTTGTAAGATTCATTTCACGGGCGAAGCAGTGGAGCTTGTAGAGGCTGATGCCCATTGCCTTCGCCAGCCGCTTGTTTTCGGTCACTGGGAACCATCGGCAGAGCCACTCGCGCTGCTCATCGTTGAGTACCAGGCGATGTGTTTTGCCACGGGTCATTTCAGTCTGTCCTGGGTATGGTGTCATTCTCCAGCTCTTTCATAGTTTCTTCCCTTACCTCCGCAATCTCACGCAGGGCTTTCTTCTGATAGCCGCGTGTGCGGAATACTTCATCGTAGTCTTCTACACTCTCCATGGTCGAGTTGTAGAGCAGTGTAGGGTCAAGCCATGCCTCACAGAGTTGCGTCAGACCGAGCTCAATGTTGCGCTTCTCCATCGGCTCCAGTTCAAACTCCGTCTCAGGTGCCAGCATCATCAACGCCTTGCGCCACCGCTCACTGACCGTCTTTAGCGAGAACTGCCCGAACACTTCGCGCACCATTCGCTCCGGCAGCTCGTAGCCGTTTATACACTCGCGTATGGCCTTTTCGTAGAGCTGTTCAGCCAGTTCCAAGGCCGCTTGTGCCGTGATGACCCACGCCACCTTGTCGGCATCCTCCACATGGTGGTTCAGCAGCGAGAGGCGATGCTTGTTCCACAGACTCGTGATCAGAGGTCGCGTCTTCTGATAGGCAGGCCCGCCAACACTCGCCCAGAATTCGTAGTATTGCCGGTCTGTGATGTCGCCGTAGGTCTTCCGTGCCTTCTCGCCCATGTCCGCCATGTGGAACATCCTGTTCTCGGTGGCATGAAACAGTCGCCGCTCGTAGTCGTGCCACGCCTCAATGGCCATCTTGAAAGCTTGCTTAACCTCGTGGCGGTATCGTTGGCACCGACGCGCCTGGTCGTAGCCGTCGAGCACCACCAGCCATGCTGCATTGTTCGCCACACCGCAGATGAGCTTCACCACGCCAGCCGCGCTTGCCATTTTCCGCGCCGTCTCGTTATATTGTTCTTCGTTCATAGTTCCTTGATAAAAGCGGGAGCACGGCCCGTAGTCGTGCTCCCTTCGGTTCTGCAAGTACCTCCACGTTCAGACGTGGTTATTTTTGTTGTCAGAACGGCAGGTCATCTGGTTGACCTCCTTCTGCAGGTTGTGGTGGGAATAGTGGGAATGGTGCCTGTGCCGCCGTCGGCTGAGCCTGTGTCGGTATCTGTCCTGTAGGCTGCTGTACCGCAGCAGCCCTGCCGTCTTGCTTTCCCTGCTGTCCCGAAATCTCGAACTTATAGCAGCGGATGTTATTGATGGTCGATTTTGTGCCATCCTGCTTGTCGTACTCCCGCACGCCGTGACTGAATCCGACGCGACACTTCAGATCGTACAGCAGCACGCACTCGCCATTCTCCACGACCGCCTTGCCGTCAACACCCTTCTTCAGGTACGCACCAATCTGGGTCATGATGTTCGTGTCCATCGTTTCCAATAGCACCCTGTCAGGCCACCGCTGGTCGCCCGTCTCAAAATACTCAAAAACGAAGGGCAGCACTTTCCAGTCGCCCTTCTGCGAGGTGCCAGTCCTTACAGGCAGTACCCGCGAAATTCTACCTTCAAATTCCATGTCTCGTTATTTGTTTAGTTTAATTTTGTCAATCATATCACTAATGCTCCAGTCGTTGCAGAGGTCGCTCTTGTCCACCACCTTCGATTTCTCCTTGCCATTCTCTATCATTGTGTGCTTCTTGCACAACCGTTTCGGCCCGTCACTGTTGTATGGATCATGATGCGCACAACTGGCACAGCACTTCTTAATCTTTACTCCGTTGCTGTTCGTGGTGAACTCTTCCAACACGCCACCCACAGCCTTCGTCTTTTGCTTGCTCATATTCGCTTTTCTTAATTAGTAAAACTTCGTCCATTACTCTGCGATTCAATCGCAGGGTAAACTCTCACGCAAGACTTCCAGCCAGCCCACACAACAGCACCAGCACCACCGGCACCACGATGCCATACACAACATACTCCCGCTTGGTGAAGTTCTCACTGAGAATATCCTTCCCCATGATATCCAGAAACTCTTTCATAATTGTCTCTCCTATTGTTTTAGTTATTACTGTGAGTTATTACTGTGCCTTGCGGTTTCCCCGCAAGGACTATCGACACCCCTCTGCGTTAGTGGCTTGGGAACACGCATTGCCTTGTTCTGTATGTTGCGATTTTATCGCAACCCTTCAAGCGCAATGGCCGCATTAGTGTCTTCCGGCTGCTGTCCTGGCTCTTCACAGACTCGTCGCACGTGCCTCTTCGCCATCAGATTGCTTTCACCCCGCATTTCTGCGTATCACGTAATCTAATACTGTGATGTACTTTTTGCACCTCGGCTATGATGGAGCTTATGCCTTACGCCCTCACTCCCGCTTATTGGTGTGACTTCGATGTCGTTTCGTCCGGGCTGCCACCGCCCTTTCTGTCGATCCTACTGTCTCCGCTCGTTGCTTCTGCTGTCTCAGGATTGCGTACTCTTTGTTTGGTTCTGTTTCTTTTGCTTCTGCTATCCCCGACTTGTGCTTCAGCATGTTCTCACTTCAACCGTCGTCACTCTCCGACCCTTCGCCCTGTATTTACCCAGCTGGCGCGTACTGTTTTTGCGGAAGGTGAGGGAATCGAACCCCCGAGCCATTGCTGACCTACTCCTTAGCAGAGAACTGCCTTACCACTCGGCCAACCTTCCTTGTCCTATATGCAATATCATTGCGGCCTTTAAAGCCATCCATCACTCCTTGCTTCTCTCCGCGATTCAACTTCAGTTTTCCGCATCTGCAATCCACGGAAATCCCCTTCGGCCAGCATCCGCTGTATCTTCATCTTCGGGTAGCACCACCCCGTCTTGTGCATCACGCCGTCTTCCGTCGTCACTCTCACGCACTCCCTCGGTAGTGTTTGTCCATACCTGTGCAGCCACTCCTTCGTGAACAGCGGCAGCGTCTCACATAACTGCTCGCCCGTCAGCCATTGTTCATGATACACCTCTTGCATTTCCACCGTGGCCTTCCTGACCGCCTGTGCTATTGCCTCACGTGTCGCCTTATCCAGTGTCATAGTTCCTTGTTTTTACTGTGCCTTGCGGTTTCCCCGCAAGGTCACTATTCCCTCACTTCAACCTCTTATAAGCAATCGTCAACCGTTCCCCGGTCTCGACGCGCTCAAACTCCATACCCTCCAGCCGCTTCAGCGTAGCAAACTGCACCCTGGCACTCTCCACGGCCTTCTCGTTCGGCAATACGAACACACCCATCTGCCCTACGCTGATGGTCCTGATGTCGTCTCGTGTCACTCGTTCTGTTACCATGTTGTTTCTTAATTTTACTTAATTAGTTACTTGTTTTTATACAACTTGGCAGAAAAAGCCGTATATTTGCAATCCGACACCCTCGCAAAGTGTTCGCAAATTGGCGGTTATCCACTTCGAAAAGACGGCCTCCCGTCTGACGGCTATTTTCTTGCCTCGTTGTAGTGTTACTTACTTACGGGTGCAAATATACAAACTAAAAATTAAACCCGTGCAAAACGGTGTCAAATTTTAAGTCTTTTTAATACATTTGGTGCAATGACAAAAAACGAACGTTTTAAAAAAGCACTCGACTGGCTCTATTCTGAAGGACTGGTAGGGGATCAGCAAGAGCTGTCCTTGAAGACTGGTATCAACGAGGCAACTATATCGCGCATACTTAATAACAAGGTGCGTCAGCCTTCACCTGAGACCATCCGCAAGCTCGTTTCAAAGTTCCGCGACATAGACCCTGCTTACCTGCGCGGTGAAAGCGAATCGGTGACCGTTCAGAAGTCATCTTCCACTCAGCAGCAACAGACTTACATCGACCCCGCCAGCGAGCACAACGCAACCATATCCGCATACGTTCAGCTCGCCAACCGTCTGACTGACGACCTGAAGCGCAAGGATCAAGAAATGGCAGACCATCTTGCCGACAAAGATGCCATCATTGCCGAGAAGCAGTCCCGCATCGCCGACCTTGAACAAACTATCGCCGACAAAGATGCGATTATTCGTGCCCGCGAATCTCGTATCCTCGAACTGGAACGTCGCATTGCCCAATCCAATGCCGACGACCTCTCCAATTACCACTTCCCCATCGGTGCAGCTGAAGGTAAAAATCAACCTAATATATAATAATTATGAGTACAATTATCTACATTATCATTGTTGTCGTAGCAATAGTCATGTTTTGTGTGTTTGTTTTGCCAACATTATCAACACAGGAGAAAAAAGAAAAGCCAACCAAGCCCGAACACTTCGACCTGCTTGACGAAAATGGCAATCCAATTAATAAACCAAAGGTGAAGGTAGAAATTGAAGATGATAATTCTGGCACACCCATCCAAGAACTCCAATATTTCTGCATCAAGGACAAAGGCTACAATATCAGCGTCTGGCCAAATTACAATGGGTATCATGGTCTGGATTATATCGAGTTTAAAATTGCAGGCATCACGCACGGCGAGCATGTCAGCGAACACCTCGGCGAGTTCGTCGCAACCCTGGAGCCCGATCCGACCAACCCCTACGACCAGAACGCAATTAAGATAGTCACTCATGAAGGCCACCGTGTCGGCTACGTCCCCAAAGACCAAACCGCCTACGTCCGTGACTTCTCCACTCTCCCCTGTCGTTGCTACTGTTACATCGGCACCAACGACGGCCTTTATTTTTCCGATTGCTACATCACGAGAAATGAACAATGAGCGCAAATGTTTTACATTCATGAAAAATTAACAAACGGGGTTCCCCGTAAACACAATGTAACCCCACCACTCTTGTAACTAACCCCAAGCGGATCACATAAAAATATTGGGGTAACGGCGTAAATGCTGGAACCCCTTTATTTATCAGAGAGTTGAAATGACAGAAAATGTTTCCCGTGAGGGTATTTTTGGGTGGATTGGTGTATTTCGGGGCAGTATTTGCAAAATGTTTCCCGTCGGCAGACGGGGATGGTAAACAAGACGTAAAACAAAAACGTAAAAAAATAATACTATGGCATCGACAATCACAACAGACGTAATATTCGACCATCGCGGAAACAAGAGCAAGAATGACATTGGCCCGATTGAAATCCGCGTGACGTATGAGAGAAAGGCGAGGTACATTGGCACCGGGGTGTCCGTGGCCAGGCATGACTTTGTTGGCGGCTCTATAGTTGGTAGGGCTGACAAAGACGAGCTGAACCGCCGCGTGAACATCATATTCCGCAAAGTGCAGGAAGAGGTGAACAGGTATATCGACGAGGGCAGGCCGCTGGACGTGGCTGAAATCAAGCGCAGGGCGTGGAGCGTGCGCGACGACCTCGATCATGAGGGCACGGCATTGATTGACTTCGTTGAGGAACAGCAAAAGCAGATGGGGCTGAAGCCCGGCACGGAGAAACATTATATTACTTTGCGCACACGCATGCGCGAGTACGGACAGCTTTCGCGGTGGGATGACGTGACGGTGGAGAACCTGTGCCGGTGGGACGCTTGGCTGCATACCATTAAGAAGCCTATGAGCGATGCTGAAAGACTGGCTGGCGAAGAGGAACAGTGCATCGGTGACGGTGCGGTGTATAACTACCACAAGTGCCTGAAGGCGATATTGAACCGTGCCGTGCTGTTCGGGAAGATTGAATACAACCCATACGACCGACTCCGTGGGAAGTTCAAGCGGGGCGATAAAGAGAGCGTGGAGTTTCTGACGAACGAGGAAATGCAAGCCGTGGAGTCGGTACACCCTGTGAAGGGCACGGCGATGGCTGTGGCGCGTGACCTCTTTGTTTTTCAGATGCACACGGGGCTTTCTTATGCGGATTTGCAGGCTTTTGACTTCTCGGAATACAAACAGATAGACGGCAAATGGGTCAACGTGGGGCACCGTGTGAAGACGGGCGTGCAGTACCTGACAATGCTGACCGATGAGTGCATACGGATATTGGAGCAGTACGGCTGGCAGCTGCCGAAGATGGGCAATGCCGACTACAACCACGCGCTGAAGGCTATAGGGCTGGCTGCCGGTGTCGCCACTCCGCTGCACTCACACCTGGCCCGACACTCGTTTGCCACTCGTGCCAAGGCAATGGGCATTGACCTGGCGAATATTGCAAGGATGCTGGGGCATACGAGCACGGTGCAGACGCAAAGGTATGCGAAGGTGATGCCTGAGCAGGTGTTTGCCGACTTGCGGAAGATTGAGGAACTTTCAACTAAGAAATATCATGAAGAAAATGCTGTTAATGATGTTCGCGGTGCTGCTGGTGGCGGCCTGCGAAAAGCCGATCCTCGGCGAAGTTGAGGATGAGAGCGAACCGCTTGAGATGGCGGGCAAAAACGATGTAAAGAAATTCACGTTCACGGTGAAGGGTGATTTCAATTCGGCCACCTTCACGCGCGGCTATCTGGCGGCTGACGAGAAGGGAATGACCGATTTATGGGTGTTTGACTACATGGGCGGCACATGTGTGCAGTCGGTACACCAGACGGCAGACGATGCGGATTGGGGCGCACCGAAGATGTCACTGGCGTATGGCTCGCACCATGTGTACTTTGTGGCATCGAGGGGCGACGGGGCGACGCTGGATGCCGATGGACATACTATCACGTGGACGGGGCCAAGGGACACGTTTTGGAAGGATTATGATGTAGAAGTGGTGAGTACCTCGAACGGAAACAGGGCGGTCACGCTCGACCGCGTGGCTACGAAAATGCGCATCGTGGTGAATGATGAAGTACCGACGGGCTGCGCGGCTGTTGTCGTAACGCCTGAACGGTGGTATTACGGATGGGACTACATGAATGGTGCTGCGGTGGCTGCGCAACAGACGGAAAGAAGGGTGGCGGTGCCTGAGTCGTATGTCGGGACAGAAGGACAGATGTCTGTGAGTATCTTCGGACTGAGCGGAGCGGATGAATGGGTGACAAACGTGAGCGTACAGGCACAGGATGCAGACGGCAATGTGCTTGGATCCGCTACGATTACGGGGGCACCGTTCAAGGCGAACAGGGGTACGGAATATTCGGGAAATCTGTTCGGCAGTGCCGGAGGGCTGGACGTTAACGTGAACGGAGAATGGGAGAATCCGAAGACCGGGACTTGGTGAAGATAGTTGTCGCAAAAAAAGGGCACCGGCACATATTTTTCCGATGCCCTTTTTGTTTAAATTTGAACAGATTGGTTCCTCGCGTTGGTTTCTGCTATAAGTTGCTGAAGCTCTGCCACGTCTTCCTTACTAATGGGAGGCTCTTCGTCGTCATCGTCTGTGTCGAATATAATTGGGAACATGTCAGCTACGGTCTTACCTTTAGGGTCACGCATGGCGTAGATGGCGGCGTAGGCGCATTCGGCGAGGAGCTGGTGCTTCAGCATGTCTCGCTGGCGGTAGCCTCGGATGATGCGGCGCACTTCCCAGAATTGGATGTCATAGAGGAACTCACGGCGTGGGATGCCTATCTCGCCCACGAGAAGTTGGTAGATGTCGTGGGCGGTGGTTAGTTTTTTGCTTTCTTGCCCTTTCCTTTCGATGGTTTGCCTTCGGGTTCGCCCTTGGGGATGTTGTAGAACTTCGCCCAAAGATTGATGATGGTGCCAAGGGCTGTGCCGAGTTCGAGGGGCGTGGTGTCGTTCATCATATCGGTGTCCTTGATGGGCGCGTCTTCGTCTTTGCTCTGATAGTAGGCCGTGACAGCGGCCAGCACGAGGTAGATACTGCGCTTTGCGTCGGGCATGTGTGGCGGCTGAGCGTTAATGCTGTTTACGGCCTCTTGAAGGATGGCGGTGACGTCTTCGCCTGAGAGGTCTTTGTAGGCGATTTCGGTGGCGTAGCAGTATCCCAGTGTGACGGGCTTGCCTGCAAGGGTAATTTCTTCGTGGATCATAGTTGCTTGATGTTTTGAGGTGTGGTTGCGGCAATGCCGCAACGTACTGAACTAAAAAAAGGAAGAAGGCGGCAGTGCCGCCTTCCACTGAACGGGGTATGCTATGCGGCGACCGTGTAGATGCCGTAACCAGTGAGAGTGGTTGTATAGACCGAACTCTGCCTGTTCGGGGCATTCAGCGTGAGCTGGGTGACGACCACCGAGCCCGAGCAGATGACAGCTCCCTTGGTGCGGTTGTTCGCACCGCTGGTGTTCGCAATCTGGAAGCGCACGGGGACGCCTGCCTCGTAGATGTCCTCGATAGAGGCGAAGTCCTGGCCCTGCACGGTAGAGGTGATGGTGTCGCCACTCTTGACCAGCGCGTTCGACGAGATGTCGAAACTGAGGGCTGTGGGCTCCTGCACCTCCCAGTCGCCTTCGGTGTCCTTGGTCGTTGCGGATTCAAGACTAAGGCTAATGTGCATACTGAGCGATTTGCAGGCTGCCAAAATCCGTGATGGAACGGCGGAGTTGTCGCTGCCCAGGAAGAGACGAACGAACTGGCCCTTGGTGTAGGCCCCATCGACGGCGATGATTTCCATTTCCGGGGCTGCACTGAGTTTCTCCAGTGCGCCGCTGCCGGTGAATTGGAGCTGCTTGGTGGAGTTAGTTCTGTCATCCCACTGGAAGGTTACGTCGTTCAGATATGCCTGGCCCTTGCGGGCATAATCTGCGGCCTTTGCCTCCTGGTTGTCTGCTGCGGATGTCTCATCCCAGATAAGCGTGAGGGGCGTGAGGTTCTTGATGGCGTTGAGTACGACGGCGGTATCAGTCACATCGAGCGACTCCACCTGAACGCTCCACGACTTCGAGGTGATTTCTGGCTTGCTTGCCAGACCCACATCGTCTTTTGTCGATGCGTCGTCTGTGTTGCCTGTGAGCGTCACGGTGCAATTTGTGCTTTTTGCCACCACTTTGAATTTGTTGCCTTCTTGAAGCAGAATGCGTAAGTTCTGACCTTTAAGTGTTGCCATGTTGTGATATTTTTAGATGATGTCAATGCGGAGAATATAGGTGCCGTCGTCGCTGTTGCGGGCTACGGCTCCTGCGGCGAGAGTACGTCCTTCGTGCTTGGCTTTCAGTTCTTTCAACTGCTTGTCAAGTTCCTCGCGGCTCTTGGCGCGGAGGATGACGGGGGATTCTATGCCCGACGTGGGAGTGTCGGGAACAGTGGCGGTTTCGCCCGCTGAAGAATCAGCGGGAATGGTGGCATCGGCTGCAGTCTGCTGCTCCTGCTCTTGTACCTTCTCTTTGCTCATGGTTCGGTGAATATTTCGTTTGGAGTCGCGCACTGGTAATATAGCATGATCGTATGGCTGGGCTTCTGCGGTTCGTAGCTTACGTCGCTGAACGAGAAGTCGTAGTCGTAGGGCCGCAGGTCGTCGTTCTCGGCTGGCGTGCCTTCATCTATGCGCTCTGCTGATGCCTGCATGTAGTCATGGACGGTGCGGCGCACGGCGACGGCCATCTGTCGCAACGAGTCGTTAGTCTTCGCCACGATGCGGATGCTAATGTTCACTTTATCCTCTGCTCCCTCGTAGTCGTCCTTAGTCTGCGTGTCGTTGTTGCCACCGTCGTTGTTGACGATGATGTACGGCACGGGCACGTTCTCCATGTCATAGTCGGGGTCGGCTATGTTGTTATAGATGGCGTGTGCAGGCAGTGCTGCCATGAGGTCGGCATTGCTCTCCAGGGCTGACTTAAAGAATGCGTCGGTTAAAAGTCCCATATTACTTTGTGCTTGACGTGATTACTGATTGAAAGGAAAGCTGACGGGCCTCACGGCCTTTGCTGTTGCATCGGGGAGACCCGCCAGCCGACTTCAAGTAACTATGAACGTGAGAGATTTAGTCGCCGATCTCGTTAGAAGATGCGGGCTCGATGAGCTTGATGAGCTTGAAGGCCTGGGGCTTGCCGTTTGCGTTGCCGCCGTTGACCTTGCTTGACATCTCAACCAGCGAGTAGTCGAGTCCCATGCCGAGGGCAATCACGTTGCGGTCGAAGTTCTCCTGAGAGGTGCCGTCCACATTGAACTCGATGCCATCAGCGTACACCTGCTCGTTCAGGTAGCCGAAGTGACCGATACCGATGTAACGGATAGGAATCTTCTTGGTGTCGGGATCAGCAAAGTCCTTCGTGCCGATGCCGTTCTCGTCGAACGAGTAGTCGATGTACGGAGATACCTTGTAGCGGTAGCCTACGCACTGGCCATCCTGCACGACGGTACGGTTCGAGTCGGTGGTGCCGGGGATGAGCTTGGTGAACTTCAGGTCAACCTCGGTGGTCTTGTCCATGATGAGTTCGGGGTCGCCCTCGAAGCCAAGGTCGTACATCGCGGCAATCTCCTTGGCGAGGTTTTTACCGATGTTCTCGTCGAGAGTCAGCTCAACGATGTCAACCTTAGCGAAAGGCATGTCGAGCTTTCTGAATGCGCCGTGACCATAGACGTGCTGTGCACGGAAGATAGCCCAGCCCTTCTGGAACTTGTAGGTCAGGAAGGCGATGATGTCGAATGCAGCCTGAGCGACAGCACGACGGCTGACGGGAACAGAGGCAGCGACACGCTGCGGGTTGGTCTTGATGTTGGCGAAGTCCAGCTTCTGCTCAGCCACCTTGGTCACCTCACCCTCGATGGTGAACTTCACATCGTTGATAGAGTAAGGGAT
>Ga0310697_10003872_pt1 | contig 14953 bp, 13 predicted proteins | sample 172DNAGHGlowgp2_FD_203883 | JGI IMG/M metagenome (GOLD analysis project Ga0310697, IMG submission 203883) | Sheep rumen microbial communities from Palmerston North, Manawatu-Wanganui, New Zealand - 1728 DNA GHGlow gp2 (v2) (version 2) | ecosystem: Host-associated > Mammals > Digestive system >...
CTCGCTGCCGTACTTGCGGCAGGCGTCGAAGATGTTCCGCAGGGGCTCCTCCCGGTTCCGGAAGCCGTGGACGAAGTAGGCGTTGTCCCAGAAGATGCGGAAGTCGTCCGCCGCCGGTTTCAGGGCGGCGAAGGCCTCCACCGTGTCGGGGCTGTAGACGCAGCCGGTGGGGTTGGAGTATTTGGGCACGCACCAGATGCCCTTCACCGCCGGGTCGCTCTCCACATACTGGCGCACCAGGGCCATGTCCGGGCCGTTTTTGCCCATGGGGATCGAGATCATCTCGATGCCGAACTCCTCGCAGATGCGGAAGTGGCGGTCATAACCGGGCACAGGGCAGAGGAATTTGATGGTCCCCTGCTGGCCCCAGGGCTTGGCCCCGCCGTAGACGCCCAGCACCAGGGCTTTGATGACCGTATCGTACATCAGCGCCAGGGAACTCTGGCCGCCCATGATGACGTTCTCCATGTCCACGCCCAGCAGGCGGCCAAACAGCTCCTTGGCCTCGTCCACGCCGGCCAGCTCGCCGTAGTTGCGCACGTCCGTGCCCTTGCGGGTGTAGATCAGGTCGTAGGGGTTTTGCTGGAGCATATCCATGCTCAGGTTGAGCTGGGTGGCGTCCGGCTTGCCCCGGGACATATCCAGGTGATAGCCCGCCGCCTTGGCCTTGGCGTATTTCTTCTGCTGCTCGGCCAGTTCCGCCTTCCGCTCCGCCGTCGTCATATCCAGATAAGATTTCACTTCGCTCACATCCCACTTTCCATAGTCATAATATTCGTAACATGTCGTACATTATACTTTATGCCGGAGGAAAAGGCAAGTGCAAAGCGCGAAAAACGGACAGGTTTTTGTTTTGGCACAAAAACCGGGGCGGCGCGTCCCGGTTTCCCTGCGTTTTCGCCCGATGGATTTGCAATCGCGCCATGTGTTGCCTGACGCCGCCGTGGGGCTCGCGCCCTGTGGGGCGGTTTTTTGTAAAAGCGGCCCCGGAGGGAACTCCGGGGCCGGGCTGCTCGTGTTGGCCGGGTTTACTTGGCGTAGTCCACGATCTTCGTCTCCCGCAGGAGGTGGACCTTGATCTGACCGGGGTAGGTGAGCTCGGCCTCGATCTTTTTGGCGATGTCCCGGGCCAGAAGCACCATCTGGTCCTCGCTGACCTGTTCGGGCTTGACCATGATGCGGATCTCCCGCCCGGCCTGGATGGCGTAGGCCGACTCGATGCCGGGGAAGCTCTTGGAGACCTGCTCCAGCTTTTCCAGGCGCTTGACGTAGTTCTCGATGTTCTCCCGGCGCGCCCCGGGGCGGGCGGCGGAGATGGCGTCGGCAGCCTGGACCAGCACGGCCACGATGGTCTTGGCCTCCACGTCCCCGTGGTGGGCGTGGATGGCGTGGATGACGGCCTCGGACTCCTTGTAGCGGCGGGCCAGGTCCACGCCGATGGTGACGTGGCTGCCCTCCACCTCATGGTCGATGCTCTTGCCGATGTCGTGCAGCAGACCGGCGCGCTTGGCGCTCATCACGTCCGCGCCCAGCTCGGCGGCCATGAGTCCGGCGATGTGGGCCACTTCGATGGAGTGGTTCAGCACGTTCTGGCCGTAGCTGGTGCGGTATTTCATGCGGCCCAGCATCCGCACCAGGTCCGGGTGCAGGCCGGTGACGCCGGTCTCAAAGACGGCGCGCTCGCCCTCCTGCTTGATGACGGCGTTGACCTCCTTCTGGGCCTTTGCCACCATCTCCTCGATGCGGGCCGGGTGGATGCGGCCGTCGGCGATGAGCTTTTCCAGCGCCAGGCGGGCCACCTCCCGGCGGACCGGGTCGAAGCTGGAGACGGTGATGGCCTCCGGGGTGTCGTCGATGATCAGGTCGCAGCCGGTCAGGGTCTCGATGCTGCGGATGTTCCGGCCCTCGCGGCCGATGATGCGTCCCTTCATCTCGTCGTTGGGGAGGGGTACGACGGAGACGGTGATCTCGCTGGCGTGGTCCACGGCGCAGCGCTGGATGGCCAGCGCCACGATCTCCCGGGCGTTGCGGTCGGCCTCTTCCTTGGCCTCGGTCTCCAGCTCCTTGACCTTCAGCGCCATTTCGTGGGTGACCTCGGACTCCACCTGGGCGATCAGGTAGGCCTTCGCCTCGTCCACGGTGTAGCCGGAGATGCGCTCCAGCATCTCCAGCTGGCCTTTTTTGATCCGGCCGATCTCCTCATTCTGGGCTTCCGCCTCCGCGATCTTGCGGTTGAGGTTCTCGGTCTTCTTCTCCAGAGAATCGGTCTTGCGGTCCAGATTCTCTTCCTTCTGACGCAGGCGGTTCTCCTGCCGTTGCAGCTCGGTCCGGCGCTCTTTCTCCTCGCGCTCAAACTCGCTGCGGCTTTTGTGTATTTCCTCCTTTGCCTCCAACAGCGCTTCCCGCTTCTTGCTCTCCGCGCTCTTGATGGATTCATTGATGATCCGCTTTGCTTCCTCTTCCGCGCTGGCGATCTCGCGCTCCGCCACGCGCTTGCGGAAGACCACGCCGCCGAAAATCCCGGCGGTCAGGCAGACGATTGCGACAATCAGTGCAATGTACCAAGGCAACATCAACAAACACACCTCCATTCCCTTAGAATTATGCGGTGGTTTTCTCCTGCCGAATGATCACTATATAAATAAACCAGAAAAAACAGAATAAATATATAGAAATACGGCTGCCGCCCACGGCGGCATCGGTTCGGTGACCGTGCAGCGTTCCGCCCCGCTCTCCCCAGAAACAGGGCACAACGATACGAATATATTTTATTACGCCTCCCCTCCGATGTCAAGCGTCAAATCCGCCCGAAGCGCAAAAAACGCCCCGATTCGCCTTCCCGCGCCGCTTTTTCGGGCCCGGCGCATCCCGGCTCTTTCCTCCGACGGGAAACTGTGCTATGATGGGTGCATTCCACATGAAAAACGAGGGGGAGACGGCGGTATGACGGAGCGTTTGTATGAGAATGCGCCCTTTTTGCGGCGCTTTTCCGCCCGGGTGCAGGCATGCACGCCGGAGAAAGGCGGCTGGGCGGCGGTGCTGGACCGGACGGCCTTTTACCCGGAGGGGGGCGGCCAGCCCGGGGACCGGGGTCTGCTGGGGGGCGTGAGCGTGACGGACACCCGGAACCGGGGGGACGAGGTCGTGCATCTCTGCGACGGGCCGCTGGACCCGGGGGCGGAGGTGGAGGGCGAACTGGACTGGGCCAGGCGCTTTGACCACATGCAGCAGCACTCCGGGGAACACATCGTCAGCGGCCTGATCTGCGCCCGCTACGGCTGCGACAACGTGGGCTTCCACCTGGGGGAGGAGGCCGTGGTCATCGACTTCAACCGCCCCATCCCGCCGGAGGACCTGCCGGACATCGAGCGAGCGGCCAACGCGGTCATCTGGGAGGACCGGCCCTTTCTGGTGACGCACCCCGACCCGGCGGAGCTGGCCGCCCTGCCCTACCGGAGCAAGAAGGCCCTGGCCGGGGACGTGCGCATCGTCACGGTGCCGGGGGCGGACTGCTGCGCCTGCTGCGGCACCCATGTGCGCAGCGCCGGGGCCATCGGCCTCATCAGGCTGCTCTCCCTGAAGCCCTTCCGGGAGGGCGTGCGCATCGAGCTGATGGCGGGGGGCCGGGCCTATGACTACTGCGCGGCGGTGGCGGCCCAGAACCACGCCGTCAGCGTCCTGCTCTCCGCACCGGAGCGGAAGACGGCGGCGGCGGCCGAGCGGCTCAAACAGGAGCTGGCGGAGACGAAATACCGCCTGGTGGGGGCGGAAAACCGGCTCTTTGACTTGCTGGCGGCCCGGTACGCGGGGCAGGACTTCGCCCTGCTGCGGGAACCCGACCTGAGCCCCGACGGGCTGCGGCGGCTGTGCGAGCGCATCGGCGCGGCCTGTCCGGCGGGGGCGGCGGTCTTTTCCGGGGCCGACGGGACCGGCTGGCGCTACGCGGTGAAGCTGCCGCCGGACGCGCTGCGGCGGATGAACGCGGCGCTGCGGGGGCGCGGCGGCGGGAAAGGCGGCTTTGCCCAGGGCAGCGTGGCGGCAGACTGGGCGGAGATCGCGGCGTTTTTTGCCGAGGAAACCGTGTCAAATAAAACTACTTGACAGCCGCGCCGGGGCGTGCTATGATGGGCGGGCTGTGATGGGAGGTGGCATAGATGGACGAGACCCTGCTGCACACCCTGCTCTTTGACTTTTACGGCGAACTGCTGACGGACAAGCAGCGGGAGTGCTATGACCTCCACTACAACAGCGACCTGAGCCTGCAGGAGATTGCCGAACAGTACGGCGCCACGCGGCAGGCGGTCTGGGACCTGATCCGCCGGGGGGAACGCAGCCTCCGGGAGATCGAGGCCCGGACCGGCCTGGTGGCGCGGGCGCTGCGGCGGCGGGAGAAGCTGACGGAGCTGCGGAGCCTGGTTTCCGCGCTGGCACCCAGTCCGGCGCAGCGCCGGATGCTGGCCCTGCTGGACGAACTGGCAGACTGAAAGGAGGCCGATCACCATGGCATTTGAATCCCTTTCCGACAAATTATCCGCCGCCTTTCACAAGCTGCGGGGCAAGGGGCGGCTGAACGAGAGCGACGTGAAAGAGGCCATGCGCGAGGTGCGCCTGGCGCTGCTGGAGGCCGACGTGAGCTACAAGGTCGTCAAGGACTTTGTCAAGCGCGTCACCGAGCGGGCCGTGGGCCGGGACGTGCTGGAGAGCCTGAGCCCGGCCCAGATGGTCATCAAGATCGTCAACGAGGAGCTCATCGCCCTGATGGGCTCCGAGAGCCAGAAGCTGAACATCTCCAGCCGCAGCCCCAGCGTGGTGATGCTGGTGGGCCTCCAGGGCGCGGGCAAGACCACCAACGGGGCCAAGCTGGCCGCGCTGATGCGCCGCCAGGGCAAGCGCCCCCTGCTGGTGGCCTGCGACGTGTACCGCCCCGCCGCCATCGCCCAGCTGCAGACCGTGGGACGCCAGCTGGACATCCCCGTCTTCCAGATGGGCCAGGGCGACCCGGTGCAGATTGCCAGGGCCGGCATCGCCCACGCGAAGGAGCACGGCAACGACCTGGTGTTCCTGGACACCGCCGGACGGCTGCACATCGACGAGACGCTGATGGACGAGCTGCGGCGCATCAAGGCCGAGACCGAACCGGCGGAGATCCTGCTGGTGGTGGACGCCATGACCGGCCAGGACGCGGTGAACGCGGCCTCCGCCTTCGACGCGGCCCTGGGCGTGGACGGCATCATGCTCACGAAGCTGGACGGCGACGCCCGGGGCGGCGCGGCCCTCAGCGTCAAGGCCGTGACGGGCAAGCCCATCAAATTCGCGGGCACCGGGGAGAAGCTGGACCAGATCGAGGTCTTCCACCCCGACCGCATGGCCGGGCGCATCCTGGGCATGGGCGACGTGCTGACCCTCATCGAAAAGGCCGAGCAGAGCCTGGACGAGAAGAAGGCCCGCGAGCTGGAGGAGCGGCTGCGGGCCAACAAGTTCACCCTGGCGGACTTCTATGAGCAGCTGGGCCAGCTCAAGCGCATGGGCAGCGTCCAGGATCTGCTGGCGATGGTGCCGGGCGTGGACGCGAAAGCCCTGTCCGGCGCGGCGCTGGACGACAGGGCCATGGCAAGGACCGAGGCCATCATCCAGTCCATGACCCCCCGGGAGCGGGAGAATCCGGAGATCATCGGCTCGTCCCGGAAAAAGCGCATCGCCGCCGGGAGCGGCACCAGCGTGGTGGACGTGAACCGGCTGCTGCGCCAGTTCGAGACCATGCAGAAGATGCTGCGCCAGATGAGCGGCATGGGCGGCAAGAAGCTCAAGCGGATGCAGCGCATGGGCGGCTTCCCCGGCATGGGCAAGCTGGGCCTGTAAAAAAAGGCAAACATACCGCAGGGAAGCCTTCCCCCGGTATTCAGGCATAGAAAAAAACAATTTACATTTTGGAGGTTTCAACACCATGGTCAAGATCAGACTGCGCAGAATGGGCGCGAAGAAGAATCCCTACTACCGCATCGTCGTCGCCGACTCCCACTTCCCCCGGGACGGCCGCTTCATCGAGGAGCTGGGCACCTATGACCCCACCGCCACCCCCTCCGCCGTGAAGGTGAACCTGGAGCGCGCCCGCTACTGGATCGCCAACGGCGCCCAGCCCACGGACACCGTGAAGGCGCTGCTGAAGAAGGCGGAGGCCGCCGCCCCCGCGCCCGCCCCCGCTGACGCTGCCGAGACTGCGGCGGAATAAGGAGCAGGCTCGATTTCCATGAAAGAACTGCTGACCTATCTGATCCAGAATCTGGTGGATCACCCCGACGAGGTTTCCGTGACCGAGTACGAGACCGGCGGCGGCACGACCTTCGAGGTGCGTGTGGCCAACGGCGACATGGGCAAGGTCATCGGGCGTCAGGGCAGGATCATCAAAGAGGTCCGCGTCCTGATGAAAGCCATCGCCCAGCGCAAAGGGCAAAAGGTCTCGGTCGAGGTGCTCGACTGAGGGAAATGAGAGATAGAACCCGGGCGCCCCGCAGCGTTTCTCCGCTGCGGGGCGCCCGGTGGCGTTTTGGGGGCTTGACAATCGTAATACGAATTGTTATACTCAATCCATGAAAACCACCATTGCTGAAACGTTGGTCGAATGGGACGACAACAAGAACCTGGTCAATATCCGAAAGCACGGAATCAGTTTTGCGACTGCGGCCCTGGTATTTGCCGATGAGGAGCGGATAGAATACTATGACAGGCTGCACAGTCAGGACGAAGACCGCTATGTGGTGCTGGGGTGTGTGCAAGGGGTTCTGTACGTCGTCTACACGATGCGGGGCGAGGCTGCGCGCCTGATCTCTGCACGTCTGGCAACCCCCACGGAAAGGAAGATCTATTATGGAACATGAGAACATCGTTCGGACGGTCATCCACGCGGGCCAGCAGCCCACGGAGGCCCAGATTCGGGAGATCGAGCGGGCCGCCGCGCTGCCCGTGGTCCCGGACGAGGACGCGCCGGAGCTGACGCCGGAACAGTACGCGGAGCTGGCCGAATTGGCAAAACGCCGCCGGGCCGGGCGCGTGAAGCCCGTCGTAGCGCTGCGCATCTCGCCGGAAACGCTGGAAAAGGCCAGGGCCACCGGGAAGGGCTACACGGGCTTTTTGAGCCGCCTGCTGGACAACGCGATCAACGACCCGCAGATGGTGGCGAAGAGTCTGTAAACGGGCGAACATGAGATGGAAGCAAAAAACAAAAAAAGACTGCCGGACGCCTTGCAGGGTTTGCAAAGCATCCGGCGGCTTTTTGTTTTGTCTCACTCCAGCACGTTTTGCCCCGTATACAGCAGGTAATACCGTCCCTTCTGGGCCAGCAGTTCCTCGTGGGTCCCCTTCTCGATGATCTCCCCGTGCTCGATGACCACGATGCAGTCGGCGTTGCGCACGGTGCTGAGGCGGTGGGCGATGACGAAGACCGTTCTCCCCTCCATCAGGGCGTCCATGCCCCGCTGGATGTACTGCTCCGTGCGGGTGTCGATGGAGCTGGTGGCCTCGTCCATCACCATCACCGGGGGATCGGCCACGGCGGCGCGGGCGATGGCCAGGAGCTGGCGCTGGCCCTGGCTCAGGTTCGCGCCGTCGCCTGTCACCATAGTGGCATAGCCCTCCGGGAGGCGGCGGATGAAGGAGTGGGCGTTGGCGCTTTTGGCCGCGGCGATGCACTCCGCGTCCGTGGCGTCCAGGCGGCCGTAGCGGATGTTGTCCATCACCGTGCCGGTGAACAGGTGGGTGTCCTGCAACACCGCGCCCAGGCTCTGGCGCAGGGAGTCTTTCTCGATGTCCCGCACGTCGATGCCGTCGTAGGTGATGGTCCCGCCGTTGATCTCGTAGAAGCGGTTGATGAGGTTGGTCACCGTGGTCTTGCCCGCGCCGGTGGAACCGACGAAGGCGATCTTCTGGCCGGGCTTGGCGTAGACGCTCACGTCCCGCAGGACGGGTTTGCCCTCCACATAGGAGAAGTCCACATGCTCCAGGCGCACGTCGCCCCGCAGGGGGACCACGCCGCCGTCGGGCCGGAGCCAGATCCAGCTGTGGTCCTCCCCCAGCTTCTGGGCCAGGCGGACCTTGCCCTCGTCCACCTCTGGCTTCGTGTCCATGACCTCAAAGATGCGCTCGGCTCCCGCCAGGGCGCTGAGCAGGGCGGTGAGCTGCTGGCTGATGCCCTCCAGCGGGCGGCCCACCTGGCGGGCGTAGAGCAGATAGGCCCCCAGGCCGCCCAGGTCGAAGCCCCGATACAGGGCCAGCAGACCGCCCACCACCGCCGTCACCGCGTAGGAGATGGAGTTTAAGTTGGCGCTGACCGGAAAGATAGCCCCGGAGTAGAAGGCCGCGTCGGTGGAGGCGTCCCGGTAGTCCCGGTTCAGTTCGTCGAACTCGGCTTTGATGCGTTCCTCGTGGGTGAAGGCTTTGACCACCTTCAGGCCCTCGATGACCTCCTGGATCTCCCCGTTGACCTGGCCCAGGGCCGCCTGCTGCCGCCGGAAGTGCTTCCGGCTGCGTCCGCCCAGGACTTTGAAGCTCAGCATACTCAGCACCAGCATCACGGCGGTGACCAGAAAGAGGATGGGGCTGGTGATGAGCATCACCGCCACAATGCCGATAAATTGCAGGGCGTTGCTCAGCAGGTTGACGAAGCTCTGCTCCATAGCCATGGAGACGTTGTCCGCGTCGTTGGTGAAGCGGCTCATCAGCTCCCCGTGGGTGTGCCGGTCGAAGTAGGACAGGGGCAGGGTCTCCAGGGCGCAGAACAGGTCCCCCCGCAGCCGGTTGGCCGCGTTCTGGGCCAGGCGCGCCATCAGGTTGGCCTGGAGATAGGTGGCGGCGCTGCCCAGCACATAGACCCCGAAGAGGAGGAGGCAGCCGCGCAGCAGCCCGGCGATGCGCTCCGCCGCCGGGGCCTCGGCCTCCAGGCCGTTGATGAGGGGCCGCAGCAGATAGGTGCCGCCCACGGAGGCGGCGGTGCTCAGCAGCAGACACAGCCCCACCAGGACCAGCATCCCCTTGCGCCGGAGCAGATAGCCCGTCAGCCGGAGGACGGTCTCTTTCGTGTGTTTCGGCTTCTGGAAGCCGCCGCGCCCGTGGGGGCCGCCACCGGAGGGGGCCTGCGCGGCCTGGAACTTCTGTTTGCGTGCGTTGCTCATGGCTCGCCCATCACCCCTTCCTGCTGGGAGTTCACGATCTCCTGATAGACCTTGCAGCTTTGCAGCAATTCCTCGTGGGTGCCGAGCCCGGCGATGTGGTCGTCTTCCAGCACCACGATCTTGTCGGCCCAGCGGACGGAGCTGACGCGCTGGGCGATGATGATGACGGTGGTGCCCCGGAGGTTCTCCGCAAAGCTGCGGCGAATGGCGGCCTCCGTGGCGCTGTCCACCGCGCTGGTGGAGTCGTCCAGGATCAAAATGGCCGGATGCCGCAGCATGGCCCGGGCGATGCACAGCCGCTGCTTCTGACCGCCGCTGACGTTGACGCCCCCCTGGCCCAGGGCCGTGTCAAAGCCCTCGGGCCGGGCCATGATGAAGTCGTAGGCCTGGGCGTCCCGCGCCGCCTGGACCAGCTCCTCCTCCGTGGCGTTGGGCTTGCCCCAGAGCAGGTTTTCCCGCACCGTGCCGGTGAACAGCACGTTCTTTTGCAGCACCATGCCGATGCGCTCCCGCAGGGCGTGGACCGGGTAATCGCGCACGTCCAGGCCGTCCACCAGCACCTGGCCGCCGGTCACGTCGTAGAAGCGGGGGATCAGGTTCACCAGGGAGCTTTTGCCCACGCCGGTGCCGCCCACCACGGCCACGAACTGGCCCGGCTCGATCGTCAGGTCGATGCCCCGAAGTACATCGTCCCCGCTGCCGGAGGCCACGTATTTGAAGCTCACGTTCCGAAACTCCACCCGGCCCCGGGCCTCGGGCAGTTCGATGGCGGCCGCCCCCTCCCGGTCCCGGATGTCGGGCACGGCCTCCAGCACTTCGTGGATGCGGTCGGCGCTGGCCCGGGCGCGGGTGAGCTGGAGCAGGGTGAAGGCCAGCATCATCACGCCCATCAGAATGTTGGTGATGTAGGAGATGAAGGAGTACAGCTCGCCGGTCAGCAGGGTCCCGCCGACCACAAGGCGCCCGCCCAGGTACAGCACCAGCACCAGCGCCACGTTGAACGACAGCATCATGATAGGCTGCATCAGCACCACGGTGGTGACGGCTTTGATGCCCGCGTCCCGCAGCGCGTCGTTGCTGCGGGCGAACTTGGTCCGCTCGTAGCCCTCCCGCACGAAGGCCTTCACCACGCGGATGCCGATCAGGTTCTCCTGGACGGAGGCGTTCAGGCCGTCGATCTTCTTCTGGTAGGTCTCAAAGAGCTTGTGGGCCGCACGCATCACCAGGCCCACGCCCAGGGCCATGACGGGCACCACCAGCAGCAAAATCAGGGTCAGCCGGGCGTTGATGCCAAAGCAGATGATCAGCGCCACCACCAGCATCACCGGGGCCCGCACCAGCATCCGCAGGCCCATGTTTACGGTCTGCTGGATGTTGTTCACGTCGTTGGTCAGGCGGGTGATGAGGGAGGCGGAGGAGAAGCGGTCGATGTCCGCGAAGGAGAAATCCTGCGTGGCCTCAAACATGGCCCGGCGCAGGTTGTAGCCCAGGCCCTGGCTGGCCTTTGCGCTGAAGCGGAAGCTCAGCACGCCCACCAGGATGCTCAGCAGTGCCAGGGCCAGCATCAGCACGCCGATGGAGAGGATGTAACGAAAGCCGTCATGGGCCATCAGGTCCCGGACCCCGAACAGGCCCAAAAGCCCGGCCACCGTCCGGTCGGGGGCGGCCTTGTGCTGAATGCCCACGTCGATGATCTCACTCATCAGCCGGGGCAGGATCAGCTGGAAGACCGTCTCCAGCAAAATCAGCAGCGGCGCGAGCAGCGCCGCCAGGCCATAGCCGTGGATGTGTTTCAAAAGCTTGCGCATGTCCCGTTCCTCACTCCTTCCGAAAAACCATTCATCTTGTAAAAAAACGATGATACCGTATTTTAATCTGTGTCGCCCGTCCTGTCAAGCGCAGCGGGACAGATTTCCGCCGCCCTTGGCCGCCCGACATTTATCTTGCACTTTTTCCGGTTCCGTTCTATAATATTGTCGCATTCCTCTTATGATGTGGATTTCAATGGAAGAAAGGCGGCGGAGGGAAATGGCAGACAATGGATTCAATCGCCCCCAGGGCAGAGAAAGGCGCGTCACGAACAACTCCAAGGGCGTCCATCGCCGGGGCGAGGGCCTGGGCACGGGCCAGGTGGGGCGCGGCGAGAGCAACGTCACCGGGCATAACAGCCCCCAGCAGCCCCGGCCCACGGGCGGGACGCAGCAGCGCGCCGGGAGCGGCGGCACCCGCGCCGGAGGCGGGAAAGGCAGCCTGATCCTGATCGTGATCCTGGCGGCGGTCCTGCTCTTCGGAGGCGGCGGCGGACTGAGCGGCCTCTTCGGGGGCGGCGGCAGCACCGGGACGAGCAGCGGCACGGGCGGCAGCGGACTGCTGGACAGCCTGGGCGGCCTCAGCGGGCTGCTGGGCGGCGGCGTCGGTACGGACGTGCTGAGCGGCCTGAGCGACGCGGCCTCCGCTTCCCAGACTTCCCAGACCAGCTGGACCCAGACCGCGGCGGCCCAGGCCACGCCCAGCACCGCCGTGGCCGCCGGGGCGCGGAGCAAATACACCAACATCCTGGGGTCCGGCCAGGACACCGTCACCATCATGGTCTATCTATGCGGCACGGACCTGGAAAGCCGGGGTTCCATGGCCACCAAGGACCTGCTGGAGATGACCCAGGCCAGTCTGGGCAGCAAGGTCCGGGTGGTGGTCTACACCGGCGGCTGCACCCGCTGGAACAACTCCGTGGTGTCCAGCAGCAAGCACCAGATCTATGAAGTCGTCTCCGGGGGCCTGCGCTGCGTGGAGGAGGACATGGGCAAAGCGCCCATGACCGCGCCCAACACCCTGGGGGCCTTCATCCGCTGGTGCGCCCAGCACTACCCGGCCAACCGCAACGAGCTGATCTTCTGGGACCACGGCGGGGGCAGCGTCAGCGGCTACGGCTATGACGAGCAGTACCAGAGCTACGGCTCCATGGGCCTGGCCGGCATCGACCAGGCGCTGGAGGAGGGCGGCGTGAAGTTCGACTTCATCGGCTTCGACGCCTGCCTGATGGCCACGGTGGAGACCGGCCTGATGCTGAACCAGCACGCCGACTACATGATCGCCAGCGAGGAGACCGAGCCGGGCATCGGCTGGTACTACACCGACTGGCTGAACGACCTGGCCGCCAACCCCTCCATGTCCACCGTGCAGGTGGGCAAGAAGATCGTGGACGGCTTTGTGGAGACCTGCGGCCGGGAGTGCCGGGGCCAGAGCGCCACGCTGTCCGTGGTGGACCTGGCGGAGCTGAACGCCACCGCGCCGGAGAGCCTCAAGAACTTCTCCAAGTCCCTGTCCAGCATGATCTCCGACCAGCGCTACGCGGAGATCTCCAGCGCCCGCAGCAAGACCCGGGAGTACGCCCGGAGCAACGCCATTGACCAGATCGACCTGGTCCACTTCGCCAACAACCTGAACACCAGCGAGGGCCGTGCCCTGAGTCAGGCCCTGCTGGGGGCGGTGAAGTACAACCGGGCCAGCGCCGACATGAGCAACTCCTACGGCCTGTCCATCTTCTTCCCCTACCGCAAGACCAGCAACGTCAGCGCGGCGGTCAGCACCTACAACGCCATCGGCATGGACGACAGCTACGCCCAGTGCATCCGTGAGTTCGCCTCCGTGGAGATGAGCGGCCAGGTCACCAGCACCGGCGGCCTGAACGCCAACCCCCTGGGCTCCCTGCTGGGCGGCATGACCGGCGCTTCCGGCGGCGGCAGCATGGACCTGATCGGCGGGCTTCTGGGCTCCTTCCTGGGCGGCGGCGGCATGGACTTCTTCTCCGACCGGGCCCTGAGCATGGACGAGACCGTGCAGTACCTCTCCGACCACTACTTTGACACCTCCTACCTGGTCTGGCAGGACCGGGGCGACGGCCAGGCGGTCATCTCCATGCCGGAGGACCAGTGGAAGCTGCTCACCGGCCTGGACCTGAACTGCTTCTATGACGACGGCGAGGGCTTCGTGGATCTGGGCATCGACAACCTCTACGAGTTCGACGAAAACGGCTATCTGCTGGCCCCCACGGACCGCACCTGGCTGGCGGTGAACGGACAGCCCGTGGCCTATTACCACGAGTACACGTCCGGCGGCGTCACCACCGGGCGCATCCCCGCCTTCCTGAACGGGGAGCTGGTGGACCTGATCGTGGTCTTTGACGACGCCAACCCCTACGGCTCCATCGTGGGCGCCCGCACCGTCTACGACGGAGGCGAGACGGAGACCGTGGCCAAGAACCTGACCGCGCTGGCCGTGGGCGACACCCTGGACTTCGTCTGCGACTTCTACGGCTACGACGGGACCTATCTGGACAGCTACTATCTGGGCGAGCAGATGGAGGTCACCGAGGACATGGAGCTGAGCAACGTGGACCTGGGCGACGGCGGCCTGCGGGTGCTCTACCGCTTCACCGACATCTATCAGCAGCACTACTGGACCAGTCCGCTGGACCAGTGAGCCAGTCTGCGCCATGAGACGAACGAGCCATCCATTCCGGGCAGCGGCGCTGCTGCTGGCGCTGCTGGCGCTGCTGCTCAGCGGCTGCGCGCTGGAAGTGAGCCAGAGCGAGAGCACCCCCGCCTTTTACGGCGAGCTGAGCCTGGTGCCCGACACGCCGGAGCCGGAAGCGGACCCGGAGACGCCGGAACCGGAGACAGCGGCGGAGCAGACGCCCACGGAAGCGCCCGACGCGGGCGTGACGGAGGACGGGAGCTACACCGCCCCGGAGGACGTGGCGGCCTATCTGCGCGCCTTCGGCCACCTGCCCGACAACTTCATCACGAAACGTCAGGCCCAGGACCTGGGCTGGGACAGTTCCACAGGCAATCTCTGGGACGTGGCCCCCGGCAAGAGCATCGGCGGGGACCGCTTCGGGAACTATGAGGGTCTGCTGCCCAAGGGGGGCAACTACCGGGAGTGCGACGTGAACTATTCCGGCGGCTACCGGGGCGGCGAGCGCCTGGTGTTCGACGACCGGGGCGGGATCTGGTACACCGGCGACCACTACCGCAGCTTCACCAAACTCGACGGAAAGGAGGCGCGGCCATGAAAACGGCCTTTCTCAGCCCAAGGGAGATCCACGACCTGCCCGCCCTCCACGCCGCCCTGGCCCGGCAGCTGGACTTCCCGGCCTGGTACGGGGCCAACCTGGACGCGCTCTACGACCTGCTGAGCGCGGCCACGGAGCGGACCGCCATCGTCCTGCTGGGGACCCGGGGCCTGGCGGCACAGCTCGGCCCGGACCTGGACCGGCTGCTGGCCGTGCTGGAGAACCTGAAACGGGAAAACAGCCGGGTGCGTGTGCTGCGGCTGCCCTGAGGTTTATTCAAAAAGCGAAAAAGGTGTCAACGGGGACGGTTCTCGTTGACACCTTTTTTCGGTCAATTTGTCAGCGGGGACGGTTCTCGCTGACAACTTTTTGCTATTGGCAAGAAAAAGTTGTCATTTTTACCGTCTGTCAGCGGTCAGGTTCTCCCTCTTCCGTCATCCGCCTCGCGGGGGATCGGCGGATGCCACCTTCCCCCGCTGGGGGAAGGAAGTGGCGGTTGCGGATTCGCCGGGGGGGTGACGGCTTGGCTTTGGTGTAGCTGCGCGGCGCGCCGGGGTCGGCGCGCCCTACAAGGGGAGATTGCGGATTCGCCGAACGTTTTCGATTGTCTTCGGTGCTGCTGCGGGGGCCGTCGGGACGCCGGCCCCTACAAGGTGCCCTCTCCCGTTCCCTCCCCCAGCGGGGCATAGGCGTTAAGCTAACCATCACAGGTGATTTC
>Ga0310697_10003875_pt1 | contig 14944 bp, 11 predicted proteins | sample 172DNAGHGlowgp2_FD_203883 | JGI IMG/M metagenome (GOLD analysis project Ga0310697, IMG submission 203883) | Sheep rumen microbial communities from Palmerston North, Manawatu-Wanganui, New Zealand - 1728 DNA GHGlow gp2 (v2) (version 2) | ecosystem: Host-associated > Mammals > Digestive system >...
GTGGATTCGGCATACGCGGCAGTCTCGGCCAGCAGCTGCTTCACGATTTCCTGCTCTGACACGGACTTCTTTGCCGAAAACTTCTCCAGTTTGTTCAGGTCTTTCTGGTCATAGAAAGCGATGCAAAGCCCTTCGCCGTCGTCACGCCCCGCGCGGCCCGTCTCCTGGTAATACCCTTCCAGGCTCTTGGGCATGTCATAGTGGATCACGAAACGGACATCGGGTTTGTCGATACCCATTCCGAAAGCGATGGTGGCCACAATCACCTCGGCCTTTTCCATCAGGAAATCATCTTGGTTCTGCACACGGGTTTTGGAGTCAAGCCCCGCATGGTACGGCAATGCACGAATGCCGTTCTCCTGCAACAACACGGCCAGTTCCTCCACTTTCTTACGACTCAGGCAATAAATGATGCCTGATTTGCCAGGATGATTCTTGATAAATTTAACCACCTCTTTGTCAACATCTTTCGTCTTCTCCCGAATTTCGTAATACAGATTCGGGCGGTTAAATGAGGATATGAACACCTCCGCCTTGTCCATGCCGAGGTTTTTCTGAATGTCGCTTTGTACCTTCGGTGTTGCCGTGGCAGTAAGGGCTATCACCGGCACATCCTTGCCGATCTGCTGGATAATCTTTCGAATATTCCGATATTCGGGGCGGAAGTCATGCCCCCACTCCGAAATACAGTGCGCCTCGTCGATGGCGTAGAACGATATGTTGATGTCTTGAAAGAAGTTGACATTCTCTTCCTTTGTCAAGGACTCGGGTGCCACATACAGCAACTTTGTCTTCCCTGAAAGCAAATCTTTCCTGACTTCAGAAATCTCCGCCTTGTTCAGCGATGAGTTCAAGAAGTGCGCAATCCCGCGGTCGGTCCCGAACGTGCGGATCGCATCCACTTGGTTCTTCATCAAAGCAATCAAAGGCGAGATGACAATGGCCGTGCCATCGCTCATCAGCGCAGGCAACTGGTAGCACATTGACTTGCCTCCGCCTGTGGGCATTATCACAAAACAATCCTTCCCTTTCAACAATGTCTTGATGATTTTCAGTTGATCACCCTTGAACGTGTCAAACCCGAAAACCGTTTTCAACGTCTGATAAATAGCCTTGTCCGTAATTCTCTTCATGCAGAAAGATATAAAAATTCAACAAAAAAACGAGCTTTTACACTCCTATAAAATTAAGTACAAAGATATAAAATATTTGGAATACTGACACACTTAAAAAAAAACTTGGAAGATTTTTTTTCAACAAGTCATTATTCCCATGATTTATTGAGACTTGAGATGGTTATATAGACACGTTTTCACCCCTCTTTCCAGGGAATAGAACGGCTTTTTATAGCCACATCTTCTCAAATTGGAGAGGTCTATGTCGGCAATTTGCACAGCATACGACGAAGAATCATGCAAAAAATCGTCATACTTGATAACATCGGGAAGCCCGATTGCACGGAAAATCGCTTTCGCAACTGCCGTGTCAGTTCGGGGAAAACCAGACCCTATCTCATACCAGCCGTTCGCGGGATGGTGCACATACAACCAATACAACACACGCACAAGATCTTTCTCATACAAAAAATCCGTTTCCCGTTCCCGGCATACGCCGTCCATACCCGAATACCGACGAACGGTCACCGAGGCTTTCTCAACCATTTCTCCGTAGCACTTCCATATACGGGAACCATTTTCCGAAGCACCATACACCTCCCCTGTAAGACATATATAATATGCGGGCGGTTTCCGAAATTGCTTTCCACACCAAGCATTGAATTTCCCGGCAAGGGTGTTAAAACTGAAATCAAGGTTGTATTTATAGAAAACAACCGTCAGAGGCACCCGTTCTTTTGCAGAAAGCGACCAAAGCGATTGCAGAAAGTCAAGATTCTGGCTTGATTCGTCACTTTGCATCTGCCTTTTGGCAAAATAGAATAGGGCATCCGTATCGGGCTTGTTCGATGCGAGCCGATCCATCAGCGACTTGTCATCGCCCAGTTCAACCACCGGGCCCAAATGCATGGCACCGAACTTCCCCGACAAAGAGGAAACCAGAAAATCAGATTCTCCTGCAATCAGTATCATCTTGCTTTTTTTGCAAAAATAAAAAAAACGGACGAAAATCGTCCGTTTTCTTGAAAATTATGAAAAAGTCGTTGAAAATTAAAATTCCCAGAGGTCGTGTTCGAAAACCCTCATCTTGTCGGTGATACGCTCCGACTCGATACGCTGATCGCGGGAATTAGCGATATAATCAGCAATATCACGATCATACACATTCGACTCCTTGTAAATCAAGCTGGAGAAATCGCGCTTCCAGGTAATCAGGTCGTCGAAAGAGAGACGAGCGGCCTGATTCTTCACATTGAAGACCTCCTGCTGAGCCAAGAACGGACGAAGTTCATTGTAGTAAATGTAGCCCAAACGTTTTTGCGTCATTTCGGCGGCCACATCTTCTTCGTCTTGCTCTTCATCATAGTACGAATTATTCGCAGTTTGACGTTCGTACTCTATGATCGGTTCAATCTCCAGAATCTGTACTCTAAAAGTCGAATACTGCTTGTCGAAATACCAAACCTCTTTCACACGATAATTGATGATTTCCTTCGGCTCGAATTGAATAATCAACTCCTGAGTTCCGATTTCCTCACCATCTTCGTTGATTTGGGGAATGGTCGTCACTTGTGAGATGAGACTTTGAAGTTCGTCACGCGAATAGGGAAGTGTGCACATCTCGTCGGAGTAGATGGGCAGCACACCTTCGGTGCGTTCCGGATTGGACATGTCGATGGCATCGAAAATCGTCTGTCCGAGGCTTCGCCACGTGCCGCGCACTTCCGTAGGGAAATAGAGCGGATGGTTGACTTTCTCGCGCAGATCGATAATGCGCCAAATAGTCCAATAGTACATCACATCAGCCTGGCGTACAGGCGGATAAGCTACCGTTTCGGTAAAATCTCCCGTATTCACCTGCTCCCACGGCATTTCCACCGGCGGGCGAACAGGTTGCTCCAGGGTACTGCCCTCGGTTTCATCTTCCTGAGCAAACGCGCAGGTGAAAGCGAGGAACATCATTGCTAATACTGTGAACTTTTTCATAATTATGTTTTTTTCAGTTATTATCTGATACGGACGGAGAATTCGTCCAAAGTACGCGAACCAGCCTCAGAGGAGACCTTGATATCGCTGAAATAGACAACCGTGTTGGCCGAAGCCTTCTGAATGGCAGACTTTGCTTTTTCGCTGAGTCCACCGCCTTGACAAACGATAGCGGGCTCTTCCATTCCCTTGCTCACGATAATCACGCGGAAAGAGTTGACCGACCATTTCAAGTCATAGACAAAGTCGTCGCCCATGGTGGCGCGCACCATCGGGTTGGCCAGGATTTCAGCCTTGGCACGCTTGCCGCCGCGGATATTGGCACCCAACACGGCACGCGGATCCGGAACACGTTTCACACGGAAGGTCGTGTTACCCAGTGTTTTGGTAGATTCGCCCACCTTAGCAGCCACAGAAGCCTGCACGGTCTTGCCGATCAAAGAGGTAGGAACGCTCACATTGAACTTGCCGCCACCTTGAGAGGTGAGGCTACAGCCAGGGAACGAAACGCTCAGCTTGTCGGCGGCAACAGGGCCGGAGACGGACACCGGGTTGGCAATACCGGCGTAAAGCACGTTCATCTTGTCAGCCGCGATAGTAGCCGACGGAGTCAGCACCGTGTATTTATCCTTGAAGCCATAGTATCTGGGCTGTCCGTTAGGATCCATAATCTTGATCAAACCGGCGTATTTCTGCTCACCCGTACCACTGGTACCGATTTTCAGTTTCACAAGACCATTTTCGCCTTCAATTTTGTTGGCACCGCCAAGACCGTCTTCTGTCAGCGTGTCAGCACCCATTTTGTACCAAACCTCAGGAGTGGATTTGCTGTCGTACGCAGCCACAATGATGTCAGCTTCGTAGGGATCGCCGGAGAACACCATCTGGGATTTCGGGATGGAGCGACCGCTCACCTGGTCGAACTTGAAGTCATCGGCGCTGATGGAGGCCTTCAGGTAGTTAAGCATCATCGACTCGGCATTTTTCACTTCGCCAATCATCTTGTTCAACAGAGTGACCGACGCAGCGGTGATAATATGCTCAAAATTATGTTGCTCCCAATCTTCCTTATGCGTGTCTTTCCAATAGGTGGCATCCACATTGAGACCCATACCTTCTTCCAGACGCTTCTGGTCTTCCTTCTTAGCCAGCTTCAGGATATTCGCCTTATACTTTTTAACCGCTTCTTTCAGTTTCTTGGCATTGCCTTGACGAATCATGAAGTCGGTGGGAATGTCGAAGTTATCTTTCTTGACGATTGTGGAAACCGTCTTCAGTTGCTTCACCTCCTTGCCGCTTTCGTCCTTGACCACTGCGAGGGAGTCGCCGTCAACTTCAAAAATAAGGTCATTGCGCATCTTTTCAATGAATTTCACCATGGCATCGGATTCTTTTTTCAGAATCTGCGCCTTGTTGTAGGCTTCGTCAACTTTCGCGCCGAGAATGGTTTTCTGACCAATGAACCATTGGTAGTCGTTCGCATTCTGGTTAGCCGCGATATTGGTGGATGTCACCAGGGTTTCGTCCACAACCACGAAGGCATTCAAAATTTCCGCAGAAACGTTCAAAGCCAACATGGCGGTGTACACCAGGTACATCATCTGAATCATTTTCTGTCTCGGGGTTTCCGGACAATTTGTTGCACCCATATCTCTGTTACTTTAGTTAATGAATGGTTTTGAACTAAGAGAATACTACTTCATTGCGGCAAGCATATTGCCGTAAACATTACTGAGTTTTGAGATATTGGCGGTCAATTTGTCCATTTCGGACTTGAAGCTACCAGCCTGTTCCATGGACTTAGCCGTTTGGTCGTAAGCGACGGCCAGTTGGGAGACAGCGGCGGTGGCTCTCTTCACGCTTTCGATATAGGCTGCGGTGGCTCCGCCATCGGTATCGAGGTTGGAAGCAACCTTGTCATACTTCAGCGTCAGGTTACGCACCGATTCGGAAGCTTTCTGCAAGCTGCTGGTGTAGTTGTCGGTGGAGACGACGGCGTCGGAGACTCCGGCGAGCTTCTGGGCATTGTCGCTCAAATTACGCATACCCGTAGCGAGGCTTTCCATCAATTCGGGACCGATCTTAGCTTCCTCCAGCATTTTATCCAATGCTTGGGTCGTAGAGAGTGCACTGTTCTTCACTTGTTGCTTTTTCTCGCGGCGAGACATTTTCTCGCTTTGCTCGATCTCAATGTCCGTGCCTGTGGCCAATTCAGGATAGACCAGAGCCCAGTTGTACTCAACGTGCAGCGGCTCGAAGGCGGAGAAGAAGAAGATGATAGCCTCGATGGACATACCCAAGATCAGCATGATGTCGGCACCCGGCAAGTGCAAAATCTTGAACAAGGCACCGATGATGACGACTGATGCACCCCAGCCGTACAGTTTTGCCATACTGTTTTTGTAAGCTTTCGATCTGACGATTTGATCAATTTTACCCATTTGTTTGTTTTTTTTAAGTTAATGATTTATGTTTTATTGAAATTTCCAACTATTAATAAACATGTGAGGCGCTCTTGCTGTTATTGTCGCCTCTCTGGCGGCCCATGTAAGACTGGACGTTGCGGAATCCGACGTAAGACTTACAGGTATCCTGATATTCGTAGGTTCTCGCATAGACTGTGGTATAGTAGCTGACATCCTTCCATGAACCGCCGCGGATTACCTTTCTCTTCTTGACAGGAGAGTCATCCTTGGTAGCATAATAGACATAGGCCGGGTTCATGTCGTGGGTGAAGTTGGTGGCGGACTCGTCGAAAGCATCCTCGCACCATTCGGCGACATTGCCGCTCATGTCAAAGAGTCCCCAGTCGTTGGGATGATAGTGTGCCACGATGCCGGGATAGAGATTGTCATCGGCGATATAGTTACCGCGCTGCGGTTTGAAGTTGCTCAAGAAGCAGCCGTTGCGGTTGGTCGTGTACGGACCGCCCCACGGATAGGGGACGAGTTCCTTACCGCCGCGGGCACCCCATTCCCATTCAGCCTCAAGAGGCAGACGGAACTCCTGCTCGTTCGCATATTCCTTGCCAGCCAACCAGGACATGCGCAATTGGGTTCTCCAACTGGAGAAAGCCTTGGCTTGACGCCAGCTGACGCCCACGACCGGGTAATTGTCGTATTGCGGATTATTGAAGTAGTTCAAAATCATCGGCTCATTGTAGGAATAGACAAAATCGTGCGCCCAGCAGAGGGTGTCGGGATAGATGTTGACCACCTCGTGCTTGATGAAGCGCTGCCAGCCGTTGCCCATGCTGCTGGGACGGTTCGCATAGATACCGCCGAAATCGTTGCCTTCCTTGTCGAACTCCTTGGTTGCGGCACCGAACTCGTCAGGATTTTTCGGGTTCCTGTAGTTGCGGTAATCGAGCCACCAGTACTCATAATTCAACATGGAGATATTCATGCGGTTTTGGCTATAGTGATAGAAGCGGGTGTTGAGTTTGCTGAACATCGGGGAAAGGGCGGACTGGACCTCCTCGTTGTCAGAATCCCACGGGATTTTCTCCTTCCAGTTAATCACCTTGGGCTCAATGACTTCGCCTTCATTCTCGCCTTTATCGTATTTCTTATAATGGCCATATTTCTCGGCATCGGTGATTTCAGCGTCGCCGAGGAGCGTATGGGCGATGGAGTCGCGAACCCAATAGACGAACTGGCGGTACTCGTTATTGGTGATTTCCGTCTCGTCCATCCAAAAGGCCGCCACCGTCACATTCTTCGACTGCTGAGTGAGAGCGAAGGGGACATCCTGGTCGCCGCCGCCCATCAAATAATGGCCGGTGGGAACATAGACCATGCCGTAGGGCTCCAGTTCGGAGAATTCCGGACGATCCTTCACGCCGACGAGCTGGCCGTCGCCGCCGTTTTGGCAGGACACCAGTAACACGAATGCCGCTGCAAGAGAAATGATTACCCGTTTCATATCGTTCAATTTTATAATTTCAAATATGGTTATTAACGCAACAATGTTAATTTTAGTATCTGTTCTTGTAAATATATCTCGAGTTGCCGTAGCCAGAGAAGACTTCAGGTTTATAGACATCGAAGCAGTAGCGCACCACGACTTCCACATCACCGAAGCTGCGGTGTTTCTTGTAGCCTAAGGAATTGGTCGTGAAGCTGTAAGAGACACCGAGGTCAAGTCCTTTCAGATAGATGTTCGAGGAGTTGTAGAATGGGCGGGCACCGAAAGCCAGCGAGACGGCATCCTGGAAACGATATCCGAGGCCGCCCCAATAGACTCCGTTGTAACGAGCCAAGGCGAGGATCTCCCATTGATAAGTCTTCAGGTCCGTTTTGACAAGTGCCTGCGGTATCAGTTCCCAATTCGGGTTGGCCGGAATCACCCAAGTGTAACCGCCGTGCACATAGAACTGGGAAGAACGTCTCGCACCGTTCAGACCTGAGACGCGCAACTTCTGATCCTTGTCAAACAAGGCCGCCATCTGCGTCCAACCCAAACCGACATACCATTGGTCTGTCTTATAGAGAACACCGAAGTTGAAGTCGAGGTCCAACGTGGATTCAGAGAGTTCCTGTAACGTGGGGTCGCCCTGTTGAATAGGGGTAAAGCCTCCCGCATCGATAGTCTGGTTAAACAAGGAAACTTGGGCACCGATACCCAAATGACCGCCGCCGACACGCATCTTGTACGCATAACCGAGCTTGATGCCTGTGTTTTTATAAAAACCGAGGCGGTCATGCACCAACGTGACACCGATGGAGCCATGCAGCTTCTTCAGGTAAGATTCGATGCTGAAAAGGAAATCTTGTGGTGCCGTGCGGTTGACCGAGTCGTTATTAATGGCTTTCACATCACCCCAACCCAAATACTTGTTATTATAATCCGCTGTGAAACAGAGAGTGTTATTCTGCTCTCCGATACCGCCTGCGTTATAATAGGATGTCACCCAAGGGAAAAAGGTAAATTGTGCGTCATCCTGGGCAAAACCTGCCATCATCGCAGACATTGCCACAAGCACCAACAGACCAACTTTTTGTATATGTTTCCTCATATTCTCTATGAATTGTTTTATACACTAATCAATTATCAATCAATGTATTACGCAATCTTTTTGACATCCGATTCTTAGTTTTTCAGTATATATACGACCCCTCGAATCAAAAAGTTACACAACACATTTTCCTTCAAAAAATTTGAAGTGCCAAAAATAGCATATTTTTTTAAACCTTTCCACTTGAAAAAACAATTTTCTAAAAATAATACTGAACATATAAACAATAATCTGTATTTCAATTATTTACAGAAAGATTTCGTTATATCTCACTTATCTTCAGTCGTTTGGCTAAAAAACAGCACTAACCGTTACATTGCCTGTGTGAATGACAGAATGTCCTTGCATGGCACGCCCTTGATACTGCAAGGCGAGTTGAAGGAACTGCGTCACGGAAAACTGTCCTGTTACAGTCCATAACAAATTCTGGCCCAACGACATGCCATCCAACATAAAATACGACACGGTGGAATTTTGTCCGACATCGCCTTTCATGAACACATATTCTGTTGATACAGAAATCGTTCCTCGATTCAACGCACGATAAAGGAACGACAAATCCGCATGGCAATGGGTCAGCATCTCGCCTCCCAAACGATTTCGCTTGTGTCCAAGAAGGCCTTTCAAGGAGGCTGTGTAACGGTTTTGGAATTGAAAGCGGAACTCCTGCGCCACAGAATAAGCCTCAACATCATACCGGCGACTCTCAAAGCAGGTGGAACTGTTCCGGGTGATTTTGTGCAACAACGACGTTTGAAGATAAAGCAGTTCTATTGGTGTACTTTTTAATACAACCTCTTGATAATCAATATCATTCGTTTCAAGTCCATAATATAGGAACTGCGTGTTAGCGTTTTTCTGAACCAGCAGGTCGAAAGCGAATGGTGAATTGCTGCTATTGAACGAAAACGTGTTAGCAATGTTCAGCCGATTGGCCACGAGATTAGTATCTTCGCGAGAGGAGGCAAAAGGTACGAACATACGCGTTTTATGCTTCAAGGACGCATTGATTGTCAATATGTTGGTGAATCGAGACAGAAATTTTCTGAACCCTGTCTTGTTTCCCCAGACGGCTGCGGGACGAAGTTGCACACTCTGCGTCCACTGACTCAGCCACGCATTCACATAATCCGTGCCGGCAATCCAAACCTTGACATACTCCGCCTGGTCAGGGAAAGGGGAGACCTCGAACTCGTCGAGTTCTTCAATGCCGTTGCCGTTATAATCATTCCAAACGTGCGTACCCTGCCCTTTCGCCACCTTGATGAACGTAAAAGTCTTCCTCAGTTCCATACCACTTCCAGTTTCATAATACGTATTGATTACCAATGCATTACGAAAAAATCGCCCGGTATATTGAACATTTCCGACAAAATAGTGTTCCGGCGTCCCCTTCCCCACTGAATCAGCCAGCGACTGATTTCGATAAGTCGCATTCAATGAAAACGACTGGTTCTGAATCTGGGCGAAACGGTACTGCGCTTTCACTTCGTGAATCGTCAAATGATGCCGCAACCGCATCGAATCGGGGGTGAATTCAACCCGGTTTTTGTAACCCAGCATAAACTGGTGAAAGGCTTTCTCCGCACTTTTCATGGCGAAGTTCACTTCATTGAAAGCAAAGCTGTTCAGTCTCAGCGAATCCGTAAGAGCATCCCTGAACACATTATATTCCAACAAGTTATCTAAACTAAACAACAGGTGCTTCATCGGTTTGGCCACCTGAACGCGTGACACGGCATAGCGGCTTTTCTGCACCGAGTCGTGCGCAAAGAGGTAACTGTTTTTCGACTGGAGGCGCCATCCGTTCCAACGGTTGTCCGTCAGAAGTTCATTCCGCAGCGCTCGATTCTCTCCCGTGCGATTGAAAAAATCCAGACCGAAACGGAGATCATGGCGCTGGGTCTTCTTCAAGGAGACACCTGCCGAAGCCATCCACTCCGAACGGCCAGCAGCATAGTCTGACGACAAATTGAACTGACGAGCAAATTCCACCTCGCGAAACGACTCGAACGGGGCAAAATTCTTGTGTAAAAACTGCATCCGAGCCCAACTCTCCAACAGCCACGGAAGAGAATCCGATTTTGAGGCAAATCTCTCAACATCACTGATATTCAACAGATAAGCAAAACCGACATCGTCACTTCGATCTTTCTTTGAAAAAGTATTCTTGTCGAAATGCGACAACGCAACCTCGGTCTGGACGCGCGTGTTCTTGCGAGCTTGAAAATCAAGCCCAAAAGTGACCATCTGTTGGGAGACCGGAGCCGTGAGCTGCACAACCGGCTCGTAATCACCTTGCATAACACCATCTTCAGGCGCAACCCACGCGAAAACACGCCCATTTGCCGTGCTACTGACCAAACGGTAATTTCCTTTCCCCGGACCCATGTACGTGAAATCAGGACTGTATAAAACAGAATCTCTATTTAAAGAAAATATAAATATTGTATATATATTATTATTGTATAAAGTATCGACTTTCTCATAAAGAACGCGATCGGGAGAAAAAGCGACAGAATCAAAATAGGGGAACAAGGCATTACCACCCGCATCACCAAGACTCGACAAAAAGCGAATTTGATCCACGGAAAGCTCCGGCTGGATAGAACGATTTTTCATATCTTGTTCATGAAAAACATCCAAATACAGTTTCAAAGGGGCTTTCCCTTTAATTTCTAACTCATTATGGGTAAACAGATTATACCGGGAATAGTGTCGATTGGAATATTCGAATTCAACCAAATAACGTTGTTCCGCCGAGACGAGCCGCTTGGGCGTGAAGGTAATTTCGGCCGTATTGTAATCGATCGTGTAGTCGTTTTCCGCGCCTCGCACAAGCAACTGTCCATCCAGATAGACGCGCTCCGACCCCGCCACCATGAGGATGGAAATCTCGCCGTCGGAGCCATAGAGTTTGTACGGTCCCTGCACACCAGTCTGAACCGCCAGCGCTTGCCGGGCGAACTTGCCTTTGGCGATGCCACCGCCCGCCTGGTTGAACATGCGCAGTTTCGCAGAGGGTTCCGACCGCACCAAAGCATTCAATCCCAACATGTTGCGCGACACGCGGAGGAAGTTGCCGCTATCGGCGCGCCATATTACATCACCAGCATTCACCACAGCCATCTGCTTGATTTTCAATGTTATAAAAATACTGCTAATGTCTTGCAGATACTGGGTGTTGCCCTCTGGCAAGACTGGGATGTTGCGGTCGGTGACCGAGGCCATCACCTCCACATCATCCGAAAGTTTACCTGAGAGCTGCAAATTCAGCGACGAGTTCAGCACCAAATCCTGGTTATTTCCCACAGAAACGCCGCGTGAAACGGAACCATTTGTATATAATTCGCTACTGTTCAACACATCCGAAACCGACGGAACGGGATACTCGACCATTTGATGCTCAAAGCGGCGCGGCTCGATGTGTTGCGGCGACTTATGCGCCACCGGCTTGGACAAGTCGAAGGGATAGACCTCGTACTGAAAGAACAACCGCCGTCCGAGCAGGGAAGAATCCACCAGGCGGATGGTGGCCGTGAGCGGGTCAAGACGAAACTGCGCAGGATCAACCCCCTGGATGCTAAAAGAGCTCGGGACAACCGAAAAAGTGTCTATTCGAAAAGAAAGCGAGTCGGCGGTCAGGTGTTTCACCCTCCACACAGTGCTCTGCGCCGGCAACCGGACGGCAGCGCACAGGAGGAGAATTGACAAGAAACAGAGCAGTCTTTTTTCCATCAAAAATATTCCGCAAATAAATGCGGCAAAGATAACTCTCTTTTCCCAAATTTCGTATTTTTGCCGCAAATTTTTTGGCATGGAGAAAATTGAGAATTACACGAAGAAAGACACCCGTTCGGGGTTCGGAGCCGGCTTAATGGAAGCCGCACAACGCAATGAGAACATTTTCGCCTTGACGGCGGACGTCACGGGAAGCGTGAAAATGGGCGACTTCAAGGCCGCCTATCCGGAGCGTTTCATCCAGTGCGGCATCGCAGAGGCCAACATGATCGGCATTTCCGCCGGTTTGGCCCTGAGCGGCAAGGTTCCCTTCGCCAGCGCATTCGCCGGATTCATCTCCGGGCGTGTCTATGACCAGATTCGCATGACGGTGGCCTACTCGAACCTGAACGTCAAGATCGGCGCGTCGCACTCCGGCATTACCGTGGGCGAAGACGGTGCCACACACCAAATGATGGAGGACCTCGGGCTGATGAAGATGCTGCCGAACATGGTGGTGCTCAACCCCTGCGACTACAACCAGACCAAGATGGCGACCATTGCGGCGGCCGAGTACAACGGTCCTGTCTATATCCGCTTCGGCCGCCCGGCAGTGCCAAACTTCACCGAGGAGAACAAGCCGTTCGTCATCGGGAAGGCGGAAGTGATGCAGGAAGGGACGGATGTGACCATCTTCGCCACTGGCCATCTGGTGTTCCCCGCGCTTCAGGCTGCCGACATGCTGCGCGAAAAGGGCATCTCCGCAGAGGTTGTCAACATCGCGACCATCAAGCCGTTAGACGAGGAGACGATTCTGAACAGCGTCCGCAAGACCGGTTGCGCCGTCACCGCCGAGGAGCATTTCCTCAACGGCGGCATGGGCGACTCCGTCTGCCAGTGCTTGAGCCGCAACCTGCCCACGCCCGTGGAGATGATCGGCGTTGACGACCATTTCGGCGAAAGCGGCACCCCCGATGAACTGCTGGCTCACTTCGGCTTGGACAAAGAGCACATTGCCGAGGCCTGCCAAAAGGCCATATCACGTAAATAACCTAAAACCAATAAGATGCCGGAAATCACCGACGAATTCATCCTGTCGCTTTTCAGCAATGAGAAGACCAAGGAGAAAGCTTTCGAGATGCTGCTGAAAAAATATCAGAAGCACATCTACTACAACGCGCGGCGCATCACGACCATCCACGAGGACGCGGACGACGTGACGCAGAACGTGTGCATCAAAATATGGAAAAACCTGGACAAATTCCGCAATGAATCGAGCTTGAAGACTTGGATTACCAGAATTTGCGTCAACGAGGCGCTCACCTACATCGAAAAGAAGAAACGGTTGCTGAACTTGGACGACGACAACTACACCGACTTCCTCTTAGTGAGCCAGGCGGACACCAGCACGATGACCCCGAGCCAGATCGAACAGTTCCTTCAGGAGGAAATCACGAAACTTCCTCCGAAGCAACGCGCTGTCTTCACGATGCGCTACTACGATGAAACGCCCTACGCGGAAATGTCGAAGATTTTCGACACTTCCGAGAGCGCGTTGAAAGCTTCCTATCATTTCGCCGCAGAAAAAATCAAAAAAAATATTTCCGAGCGTTTAACCTTTTAGCGATCCCAAAGTCATAGAATCGTAATTTCATTAGCGTTATGATTGACTTAGAGAATATAGACAAGACTGAACATTATCAGATTCCCGAGAACTATTTCGAGGAACTGCCTGGTCGGGTGATGGCCAACATCAAACACGACCAGCACAAGCGCAGAACCATCATTTCCTCGGCCGTAGCCGCCGTGGCTGTGGTCGCCATTGCCGCCGGTATCTTTTTTACCGTCAACACGCCCGAAAAAGAATCCGCCGTCACGCAGACCCAGCAAATCGCCGCCACAGACGTGGAGAAGGAAGCCTTGGAGACCGTAGCCACCGACTACTATAGTGAGGAGTTGGCCATGATGGACTACTATCAATACGTTTATTAACCTAAAAAGTGAATATTATGAAAAGACTATGGATCACACTGGTTGTCATCGTTATGGGAGCAACCTCAGCACTCTTCGCACAAGAAAAGAGTCCTGCCGTTATGGTAAAAGAACGTCTCAACTACATGCGGACGAACCTCACGCTGAGCGGTTCGGAGAACCAAAATTTCTGGAAAGTGTATGAGGAATACCTGAACGCGGAACTGAAGGCGATGGACACCTACCGCAAGAACCTGGAGAAACAGGGCATCAAGTTAGGCGCGTCGGGAACCAACAAGGAAATCATCGACAAGCTGAACGACAAGCAGCTCACCTATCTGCAAGACCAGAAGTTCGAACTGCGCAAGAATTTGCTCAATCTCGAAAATTCCTACTACAAAAAATACAAAGCCATTCTCAGCCCGAAAACCATCCAGAACCTTTACAATTTGGAGTACAGGTATAAAAAGACTCTGACGAGTAAGAAGAAAGAGGTGAAAAAAGAGGATGCGGGTCCTGTGAACACCGGCAAGAAAAAACGCTAAAAGAAAGTGCCCCAACGGCACTTTTTTTTTGTATTTTTGCCCCACCTTAAAATCGGAAAAAAATGAAGCAGTACAATTTCCTGAAAATAGAACTTAACGAGCAAGTATGCATCCTGACCATTTCTGCACCGAAGTCGCTGAATGCCTTAAATTCCAGCATTTTGGGAGAGATGGACGATTTTCTGTCCACTCTTGACAAAGACATCCGCGCACTGGTCATCACCGGCGACGGGGAGAAGTCGTTCGTGGCGGGTGCCGACATTTCGGAGATGCAGCCGCTGAACGCATCGGAAGGCGAGCGCTTCGGCGCTTTCGGAGCCGCTGTTTTCCGCAAAATCGAGACGCTGCCGGTACCGGTCATCGCGGCGGTGAACGGTTTCGCGCTCGGCGGCGGATGCGAACTGGCCTTGGCCTGCGACATCCGCATCGCCTCCACCCGCGCCAAGTTCGGCCAACCCGAGGTCGGGCTCGGCATCATCCCGGGGTTTTCCGGAACCTACCGCTTAGCCAAGATTGCCGGCATGGGTGTCGCCAAGGAGCTCATCTTCACAGGCCGCGCCATCAAAGCCGACGAGGCGTTGCGCATCGGT
>Ga0310697_10003876_pt1 | contig 14941 bp, 10 predicted proteins | sample 172DNAGHGlowgp2_FD_203883 | JGI IMG/M metagenome (GOLD analysis project Ga0310697, IMG submission 203883) | Sheep rumen microbial communities from Palmerston North, Manawatu-Wanganui, New Zealand - 1728 DNA GHGlow gp2 (v2) (version 2) | ecosystem: Host-associated > Mammals > Digestive system >...
TATTCAGGACATCTCGACCACAGGAGTAATGCTCCAGCAAGCTACGATTGTCACGCTGATCCACGAAGAATCCAGTTTTCTGACCACGCAGCCAGTCGATGTGGAACTGGAGGCCGTTTTCGACTGCCACATCGTCGGCAGCACCGCCCAAAAGGAAACCATTCTCTTGACCTAAATCGGCCTTGAAGGGCAACGTTGTCTCACTCTTGTAGAAGATGTTGTCTATCTCGCTTCCCATCACTCGCTTAAGGGATTCTGCAATCTCCATACGGGAGCAATGCATCCCAATGCTATGAGCCTGAAGAACCGCTGTGCGGCCATAGACGTCAATAACCAACCCTGGGAGATTGTCACCCTCACCATGAACGAGACGAAAGGTGGAATTGTCCTCACGGTCAGCAACACCAATAGCTTTGCGCATATCCCATGCCGTCTGGAGGCGTGAGTCCCAAAATGTATTGTCGATAAGTTCGTCGTGGAATGTTAATACACGAACAGCAATGGAGCCAATCTGCCAATGCCCTGTAGCGATGTATTCACCATCGGACGTAAAGACACGCGCCAAAGAGCCTTCAACCTGCTTGCCTTCGATGTGCTGGATGGCACCGGAGAATATCCATGGGTGAAAGCGGCGCAGCGACTCTTCTTTACCTCGTTTGAGTGTAATATTCATTGAACGGATTAATTAACAATAAAAAAACTATGTATCTGGAATCAAACACATTAAGAACAATCCTAAATTGCAGTTTCTTGGGAGATGGGTTCTGGATTAACGACTAATTGATAGTCACGCGTAGTGAGAAGTCGGTTAATCTCGTGGTACAGATTAAGGCACGCCCACGCATCGGTAGCCGCATATCGTTTTTGGGGCTCGGTAAGCACATCAGCCTCCCAATTGGAAAGACGCTGATGCTTGGAGATTTTCTGGCCGAACAGATTCGCATAGAGCTTGAGAAGGCTCATATCCTCCACGCCCAACTGTTTGACATAGTCCTGCAAGTCGATATAGTTAACCGGTTCAAACGGAACGCGACGTCGCAGCTGAGCCCAATCGTCGTGGAGCGAGAGACCAATTTTCTGAGAAGCTCCGTCAGTAAGCAGGCGTACTAAACAGTCTGGAAGTCCCATCATATTAAGGCGGAAGAGGAAGCAAGTGTCGGGCGTTGAGATTTGCAGTAAGGCCACAGGGTTCATGGCTCCGGGCTTAAAGTTGGGACGTGTCTCAGTATCAATGCCCAGACGAGGGAACCGCAACAGATAATCTACAGCACGACGGGCTTCACCCACGGTGTGAATGACCACAATCCGCCCTTCGAACTGCACCTTCGGCAACTCGGGGATAGAACGTTTATCATATTTGACGTAGATTTGCTTCACTGGATAAAACGTGTTCTATGCAAGCGTCGTAGCGCATTGACCAAATCTGTACCCCAATAGAGTTCAAAACTGTCATTAAGCGCCCACAATGATTCCTCGATATTTTCTTCCACTCCCGTGCGAAAGCATTCCACGAAATCGCGCACAGGCTGGTAGATATCAGACAAGTTCTCGCTCACTCGACACCAGCGAACCTCGTCTGTCTGTACGCCTTCATCATAGACAAAATCCTCGTACTCATCCTGCTCTGCCATCACCTCAGAGAGAATAGCGCGTAACCAATTGTAGTCTTGCTCGGTCACGAAACTGGCAGGAGCATATTCCTCGCCACCATCGACCCGTGGAAGCAATTGCGCCTTCATGTACAACAACGGCAACAACTTTAACAACGTATCCACAAAAGACTCACGGTCGCGTCCTTCGCTCTGTTCTAGAAAAGCACAGAGTTCCGCACCAACGGTAACGAACTCAACCACAGGCTGAGAATAGGCAATTTTCATGTTTTTGGAACGTTTTGCGTGCAAAAGTAGTTCTTTTTGTAAAAAAAATCACATCTTTTCGAGGAAAAGTTCATAAAAAGCCATAAATTTGCAGCCGAAATAAGGAATAGAAAATCATTATGAGCAAAGAGACAAGCCAAAAGCCTGCCAATTTTCGCACGCCCAAACGAGCTACAAAGCGCAGCAAGACATCCAGTGACAGCAGCAGGAATTTGCACGTCCGCGAAGCCCTTAAAGGTACCCGAGACGAGCCCATGAGCCGTGGCGAAGCCATCCGCATCGCAGTTGGAGTCGTGTTGTTGGTGGTAGCTGCGTTCACCCTATTGAGTCTCATATCACATCTCATCACTGGCGGTTGGGACATGGCCGTGTTGCAGGGTGGATATTATGGCGATGCTAAGAACTGGACAGGATACCTCGGAGCATGGTGGAGTAACTACTGGATTACAGGAAATTTCGGTTTCGGATCCTTTTTTATTCCCATATTCCTGATGGCAGCCTCGCTCAAGCTAACAGGCGCTTATCATGTGCGGCTTTGGAAATGGTTTGTCAACTGTATGTTCCTGCTCACGTGGACCAGTGTGGCTGGAGCCTTCTTCCTCACGAGTTCATTCTCCAGGACACCTGACATCAGCTACATCAGCCCAGGCGGTGTGCATGGAATGAGAGTAGTGGAACTCTTAGAAAACGCCATTGGACCAGTCGGAACCTTCTTAACCCTGCTGTTGACACTGTTGGGTTACTTGTGCTATCTCAGCGCAGAGACCATCCGCATCATCAAGAAGCTGATGCACCCTCAGCAACTGGCGCGTGACCTTCGTGAGCAGTACCCCATCCTCAGTCGCATCGTAGAGTTCTTCAAGAGATTCAAGCGCAAGGGCACGGAAGAACTAGAAGCCATCGAAGAATCGGAGAACTCAGAATCCCTAGATGAGTCAGTAGTTTCTGAAACCGCTGAGCACTCCGCAGTCACCATTTCTTTACACGGAGACCCTATGGTTGTAAAAACGAGTGAGGAAGACAGCAACACGATTGAGTTGGAGCTCAGCACAACCGGGTCAGACAAAAGCCCTGACAACAATGGCGATAACGGAGATATACCCTTTGCGACAGTGATGCCGGCCGAAGAGACGCCCGCCGTACCGGCTACGGATGATAGCACGCCTTTCACCATTGAGAAGCCCAACAGTGAAGAAGTGGCTGACGAGGAGAGCAAGGCTGCTCTGGAACCTTACGACCCGAAGCTCGACCTGGAAAATTACCGCTACCCCACGCTCGACCTGCTCAAGCACTACGACATTGACCCCACTGCCAATATCGACATGGTGGAGCAGAATAAGAACAAGGACCAGATAATCTATGTCCTTCGCACCTTTGGCGTGGAAATTTCAAGCATCAAAGCCACTGTGGGTCCAACCATCACACTTTACGAAATCACGCCTGCCCCAGGAGTCCGCATCTCCAAGATTCGAAACCTTGAGGACGACATAGCCCTCTCGCTCTCGGCTTTGGGCATCCGCATCATCGCCCCCATTCCAGGCAAAGGCACCATCGGTATAGAAGTGCCGAACGCTAAGCCACAGATTGTGTCGATGGAGAGCATCCTGAATAGCAAGAAGTTCCAGGAAACCGCCATGGAGTTGCCTATGGCCTTGGGCAAGACAATCACAAATGAGGTCTTCATGGCAGACTTAACAAAAATGCCTCACTTGCTCGTAGCCGGCGCTACTGGTCAAGGCAAGTCCGTCGGTCTGAACGCCATTATCACATCGCTACTATATAAGAAGCACCCCGCAGAGCTGAAATTCGTAATGGTGGACCCCAAGAAGGTGGAATTTCCTATCTACACGCCCATTGTAAACCATTTTCTGGCACAAATCGAGGATGAGAGCGGCGACGAGCCCATCATTACCGATGTGCAAAAAGTCATTAATACGCTCAAGAGTCTGTGCGTAGAAATGGACACTCGCTATGACTTATTAAAAAAAGCACGCGCGCGTAACATAAAGGAGTACAACGAAAAGTTCCGCAACCGTCAGCTGAACCCGCAAAACGGTCATAAGTTCCTGCCCTACATCGTGGTCATCATTGATGAGTTCGGCGATCTGATTATGACAGCCGGCAAGGAGATTGAGCTTCCCATCGCCCGCATCGCTCAACTGGCGCGAGCCGTGGGTATGCACATGATTATCGCAACGCAGCGCCCGACAACAAACATCATTACAGGTACTATCAAGGCTAACTTCCCTGCTCGCATGGCCTTCAAGGTCAGCGCCATGATTGACTCGCGCACAATCCTCGACCGTCCAGGCGCAAATCAACTTATAGGTAAGGGCGATATGCTCTTTCTGGCAGGTAGCGAGCCTGTACGTCTTCAGTGTGCCTTCGTGGACACTCCTGAAGTGGAACGCATTGCCAACTTCATTGCCTGCCAGCAGAGCTACCCGGGTCCCTTCGCTCTTCCACGTCCACCCATGGAAGATGCAACAGGCCCCGCCGATGTAGATATGAATCATCTCGACCCCATGTTTGCAGAAGCTGCCCGTCTTATCATCTCCACTCAACAGGGCTCCACCTCCATGATCCAACGCAAGTTCTCCATTGGCTACAATCGCGCGGGTCGACTAATGGACCAGCTGGAGAGTGCAGGCGTCGTAGGACCGGCTCAAGGCGCCAAGCCACGCGACGTTCTCATTCAAGATGAGGCTTCTTTGGAAATGCTGCTAAACAATTTAGGCTAAAGTCTCATTTACCCCAAAAAACTATCCACAACCGCTATGACCATTGCCATCCTTTCGCTTATCCTGATTGGCTATGTGCTGATTGCCCATGAGCATATCACTCACATCAATAAAGCCACGATTGCCGTCTTTGTGGCGGCCGTTGGTTGGATTCTGTTTATGTGTACAGGTACAGACTTCGTGCTGAAAATGCATGGAGCAGATTTCACCGCATATACGGGGAATAATCCTTTCGACTCTGAGACGGTGAAGGAGTTTATAGCACAGCACGTCTTCATCCGTTATGCTGCAGACATTTGCAGCATCGTGCTCTACCTGCTGGCTACGACTAGCATCGTCAATGTGCTCAACACCAACGGCTGTTTCGACTTTATCACCGACACCGTGCGCGCCAAAGACAGCCGAGTCCTGCTCTGGGGGCTCGTGGGTTTCACCTGTCTCCTATCCGTTAATCTGGATAACCTCACTACGACGGTGCTGATGCTGATGATTATGCGTAACATCGTCACACAGACCCGATGGCGTATGTGGATTGGAGCCGCAATCGTTATTGCGGCCAACTGCGGCGGGGCCGTCACTGTGATTGGAGATCCGACCTCTTTAGTCGTCTGGACAAAAGGTGCCGTCACACCTACAGACTTCACTGCAGCCCTCATCCTGCCCTCCCTCATAGCGACAGTGATTCCAACATACCTCATCAGTCGCAGCCTTCCTGAACACCTCGATATCCATCGTCCCACTGCACATTATCGAGGCGACACCAACACTTTAGCGTTATGGCAACGAATCATGATGCTCACCGTGGGACTTGGTGGCCTTTGGTTTATCCCTACCTTTCACCGCATTACTCTTCTGCCGCCTTTCTTGGGCGCTCTGTGTGTGCTGGGAGTGTTGTGGGTTCTGCATGAGGTGATGAATCATCAGCGAATCAAAACCGGTCAACCATTATATGTGAATGAGGACCGTTCCTTCCAATACTCCAACCTTCAGATGATTATGTATTTTGTCGGTATATATCTGAGCGTTGCCCTGCTTGTGGAAACTGGTGTCATGAGTTCCATCTCCGCATGGTGCGACGAGTGGATTCACGATATCTATATTATGAGTGCCGTCCTTGGTCTTATTAGCTCTGTACTCGATAATATAGCCCTTGTGCTGACAGCAATCAATATCTATCCAGTGGCTGAGGACATCGCCAATCTATCCCCTGTCCTCTCTCCCGACTATGCCCAATCATTTTTGGAAAACGGACAGTACTGGCACCTGATTATTTACAGCGGAGCTGTGGCCGGTTGTCTGCTTCCTATAGGCAATCTGAGCGGTTTCTTGTTGATGAAAGCAGAAGATGTCAGCATCGCGTGGTACGTCAGACATATAACACTGAAAGTGCTGATAGGTTGGGCTATCGGTTTGGGTGTATATTTTCTCGTTGATTTGTGGATTAGATGATAAAAAATACATAAGTACGTTAAAAGTCCTGAATTGTTTGCAGCAGTCCAGAATAAAACTCTTATATTTACACCGAGAAATCATTAACACACAAGACTATGGCAAACCGAAGGACTTTAAAGAAAGCTATTCGCGTTATGGGCGAGGACCTGCTCGTGGAATTGATGGCCGCGCAGCAAATGAACTCCAAGATTCCGCAGGCAGACATTGAGAATGTCGCACAAAGTATCCTCAGAATGCAGACTGACTTCATCAGTCGCCTCAGCCATGTTGACAAGCGTCAAGTAAAACGCTTCTTTGCACAGTTGAACGATGACCTAAACGTCTGCACGAACGAAATCATCGACCACATCTGCCATCTCCTCTAACCCCAAACAACACACACTCACAAGACATGCAGAGTTTCTACAGATTCATCCTTTACCGGCTCATGGGCTGGCGGACAGAAGTCAACGTGACGTTCCCCAAGAAATACATTATTGCGTTGGCACCCCACACCAGCAATTGGGATTTCCTAATGGGACAGCTCTATAGCCGCGCAGAAGGATTCCATTGTGGATTCCTGATGAAGAAAGAGTGGTTTTTTTGGCCGTTGGGTCCCATCTTCAAGAGTATGGGAGGCATTCCTGTGTATCGTAGCAAGAAGACCAGCATGACCGACCAACTGGCCCAATATGCAATGGAACACAACTCCTTTAGTTTATGTATCACACCTGAGGGGACACGCAAACCCGTTAGCGAATGGAAACGCGGCTTCTACTACATTGCGCTGAAGGCAGAACTGCCAATTCTGCTCTTCGGCCTCGATTATGGAAAGAAACGCATTGTTTGCACCCGCTCTATCATCCCCTCAGGCGATGCCGATTCAGAAATGAAGGAAATTAAAGCCTACTTTAGCGAGTTCCAAGGCAAGAATCCAGAAAACTTCGCCATATAAAACAAATCATATCATCCAGCACCAAGTCGTGATTAGGAAATATCTCATCATCGTCTTAGGGCTTCTGTTGCAAGCAGAAGCCGTTTGTTTTTCGCAGACACAAAATCTACAAAACACGCTCCTTACTTATTTCCAGAACTATCCACTCTCCTGCAGTGCTCGCGGCGAGATTATTAAACTGGAGAACTTCAAAATCTACAATGACAGCCACGAAATAAGAATCTACGTCAGTGAAACTTTTGGCGTGCAACGCCTGACGAAATCTGCCGTCAAGGAAATATACAAGGACATCGAGAAACTATTGCCTCAGGAGTACAAGGGCTACCGCGTTCTCGTCTATACCAAGGGAGTGCTCATCGACGAGTTGCCCGTGGGCGGCTGGGAACAGGGCACAGGTTCTCATCGCAAATGGAACATCAGCGGCCACACAGGTAACGCTTGGGTGACACCTCTTCAGCGCCCTTACATTACCAGCAAGGGACTAGAGGGTCGCCATATCAGCTTGTGGGCCAGTCACGGACAATACTACTCACTTAAAGAGAAAGCATGGCGATGGCAGCGACCTCGCCTGTTCTGCACAACCGAGGATTTGTTCTCACAGACATTTGTCATCCCCTACCTCATCCCAATGCTGGAGAATGCCGGTGCCATCGTATTCACACCACGTGAACGCGATTGGCAGAAGCACGAAGCGATAGTGGACAACGACACCCCCGACCAGAATGGCACCTACAGTGAGACAAACGGAGCCCTCAGTTGGGTCGATGGCGCTATGGGATTCGCTCAGCGCAAGAGCGTCTATGTCGATGGTGAGAACCCCTTCACCCACGGCACCTCACGTCAGATTGCGACGCAGACAAAGCGTACAGGTGTCAGCTATGCCACCTGGACCCCCACAATACCCGCCGATGGGCGCTACGCTGTTTATGTATCATATACCACTGTCCCCACGAGCGTGAGCGATGCTGTCTATACCGTTCGTCACCGAGGACAGACCACCCGTTTCCGCGTCAATCAGCAGATGGGCGGTGGAACATGGGTCTATTTGGGCACCTTTGACTTTGCAGCCGGCAACAGTGCCGAGAATTGCGTCACATTGAGCAATCAAAGTAATTATCGCGGCCACATCACCGCCGATGCGGTTCGTTTCGGCGGTGGTATGGGCAACATAGCCCGCGGCCAGAGCGACTACCAGTGCGTCAGCGGCAAACCTCGTTTTCTCGAAGGTGCCCGTTACTATGCACAGTGGGCTGGAGCCCCCTATGAGGTCTATGGCAATAAGGAATCGACCAACGACTACGCAGAGGACATCAACGTCAGATCGCTCATGACCAACTATTTGGCGCGTGGCTCAGCCTATCTGCCTGGTGACTCGGGACTCTGCGTACCCATAGAGCTGAGTCTGGCATTCCACACAGATGCAGGCTTCAGTGCCGAGCCTCGTGTGATTGGCTCTCTAGGCATTTATACTACTACGCCCAATGACGGCATCTATGATTCCCAACTATCACGTTTCGCATCGCGCGATGTTTGCGACCTTGTGCTCACACAAGTGGAAGATGACATCCGCGCCCTTTACGGCAACTGGACGCGCCGACAGATGTGGGACCGCAACTATAGTGAAACGCGTGCGCCTGCCGTCCCGTCGATGATTCTGGAGATGCTCTCTCATCAGAACTTCACCGACCTTCAGTTGGCTCACGATCCTCATTTTAAATTCCACTTCGCCCGCGCAGCATACAAGGGAATCTTGCGTGCTATCCACACTTTGCATAACGATCGCGAAGTCATTGTTCAGCCATTGCCTGTAAAAGCGCCTGCTGCCTCCGTCACACCTTTCACACGGCAAATTGAGCTCACCTGGCTGGCAGTTGAGGACCCATTGGAAGCCACCGCAAAGCCCACTGGCTATGTAGTATATCACGCCGAGGGAGACAATGATTTCGACAACGGTACTCTCGTGCATGAAGCTCATTACGAACTGGAAAATGCCAATCCCGAGGTGCTTCATCGCTTCCGAATCACAGCTTGCAACGAAGGTGGACAGAGTATGCCATCGCAAGAAGTCTGCGCTTTCATATCCCTTCGAGGGGCAAAGCGTGCGCTGGTGGTGGACGCTTTCGACCGCCTAGCAGCACCTATGAGTTTTGACAACGAACTGGCACAAGGCTTCGACCTCGATGGAGATCCAGGAGTCCCAATGGCTCAGATGCCTGGCTATTGCGGAAGGCAAATCTGTTTCGATAAGGCAGGCATAGGACGTGAGGGCTACGGCGGACTTGGCCATAGCACTGCAGAATTGGAAGGAATGATTATTGCAGGCAACACAATGGACTGGTGTACTCGCCATGCCCGCGACCTGATATCAGCCAGCAACGGTCTCATTACCATTTCCAGTTGCACACAGGACGCTATTGGCCGAGGCACACTCGACCTGCGCTACTTCCAACTGATGGACCTCGTCTTCGGCTTAGATAAAATTGATGGCTATAGCAGACAACAGAGTAAGGTCTTCACACCTCAGTTGCGCCAAGCCGCGTCAGATTTATCCCGAAGTGGAGGGAGCCTTCTTGTAAGCGGCGCCTTCGTCGGTTCTGACATGACTACCCAGAACGACCGTCTTTTCACACGGTCCATACTGAAATACGAGTATGCCGGAGCACTTGATGCCGATTCTCTTACCAACATCACAGGTATGGGGGCCTCTTTCGACATTTTCCGCAGGCTCAACGAGCAGAGCTACTCCGTGCCGGCCGTGGATTGTCTGGCTGCTGTAGAGGGCGGTTTCTGTTCGATGGTTTATTCTCCGAGCGGAGAATCTGCAGCTGTGGCATATCAAGGCCCAAGCTACCGCTCCTTCACGATGGGCTTTCCTTTCGAGTCCATCACCGACCGTAACATCCGCTTGGCGCTGCTACAGGGCATTCTTCAGTTCCTGCTCCCCTAACCTCGCCATTTCCTCTCTGCAGGCCGTCCTGCATACTGATTATGAGCAACCCCTGGTTCCAATTCAAACAATTCCGCATTGAGCATGACCGCTGCGCCATGAAAGTGGGGACTGACGGCGTTCTCTTAGGAGCATGGGCACCGCTTCGCGACGGTATGACAATTCTTGACGTAGGCACAGGTAGCGGACTCATCGCTTTGATGTTAGCACAGCGCTTTCCTTCCAGCCGCATTCTGGGAATCGACATCGAAAAATCCGCGGTAGAGCAGGCGCAAGAGAACGTGGCTGCCTCTCCCTTCGTTCATCGCGTGACCATCCAACTCTCTGCACTCCAAGAGTTGAGAACACCTGATGAAACCTTCGATGCTGTCGTATGCAATCCACCGTTCTTTGAAGAGACTCTCCTACCGCCCGATGCCAGCCGCTGCGCTGCACGCCACACCACAAGCCTACCATTTAATGAACTAATCATGGGTGCTGCACGCGTACTGAAGACCGGTGGAAGTTTCTGTATCATTCTACCCACCCAGGCTTTTGAGTCATTTCATCTGCAATGCTTTGCATTGGACCTTATGTTAGAACATCGATGTTCAGTTCAAACCTCGCCCAAGCGTTCTCCAAAACGCACCTTGGCCACCTTTCGCAAAAGTATTGAAGTATGCCAGTTCGACGAGCAGCTCATCCTTACAGAGAATGGACGCCGTAGCGAAGCCTATCAGCAATTGACAGGCGATTTCTACCTATAAGGTAGCTTTCTCACACTCTCTGAACGGATTCCATCGGATTTTGGCGGTCGTTTCAGAAATTATTTGTACCTTTGCGCGCTTTTATAGGCTTTATATGAACAACGACAACCAAAATCCGTTCTCTTTCATTGCCGAATTTGATGGTGATGAGAAATCCATATATGAGATTCAGCACCCTGAATTGCTACCGGTGCTGCCCCTGCGCGACATCGTACTATTTCCTGGCGTAATCCTGCCTGTGTCTGTGGGGCGAATCTCATCTATCCGCGTCTGCAAGCAGTCCTTCGAGGATTCAACATTCATTTTGTGCGCAACTCAGAAAGCACCGGAGGTGGAGCAGCCACAAGCCTCGGATCTCTACGACATAGGCGTCGTGGCTCGTGTCATTCGCATCTACGAACTGCCTGACGACACAACCACAGCCATCGTCCAGGGTTTTGCACCCGTGCATGTAATTGACACCTTTGCTGCCGACGGTACGCTCATGGCCACTGTCTCTCCACGCGATGAGTTCTTCGATGAGATGAATAGCGAGACCTATGAGCTCATGCGCCAAACCCTATACAGCCAACTTACAGAGTACACCCGTCTTAACGAACAGTTCGGCAGCGATGCCATAGCGGCATTGAACAACGCAGCCAGTATGCGCTTCTTCGTCAACTTCGTGTGCACGAACTTTCCCATCGATGCCCATGTAAAGGTTGAGCTGCTTCGTGAGCAATATCCTGTCATGCGAGGCACGATGCTGCTGCGCGAGGTCTCGCGTGAGATTCAGTACTCGCGCATCCGCAGCGACATCCGTCAGAAGACGCAGGTCGATCTCGATAAACAGCAACGTGACTACTTCCTCCAGCGTCAACTTCAAAATATTCAGGAGGAGTTAGGCGATGCCGCCAGCGGTGATGTAGCGAAGCTTCGTCGCAAGGCCCAGGACATGCTATGGCCCGACGACGTCAAGACCACTTTTGAGGACGAGCTCAACAAACTGGATCGCATGAATCCGCAGAGCCCCGACTACCAAGTCCAGCTCACCTATCTCGAAACCCTCGTCCAATTGCCTTGGAACAAGCGCACCAAATGCAATTACAACCTACCTCGTGCCGAGAAAATACTGGAGAAGAACCACTATGGCATGAAAGATGTCAAGGAGCGCATCCTCGAACACATTGCCGTACGTTATTTCAGCCACGATGCCGCCCACCCCACAATCCTCTGCCTCTATGGTCCTCCGGGCGTTGGCAAGACCTCTCTCTGCCGTAGCATCGCTGATGCCATGGGGCGCAAATATGTTCGTGCGTCATTAGGCGGCCTCCATGATGAAGCCGAAATTCGCGGTCACCGCCGCACTTACATTGGAGCTATGCCTGGCCGCATCATCAAGAGCCTCATTAAAGCCGACTCTTGCAACCCCGTCTTTGTGCTCGACGAGATAGACAAGATTACGGAGAACACACACAATGGCGACCCTGCCAGTGCACTCTTAGAAGTGCTTGATCCAGAGCAGAACAAAGCCTTCCACGACAACTTCCTCGAAGTGGATGTTGATTTGTCGGATGTCATGTTCATAGCCACCGCCAACACCATTGGCTCCATTCCACGTCCACTACTCGACCGCATGGAGCTCATCGAGGTCAACGGATACATCACCGAAGAGAAGATCGAGATTGCCAAGCGCCACTTGGTGCCACGCGTCAAGGAGGGTTGCGGACTTAAGAATGACAAGAGCATCCGCCTCAACAAGGCGGCCTTGGAGTATCTGATTGAAAACTACACCCGCGAAAGCGGTGTCCGTGGCTTGGAGAAGGAACTCGATCGTTTTTTCCGTAAAATGGTTCTCCACCACGAGCGTCACGGCGAGTTCCCTTACACCAGCGTCACGCCTGATGACATCAAGCAGGTTCTTGGTAAGCCTAAGTACCAGCGTGACACCTATCAGGGCAATGGCTTTGCAGGCGTTGTCACAGGGTTGGCTTGGACCAGCGTGGGCGGCGAGATTCTGTTTATAGAGACTAGTCTCAGCCAAGGCAAAGGGCAGAAGCTTACCCTCACGGGCAACCTTGGCGACGTGATGAAGGAGTCAGCCATCCTGGCGCTCGAATTCATCAAGGCTCACGCAGAGGCTATCGGCGTAGATATACGCATCTTCGATGCCTACAATATCCATATTCATGTGCCAGAGGGCGCAGTTCCCAAGGATGGCCCCAGCGCCGGCATCACCATGGCGACCTCTCTCGTGTCTGCTCTCACGCAGCGCAAGGTCAGGAAGGGCATTGCTATGACAGGTGAGATTACCTTACGTGGAAAGGTGCTACCCGTTGGCGGCATCAAGGAGAAAATCCTTGCAGCCAAACGTGCCGGCATCACAGATATCATCCTCTGCACCGACAATCGCAAGGACATAGAAGATATTGAGGAACTATACCTGCATGGACTTTCGTTCCACTACGTTGAGAACGTTCTTCAAGTGCTTGATTTCGCTCTGCTGAAAGAGCAGGTGGAACATCCCATACAGTTTAAGGTGGAAGACGAAAGAACCACCCACTCCCCCTCCAGTAAGGAAGAGGTGTAATGTTACCTTTTAAAGACAATGAATAAAACCACCTTCGCCCTCCAACATACCGATTCCCTCTCGTCTGCCCGCGCAGGAGTCATCCACACGGATCACGGCGACATCCACACCCCCATCTTCATGCCCGTAGGCACTGTAGGCTCTGTGAAAGGGGTTCAGCTTCGCGACCTCAAGGAAGAGGTCAACGCAGAAATCATCTTGGGCAACACCTACCACCTGTACCTTCGCCCTGGCACCGCAACCCTCGAAGCTGCCGGTGGTCTGCACAAGTTCAATGGTTTCGACCGTCCCATGCTCACCGATAGCGGCGGCTTCCAGGTTTTCTCTCTCACAGGCATTCGCAAGCTACGCGAGGAAGGCTGCGAGTTCCGCAGCCACATCGATGGCTCTAAGCATTTCTTCTCGCCAGAAAGCGTCATCGATATCGAGCGTATCATTGGCGCTGACATTATAATGGCCTTCGACGAGTGTCCTCCAGGCACTGCTCCCTACGACTATGCCAAGAAAAGCATGGCCCTCACTCACAACTGGCTAAACCGCTGTATCACTCGCTACAACGAAACAGAGGCCAAGTATGGCTACCATCAGGCACTCTTTCCCATCGTGCAGGGCTGCACTTATCGTGACCTTCGCACTCAGAGCGCAGAATTCATAGCCTCCAAGGATGCAGAGGGCAACGCTATCGGCGGTCTGGCAGTCGGAGAACCTGCCGAGGTGATGTATGAGATGATAGAACTCGTCAACGGCATCCTGCCCAAGGACCGTCCGCGTTACCTGATGGGCGTTGGCACACCCGCCAACATCCTTGAAGCCATCAGCCTCGGCGTGGATATGTTCGACTGCGTCATGCCCACCCGCAATGGTCGCAACGCCATGCTGTTTACTGCCGATGGCACGCTGAATATGCGTAATGCCAAATGGGCAGACGACTTCACCCCACTCGACCCTGCAGGCACGAGTTATGTCGATACAGCCTATTCCCGTGCCTACGTTCACCACCTCTACAAAGCACAGGAACTGCTGGCACTGCAGATAGGGAGCCTCCACAACCTCTGTTTCTACCTCTGGCTCGTACGCGAGGCTCGCCGCCACATCCTCGAAGGCGATTTCCGCCAGTGGAAAGACATCATGATTCCGAAACTATCACAACGACTCTGAAGAGACATGAAAGAGATATTGAAGAAGATACAGCGCAACTTCTTCTCGCGCTTCGACCGCTACATCATGGGGAAGTACCTCGGGACCTATTTCTTTAGCATCCTGTTGATTATCTCCATCGCTGTCGTCTTCGACTTCTCCGAGAACTCCGACAAGTTCACCATGAACCACGCACCTTTCATGGGGCTCGTAGGCTATTACATGAACTTCATCCCGTTCTACAGCAACCTGTTCTCGGCTCTCTTTGTGTTCATCGCCGTCATCTTCTTCACCTCTAAGCTGGCCGAGAACTCTGAGATCATCGCCATGATGAGCACAGGCATCAGCATCGGCCGCCTGCTGCGCCCCTATCTCGTAGCCTCTGCACTGCTGGCAGCCATCAGCTACTATCTTGGCACCGAAGTCATCCCACGTGGTTCTGTCAAACGCCTCGAATTTGAACTTAGATACAAAAGCCGTCGTCGCCCGCAGATAGCAGAGCATATCCAGATGCAAGTCGATACAGGCGTTATTGCCT
>Ga0310697_10003878_pt1 | contig 14940 bp, 12 predicted proteins | sample 172DNAGHGlowgp2_FD_203883 | JGI IMG/M metagenome (GOLD analysis project Ga0310697, IMG submission 203883) | Sheep rumen microbial communities from Palmerston North, Manawatu-Wanganui, New Zealand - 1728 DNA GHGlow gp2 (v2) (version 2) | ecosystem: Host-associated > Mammals > Digestive system >...
CTCTCCAAACCCTGCTCTCATTCATACTCAAAATGTCAAAGAACTAACCTTATTTGATGTAGCTTAATATTTGTTAAAAATTAACGCATCAGTACTAATGGCTCATTAACTCATTACCCTACCCTACTGCACCGTACCGGTACCGATGTACGCCGATGACGAGCAGCTGCCGGGAGCGATGGTGATACCGTAGTCATCTACCTGCTCCAGCTGGTCTGACGAAGTACGAACAAATCCCCACACATGCACGGTCTCTCCAGCCCAGCCCGACGGCAGAGTCACCTTCAGCGTCCCGGCTTCACGAGTGCCGATTCCCATCATACTGCAGCCCTGCGCCGGCGAGTACACAATGGCATACACGCTGTCGTCACCGTTCGCGCCCGGAGTGTCTCCCTGCCCGGTATATTCCACCGTCACCTTCTGCGACTCCGCGAAAGTCACGCCGGAGAACAACACCAGTGGCACCTCGCCTTCCGCTATAGTGACATGTGCATAGTCTATCGTCGTGGTCGCCGACTCTTTGTCATAACTCACGTTGTGCATGTTGGATTTGACGAACATATTGAAAGAGGAGGTCAGCCGCCTCTTTGCCGCCTCATCACGGTAGCCTATCCGCACAGCCCCTTTCATAGCCCGTCCGACGGCTATTATAGCCGAGAACCGGGCCCGATGGGCGACCTGCTTCTCCGTCCTTGGGTTGGACACAGCCCCCGCCAGGGCTGAATACATTTGCACTCCGTCGACAACCTTGCCAACTACCTTTCCGATTTTGCCTCTCTGGTCACCCAGAACATTTTTGCTTGTTTTTGACATCTTTTTGTGTTTTTAATGGTTAATTTGTTTTTTAGTTTTGCGGTATCGCCACCTCAGCCTTAGGGTAGCCCCAGCATATACCTTGGATATACCTAGCATATACTTAGCATATACCTTGGATATACATCGCATATACCTCAGCATATACAATGCATATACCTCAGCATATACCACAGCATATACAACACATACATCTGGACTAATGGAGTTGGCCATCCTCCATACATTCCCCACCCGCCGAACCGAAGCTGCTCATACCGCGTTCAACGCGTCGACACATGTATAATATAAAGCCCAAAATCGCGATTGAAATTTTTTAACTATAATTTAACACTTAAGACCACTCCAAAATGCATATCCAAACCGCCCCTAACACTATTGCCAACAAGCATTTACGGAAACAAGTGATTTTAATACCCATTAACTTAACAAATGTTAAGAAAATCACACCTTCACAAGCTCATTTTATACTTTTTGCACCCCACGGCCACATATCCCATATTCATCCTAACCGGTCAGGAGATACCGTTTGCACCCGGATCCCCAAAGAACAAACATATTCCCATTTTAATGCTATCCACACTCATAGATTTGATGGGAAACGGATACTTATCGCGCTCGACCATATCACACGCCGCTCTGGCTATGCTGAACCCATCTATGTGCCGGACTTTCTGAAGATGCTTTGGAGTGGTGAAATATTTTAGTTTTCGTGCAGGCTCAAATTATATTTTGCCGTTTCAAATAATCTTTATACCTTTGCAGTCAAATTCAAGATAATATGAACAACAAAGAACCTGGCTACGTATATATACTGACCAATCCCAGTTTCCGAGAGGACTGGGTAAAGATTGGAAAGAGCAGTCGTCCCGTAGATGTACGAAGCAAAGAATTGGATAATACGGCAGTACCGCTGCCATTTGAGATATTTGCCACGATGAAGACGACGAAGTTCAATGAGGTGGAAAAACTGGTGCACAAAACTATCGACCGGCTTACCGATTTGCGCATCAGACAAAACCGAGAGTTCTTCAACGTACCTCCGCAGATGGCTCTTGATATCTTCCGCGACATTGCATTGACAGTTGACGATGCCGAAGTCACGCTTTATGAAGACAACAAACCCATTGTAGAAAGTGAGCGCAAGGAAACAGCCAAGCGTGAAGTGAAACGCCCCCGCTTCAAGTTCTCCATGTGTGGTATCAAGATTGGCGAACAGGTCACCTTCGACCCGACGGGGATTATTGTAAAGGTGGCGTCCGATGACAGCATTGAATATGAAGGCCGCATATACAAGCTCTCGCCTTTTGTCGGAACGTTCATGCCAGAGGATCATCGCAACACCTCCGGGGCCTATCAGGGTGCCAAGTACTTCTCGTATAAAGGGAAGGTGCTGGATGAAATTAGAAAAGAAAAAGAAATAACACATACTGTGTAGACATGTCAGATTATTAATATATATGGGTCTACCAATAATTTTTTTGTTTGTATTTTCAGTCACACCACAAAAAAGATGTCACAAAAAAAGCAGTTAGAACACCTGGTTCAGAAGTATACTGACTCAAAAGCATTAGGACAACTCCAGAATGCTTCCGAAGCCACCATGCGTACTTGGATAGACGAACTGCTCTTTGTATTCGGGTGGGACGTGAAGAATACACATCAAGTTCTTACAGAACATAGCCTTGGCCGCAGTGAGAAAGAGAGACTACGAGACATAGGTTCAACAAACACACGTCCTGACTACACGTTAGTCAATGGCAACGTGATGTTGACTTTTGTTGATGCAAAAAGTCCTAATATTCATATTGCCACAGATAAAGACGCGGCATTCCAGATACGCTCATACGGATGGTCCATTGGTGCTCCTTTTGCTATCGTGACCAACTTCGAACAACTGGCGATCTATGATTGTTCCGTTATGCCCAATGTGCTTGATGAAGCAGACTACGCACGCATCCTCTTCTGCGAACACACCCAATATATAGAAATGTTTGATACTCTGACGACCTACCTATCCAGAGAGAGCATCATTGACGGCAACATTAGGTTCGTGAGAGGTAAAGGTGAAACACTCGACGAGAAGTTTTCACGGTTACTTGGTGACATCAGAAAAGAATTGGCGAAAGCAATATTGGACAGGAACAATGTATCCAGTATCTCCGCCCTGAGTTTCTTTGTGCAAACCATTATCAATCGTGTACTTTTTATAAGGGTTTGCGAATCTCGCGGGTTGGAGAAAGACAAACTGCTGCTAGACTTTGCCACCGACAATTTTTGGGAGGCGTTTAAACGAAGCTCATATGCTGAGTTCTACGACCACTACGATGGCCCAATGTTCCAGAAAATCGCTTCGCTGCACAGTCTATCGATAGATAACGATGCGTTTACACACTTTCTAAACAGCCTATACTACCCCTCGCCATATCGCTTTGACGTAATACCGCTAAAAACCATCAGCGACATTTACGACCTGTTTTTGGGCTATCAACTTGTGATCAGGAACAGCAACGTAGAAGATGAGTTGAAGGAGGAATTCAAGAAAAGCAATGGAGCAGTAACCACACCGGGGCATATAGTCAATCGTGTGATTGACTGCACTTTTCCAGACTCATTTAAGAATCTTTCCATCTCTCAAATCCTGAATCTTAAGATTGTAGATATAGCCTGTGGCAGTGGTGTTTTCATCGTTGGAGCATACGATTACCTGGTGAGGGAGATTGAAAAACGCATCATTGCCGGTGAGTCTATTGACAAGAGCTACTATATCCTACAGAACGGCAAAGTCATGCTGACAATCGAGGGTCGTAAGGCCGTCATCAACAACTGCCTATACGGCGTCGATATCAATCCCGAAGCTGTCGAGGTGGCCAAAATGTCACTCTCACTAAAAATAATAGACGATTATACGCCAAAGGATTTTGGCGCTGTGGGCTTGCTCGGATCACAGATTCTGAAGGGAATAGGCATGAACATCAAGTGCGGAAACTCGCTGGTGGGTGCTGATATTGAAGAGATTTGTCCGGGCATTAGTGGTAACATAAATGATATTAGGGAAACCAATGCTTTCGACTGGCAGCAGGCTTTCCCTGAAGTATTTGAGCAAGGCGGTTTCGACTACGTAATAGGCAACCCGCCATACGTAGAGGTGAAGAACTATAACGTCAACCTGCCTTTGATGGCTTTCTATGTCAAAAAAGTATATGCCTCCAGCAAGAACGGCAAGATAGACCTTGCTATCCCTTTCATCGAACGAGCGGTATCACTGCTGAACGGCAACGGACGACTGGGGTATATTGTACAGAAGCGTTTCTTCAAGACGGAGTATGGAAAGGGCATCAGGAAACTGCTGACCTCCCGACAACTGATTAACGGCATCTACGACTATGCTGAGACAGACCTGTTTGCTGGCAGGATAACTTACGTTGCTATTTTGGTTTGTGACAATAACAAGGAGAACAACATCTATATATGGTATTTAAATTCGGCAGACAACAGACAGCAACTGCTGCCTGCAAAGACCCTCGGTGAGACGCCATGGAACTTTGAGAACACTCCGCTTAATACATTAAGGCTCAGACTGTCAGAAGAGCTGGGCACAATCGGAGAAGTCTGCCATATCAAAGTGGGATTGCAGATGCTCTGGAATGATGCCTACCAGATAATTGTTGAACGTATCTCCAACGGCATCCTCTATGGCCATTCCGTTATTGACAAACACGTTGAAGTGGAGATGGGGGCCTGCCGCCCATTGCTCTGTAATGAGCATTTCGCTCCTTTGACTAAAAGGCCGCACACCACTTTCGCCCTGTTTCCCTATACCGTAACCGACAAGGGGGAGGTGACCGAACTCAGTATCTCCGACTTTACGAATCTATATCCCAAGGCTGGAGCATATCTCGCAAAACACAAAAGCCTGATATGCCGGAACGTTGAAACCCTCCCACAAAGAAATGCTGACTATAATTCCACAGATCATTGGCATCTGTTTACACGAGCCAACAATCATGGATCGATATATGAAAAGCTGTGCGTACCGATGACCGCCCAGTATCCACAGGCATCAGTCGTGATGGAGAAGCATGTCTATTGCGACAATGCCAATATGTTTTTCATTCAGGTTGACAATCCTGACGAGAAGCACCTCTATGCCCTTGCGGCCATCATCAATTCGACTATCTTCAGTACGCTTGCCCGCTCGATAGCCAATCCGCAGCAAGGCGGTTACTATAAGTTCAACAAGCAGTTCCTCGACCCCGTACCTTTCCCAAAAGAGGCTTTCATTAAGGGTGGGCGCAACATTGCCGAACTTGCAAGAATCGCAAAACAGATAGAACAGACCAACGAGCAGATACGCAACAGCGTAGGAATGCAGACATCGGGTCTCATGCTATCCTTGGACGCTCTTTGGCAGCAACTTGACCGGCTGTGTGACAAGTTATACGGCATCAAGAAGGCTGAGGACAAAGCATTACTATATTCCACAATCCGTAAAGACAGACTCCCCTATGGACAAGAAAATTAGCGCCCTGCTGGATAGATATACTAACGACGAAATGCGGCTCGACAAGCTGGTAGTCAATTCCTTTGCCAGGCATTCCAATCTTAGTCTTGGCAATGGCTATCTTGCACAGTTTGCTACAGATAAGAATGACGAGTTAGAACACGACATCGCCGTATTGTCAGACACGTGTTCGCTGGAAAATGTCATCAGCATCTTCGAACTAGCTATTCCACAAACAGAAAGGACTTCCAATGGCGCAGTATATACTCCGAAATATATCAGGGACTATATTGTCAGTCATACGTTGCTCTCTGTGAAGAAGCCCTTAGGCGAATGCCTTTGTGCCGACATTGCCTGTGGATGCGGTGCTTTCCTCTTCACGCTCGCCGACTATATCCACACAGAGACAGGATTAAGCTATTCCGAGATTTATCATCACCTATATGGCGTTGACATCAGCGCGATAAGCATCCAAAGGGCCAAAATTCTGCTGGCTCTCGTTGCGCTGAGTCATGGTGAGGGTGTAGAGGAGAATGATTTCAATCTCTATTGCGGAGACTCACTCACTTTCAACTTCTGGAGTATGCCAGGAGTGAAGGAGAATCAAGGGGTGGACGTGATTGTAGGCAATCCGCCATACGTCCGCTCCAAACATATTGATGCGAAGATGAAACAAAATCTGTCGCGCTGGAACACATCAAGGATAGGCAATGCCGACCTGTATATCCCTTTCTTTGAGATAGGCTGTTCGCTACTGTGCGAGACTGGCATTTTTGGCTACATCACAGTCAACACCTTCTTCAAGAGTGTCAATGCACGCCAACTGCGCAACTACCTCTCAGCTGGAAATTTATCTCTTCGCATCATCAATTTTGGCGAGCAATTAGTGTTCAAGAAGAAACTGGTTTATACAAGTCTCGCCTTCCTGTCGAAAGTTCCCAGCAGCTCTCTTATGTATGCAAAAGCTGACCTCTCTGACATAGAGCATGATGCGGGCGTGACATTTGAAAACATCGAATACTCTGCTCTCGACAATCATCGCGGATGGCACCTGAACCGGAGCGAGGTATTGCAGAATATTCACCGTATAGAAACCGCTGGCGAATCCTTGGGCAGTAAATATGTTATCAAAAACGGTATAGCCACACTGGCCAACGACGTCTTTATATTCCGTCCTGTCAGAGCAGACGAGCAGTACTACTTTTTGCTCAGGAACGGCAAGGAATATCCAATCGAAAAGGGTATTTGCAAAGACATCATCAAGCCCAATATCCTGAAAGCTGAGGAGGAAATTCCCGAAAAGCTGGAGAAGATCATATCGCCATACGACGTTGGGCATAACCTAATAGCCGAAGACTACTTTATCCGCGAATATCCCCTTGCCTACAGATACCTGCAAACTTGCCGAAAGGTTCTTGACGCACGTGACAAAGGCGAGGGCAAATATGGTGCCTGGTATGCCTTTGGACGCACTCAGGCTATTGCCGACAATGGGCTAAAATTGCTGTTCCCCTATATGAGCGACTTGCCTCACTTTGTCTATATGCCCAAGAAAGACATGATGATATACTGTGGCTATGCCATCTACAGCGATTCCGAAACGGAATTGCTCTTCCTGAAGCGAGTACTCGAATCAAGCGTATTCGACTATTACATGAAAAACACCAGCAAGCCCTATTCCACGGGCTACTATTCATACGCCAAGAATTACGTAAAGTCATTTGGTATTTATCCGTTTAGCGATGATCAGAAACACCATCTACTTTCACTTGGTACAAAAGCCGAAGTGGATGATTATGTGAGGCGGATATACGGTGTTAATATATAAAGAGAAATATGACGCATCCGATGTGATAGATGTAAGGCAAAAACAAGGAGAAAGAATTATAATGTCATAGAAAAAGCCAAACCATATATGAGCAATTCAATTACAATATTAGACAAGGATTACACCCAATGGATTCAGGAAATAAGTAGCCGATATCGCAGGAGTCAAATAAAGGCCGCAGTGAAGGTGAATGAAGAGATGTTGCGTTTCTATTGGAGTTTGGGCAAAGACATTGTAGAAATGAAAGTTGAGGAGAGATGGGGAGAGGGAGTGATAAAATCTCTCTCCATAGACTTGCAACGTGAGATTCCCAATGCTAAATGCTTCTCAAGAACCAACTTATACTATATGAAGAAGATGTATACATTATACTCTCCCATAATAGACGATTCTTCTGCCGTTGTAGACGGTGCAGTTCTTGGTACTTCTGAAATTGTCCAACAAGATGTTGGACAAAATGATGATTTAACTGCAAGCTCAGATGTCCAACATCTTGTTGGACAAAAAACGGATCAGAATAGAGAAAGCGGTTGGCCAATAATCGAACTGGTTCAGAAAGACATCTTTTCAATTCCTTGGGGTCACCATCTTAGAATCATTGATAAATGCTCGGAGAACCTTCAAGAAGCTCTGTTTTATATACATCAGACCGTCTTGAATGGATGGAGTAGAGATATGTTATTAAACTTCATTGACACAGGTCTGTATAAACGACAGGGCAAAGCCTTGTCCAATTTTGATAGGACTCTGCCGGAAACGACAAGTGATCTTGCGCAAGAAATCACAAAAGACCCTTACAACTTCGCATTTACGGGAATCACCGGCAGGTATAACGAAAGGCTGCTGAAAGACAAATTGCTTAACAATATTACGCAGTTTTTGGTAGAATTAGGCACAGGGTTTGCTTATGTTGGCAAAGAATATCGCATAGAAGTCGGCGACACCGAAAATTTTATCGACCTACTATTCTACAATCTCAACCTGTCGTGCTATGTGGTCGTCGAAGTAAAGATAGGAAAGTTTGAGTTCGCAGACTTGGGACAGTTAGGCGGATATGTAGTATCGTGCAATCACATTTTACGAAAGGAAGGTCGGGACAATCCTACTATCGGATTACTTATATGCAAGGAGAAAGACCGCATACAAGCCCAGTATGCGTTGGAATCAAGCAGTCAACCCTTAGGAATATCTGAATACGAACTGGAAAAATTCTATCCTGAGAAAGTGGAGGGAACAATTCCGACAATAGAAGAACTTGAGGCAAAACTATCAGAACTAAAACCACGAAAAGAACTGCCGGGTGGAAAATAAAGATATGGATATTCGCTTATGTAAATGATATGTCAAACTCCCGAAAGAGGAAATCTAATTTATTATCGCAAAATCGCCAAACTTGTTAAAATTAGAAACTTTGGCGAATTAGATTCGGTAAACCAATGGAGATACAGAACCTGATGACATTCGAGGAACGGGCGGGGCTGCGGAGGTGGCTGGAGGGGAACCACGGGCGGGAGCGGGAGTGCTGGGTGGCGTGCTATAGGGGGAAGACGGCTGTGGCGGGGGCGTTGCCGTATGTGGAGGTGGTCATGGAGGCGCTGTGTTTCGGGTGGATAGACTCCACCGTCAAGAAGCTGCCCGACGGCCGGCTAGCACAGCGTATCTCGCCGCGCCGCAAGAAGAGCCACTGGACGGACCTCAACATCCGCCGCTGCCAAGAGCTGGAACGCCAAGGGCTGATGACCGACGCCGGCCGCTCGGCATTGCCGAATGAATAGATACAAACATGGAACAGACAGAACGCATCAAACACATGGAAAGTCGGATGACTCTGGCCACAAAGGCGCTGATGGGAGAGGCGGAGAGGAGTGGCGGATAGACTTCGACAACGAAGCCGGGCGGCTGCCAAAGGATTTACAACGCGGCGTGCTGTCGGAAGATGCCGTATGGAATTGGAAAGAATTGAAAAACGATAAATCACAAACGTCAAACAAGAACCTATGAAACATATACAATACCAAACACAAGGCACCTGCTCGGTGCTGATCGATGTGACAGCTGACGATAATGACGTCATCCAGGATGTGGCGTTCCTGGGCGGCTGCGACGGCAACCTGCAGGGCATCTGCCGTCTGGTGAAAGGCCAGAAGATAGACGACGTCATCAGCCGTCTTGACGGCATACAATGCGGCGGCAAGCCAACCTCGTGCCCCGACCAGCTCTGCCGTGCGTTAAAACAACTGAAGACGGCCTGACTATGGAGTATAACACCGAAAGGAACCGTATTGTTGCCGTGGACAACGGCGAGGAGGTTGGGGAGGTGACGTTTCCGCTGAGGGATGGCGTGTATGTCATCAACCACACGTATGTGGACGACAGGCTGCGGGGGCAGGGCGTCGCCGGCGAGCTGGTGCGGCGGGCTGTGGAGGAGATAGAGCGGCGCGGAGGACCGTACCAGGCCACCTGCAGCTACGCCCAGCTGTGGCTGGCACGGAACCGCGGCTACGAGATCACCAGTCCGCTGAGTTGCCCGATCAACTAAATCCATATCAGAGCTGTCGTTCTCAAGCAACCAATCTACCATAGACTGTGAAAAGGATATACATCATACTGCTGGCGCTGTGGATGGTGGGGTGCGCCAAAGAAGAGGGGGTGCGCGAGCTGCACTCGGAGGCCGACCTGGCGGGGCTGAAGGTGGGCGTCACGGCCGGCAGCGCCTACGACCTGCGCCTCAGCAGCCGCGACGACATCACGCTGCTGCGCTACAACACCTTGAGCGACGAGCTGCAAGCCCTGAAGCAGGGCCAGATAGACGTGATAGCCAAAGACAACTGCTCGCTGACCAAGGGGGAGATGCGGCGGCTCGGCGTGCGTGTGGCCTTCTTCGGCAACGACTCGCTGCCCTGCGGCATACCCTTCCGCAAGAGCGACGCGGCGCTGTGCGACTCGCTGTCGCACTTCATCGACTCGCTACAGGGCACCGGGGAGATGGAGCGCCTGGTGGCGCGCTGGCGCGAGTGCGACGACCCGTCGGCGACCACGATGCCCGACCTGGGACCGCAGCCCCGCGGCAAGACGCTCAAGGTGGGCGTATGTCTGGAGCTGGCGCCTATCGCCTATCAGGTGGGCGACACGTGGAGAGGCTTCGAGGCGGAGGTGATACAGCGCTTCGGCCGCCACGCAGGCCGCCCCGTAAGCCTGCAGTACTACCCCTTCACCTCTATCCTTCCGGCGCTGCTGGCCGGCAGCATAGACCTCATCATAGGCGGCGTATACATCACGGAGGAGCGGCAGCGCGAGATGCTCTTCAGCAGTTCCTATTTCAGCGCCTGCACAGCCTACACCATCAAGGACGGGACGGAAGCGACGGCAGACTTCGGCACCCGGATGAGGGAGATGGTGCACAACAATCTGGTGGTCGAGGGCCGGTGGCGCTTCATCACCGGCGGATTGTGGGAGACGGTGAAGATATCGCTCTGCGCCATCCTGCTCGGCTCGCTGCTGGGCGCCGCCGTATGCTGGATGCGTATGAGCCGCCGCCGCTGGATAGCGGGGACGGCGTCGGTATACATCAACCTGATGCGCGGCATACCGATGCTTGTCTTCCTGATGATTATGTTCTACGTCGTATTTGCCGGCACGGGTCTCAGCGGGAGCGCCGTAGCCGTCATCTCCTTCGCGCTGGTCTTCGCGGCCTACGTCAGCGAGATGTTCCGCAGCGCCATACAGGCCGTGGGCAAGGAGCAGACCGAGGCGGGGCTGGCGCTGGGCTTCACCCGGTGGCAGACCGCCCGGCTCATAGTAGCGCCGCAGGCTCTGCGCAACGTGATGCCGGTATACAAAGGGCAGGTCGTCACGCTCATCAAAGGCACCTCGATAGTAGGCTATATCGCCATACAGGACCTTACGCGCGCGGGCGACATCATACGCACGCGCACCTTCGACGCTTTCTTCCCACTGCTCATCGTCACGGTGCTTTACTTCCTGCTGGCGTGGCTCATCGGCAAAATGCTCGACCTGGCCGTCGGCAACACATCCACACACAAGAAAAGACATTAAAACAAATACTCACACAACATGAAACAGACACTCACAATCACTTTGGCCGCCCTGCTGCTGGCGGCATGCACAAGCAACGAAGAAAGACTGAGACAGAGGGCCGAAGAGCTCTGCCGCAACATCCCCGACCACGAGCTGCGGGAGGAGTCCAAGGACTACATGACGGCGGACTTCTACGCCGTGCTGGACACGATGTTCAACCACCTGCCCGAGCATGAGGCGATGGACCACGAATGGCTCCACTACTTCGTCACCGGCAACGGCGGCACGATAGCCGACTACACCGTCAGCGCCGTGGAGCAGACCGACAAGGAGCACGCCGTGGCCTCCATCGAGGTGCGGCAGAAATGGGAAGACGGCTCGTTCGACTCCACAGCCGACGTCGAGGAGCACAAGCTCTACATGGAGAAGGTCGGCGGGCGGTGGCTGATGGCGGACTTCGACGGGCACAAGGCCGACTGCATACGCCATATCGAGACAGCACGTCAGGAGCAGGCCGTGCGTGACGCCATCGGCGAGTATATGGTGCGCGAAATCGGGGAGCACTACCTCAAGGGCGACATCTGCATACCCACGCTGATGATTGTGGCCGGCGACGAGGTGAGCGAGAAGGAGGCGACGGTGTGGTGCGACAACTGGGTGTTCTGGTACACGCCGAGCGGGGACACGCTGAAGTGCGTCTCGGGCGGCAACCACAGCGGCAGGATGACCCTCGTGCAGGAGGGGGGCAGGCTGCGGGTGACGGGCTTCGAGCAGACCGTGGACGGCGCGGGCTGGGAGGCCAGCGCGCGCCGCATCTTCGGGGAGCACTACGATGTCTTCCAGAATATGCATTCCAACCACGACGTCATGGAGGCCGTCCGGCGCGAGCAGCTGCGCTACTACCTGCAGCGGCATGGGCTACACTACCGGTTCTATCAGGACTATGGGTGGCCGGCGGTGGGGGTTGGGGAATAGGCTCGGGCTCAGTCAGAATTCAGAGTCTTTTCTCTATCAGAATCATTTTTTCTCAATCAGAACTAAAAGAACTTTCAGAAGCTTTTCTCAATCAGATTGTAAAAGATTTTTCAGATTTCTTTTGGCTGCGCTCGGCGGGGAGGAGGAAAAAACGGCGAATTACTCGAATTACTCGAAGCTACGCAGGTTGTTGTATGGCGTGTTGCTCGAATTACTCGAAGCTACGCAGGGTGTTGGTTGGACGTTTTTTTCTCAATCAGATTGTAAAGAACGATTAGAAAATCTCAATCAGAACTAAACGAACGTTTAGAATTTTTCTGCTCGGCGGGGAGGGAACGGCGAATTACTCGAATTACTCGAAGCTACGCAGGTTGTTGTATGGCGTGTTGCTCGAATTACTCGAAGCTACGCAGGGGGTTGTTTGGTCGGTTTTTTTCTCAATCAGAATGAAAAGAACGATTAGAAAATCTCAATCAGAACTAAAAGAACTTTCATAACCTTTTCTCAATCAGTGGTATGGCGTCGGCTCGGCCGACAACTAGATGGATCTTCTGATTGTTCTTTTTGTTCTGATTGGGATTTAGGGGGGTCAGTCGTCGGAGGTGGCGTTGGGGACGGCGAAGAGGACGGTCAGGATGCCTATGGCGCCGGCGGCCAGGACGATGGGGCGGGGCTTGGCGTCAGAGGCTTTCGCGGAGTATCTGGACGACCTCGTCGCGGGTGAGGGTGCGGTAGCCGACAGGAAGGATGAGGACGGCGTCGGCGACCTGCTGCAGGTTGGCTTCGCTCACGCCCAGCTCGCGGCTGTGCATTACGAGGCCGAGTTCGTTCATCCATGCTTCGAGGCATGCGAGGCCCTCTTCGGCGACCTGGACGTCGGTCTTGCCCTCGGGGCGCACGTCCCAGACGTTGCGTGCGAAGCGCGCGAACTGGTGCAGGCCGTCGTGCATGACATGGCGGTAGTAGGGGAGGGAGACGGAGGCGAGGGTCATGCCGTGGGTGGCGTCGGTGACGAGGCCAATGGCGTGGCCGATCTGGTGGACTTCCCAATCGCCGCCCTTGCCCATCTTGAGGAGTGTGTTCAGGGCCCAGGTGGCGGTCCACATGATGTTGGCGCGTGCTTCGTAGTCCTGGGGGTTGCGTGCTGCGATGCGGCTGCTGTGGACGAGGGAGCGCATGAGGCCCTCGATGAGGTAGTCGGTGGTGCAGTCGGCGGAGCCGGTGGGGCTTTTTGCAGGCGGGACGCCTGCGGTCCCGGGGAGGGCTTTTTGCAGGCGGGACGCCTGCGGTCCCAGGAGAAGGGGTCAGTCGCCGAATTCGATGCCGACGCCTTTGGCGGTGTGGACGAGGCGGCTGTCGGGGGCCACGAGGTTCTGTTCGCGGACGGCCTCTTCGAGTGGTATGCCGACGACGTCGGGGTGGTGGTAGGCGACCATCTGGCCGAAGCGGCCTTCCATGACGAACTCCATGGCGCGGACGCCGAACTCGGTGGCGAGGACGCGGTCGAAGGCGATGGGAGTGCCGCCGCGCTGTAGGTGTCCGAGGATGGTGTAGCGGATGTCGTGTTCGACGCCGGCGGCCTTGAGGTCGGCGGCCAGCTGCTCGCCCACGCCGCCGAGCTTGACGTGCTGGTAGCCCACCTCGCCGGTCTCGGTGCCGGTGACGGTGCCGCCCTTGGGCATAGCGCCTTCGGCCACGACGATGATGCAGTAGCCGTGGCGCTTGTTGTAGCGCTGTTCGATTTTGGCCTTGACCTTGTCGATGTCGTATGGGATTTCGGGGATGAGGCAGACGTCGGCGCCGCCGGCGATGGCGCTGTGGAGGGCTATCCAGCCGGCGTCGCGGCCCATGACTTCGAGGATGAAGACGCGGTTGTGGGAGGCTGCGGTGGTGACGAGTTTGTCGATGGCGTCGGTGCAGATCTGGACGGCGGTCTGGAAGCCGAAGGTGTAGTCGGTGAGCGAGAGGTCGTTGTCGATGGTCTTAGGGACGCCGACGATGTTCAGGCCCTTGCGCGCCAGGCCGAGGGAGATGCGCTGGCTGCCGTCGCCGCCGATGTTGATGACGGCGTCGACGCCCATGTACTGCAGTTTGCGGAGCATCTCGTCGCTACGGTCGACGGTGGTCCAGGTGCCGTCGGGGTTTTTGACGGGCCATGCGAAGGGGCCGCCCTTGTTGGTGGTACCGAGGATGGTGCCACCCTGAATCTGAAGTCCTTCGACGCTTTTCTCGTCGAGCATCACAATCTCCGTCGGTTCGCGCAGCACGCCGTTGAACGACTCGACGCAGCCGATGACTTCCCAGTCGGTGGTCTGCGAGGCGCGCTTGACGATGCCGCGGATTACGGCGTTCAGACCCGGGCAATCGCCCCCGCCGGTCAGAACCATCACACGTTTCAATGCCATATCGATATTGTTTTTATTTATTGTTACACATTTCTGTCACAGCCGTTTGCGGATATCAGCCGCGGACTGCTGCTGCTACAAAGATAGTTAAAAAAATGGAATGGGAGATTTTTAAATTGAAAATTGAAAATTGAAAATTGAAAGTTGAAAAATGAAAATTGAAAATTGAAAATTGAAATTGGGAGGGGGTAGTGGTAAGTTTTTTTAGGGCGAAAGTTGAAAATTGAAAATTGAAATTGGGAGGGGGTAGTTGTCTTGCGCTGAAAAAAGTTGACACAAAAGTCAACAAAGAATGGCAAACGGAAAAGCAAAAACAAGGAATGCGAAGAAGCATTTAAGAGAAGAGACAAAAATGGAGATAGTGCATGATTACTATC
>Ga0310697_10003879_pt1 | contig 14940 bp, 10 predicted proteins | sample 172DNAGHGlowgp2_FD_203883 | JGI IMG/M metagenome (GOLD analysis project Ga0310697, IMG submission 203883) | Sheep rumen microbial communities from Palmerston North, Manawatu-Wanganui, New Zealand - 1728 DNA GHGlow gp2 (v2) (version 2) | ecosystem: Host-associated > Mammals > Digestive system >...
CTCATTCCTGTCAAGGTCGTAGGTATAGAGGAGGGTTTTGCCTGTCTCCTCGGTGGTGATACAGACCTTGTTTTTCCACAGGAAAATATCATTGTAGTTGTTGAGCTCTGTCGAAAGCGAGTAATACTGCGTTTTTATCGTGACGGGCTGCCATCTTTCGCCGTCAAAGCCGCCTGTTATCTCAGCCGCTTCACCGTCGCAGAGATATGCGGTCTGATGCCCCGGGGTCACCACTCCCTCGCCTTCGCTGATGACATCGCCCGTATCAGCGTCATATTCGGTCGTATGGTTATCGAACTGGCTGCTCGTTTCGTATACTATGATGCCTTTTCTGCTCTCACTCAGCCAGTACACGGAGGAATCAAGCTCTTTGAACAGCGATATTTCGCCTGTTTCGGGGTCTATAGTATTTATCCTGCCCTTGTAGTCGCCTTCGGACTCATAGAAAAACAGCTTTCCGTGGGCGGAGATGAGACCGATAAATCCGCCATGATATTCAAGCCCGGTGCGCTGAGCGAGCTCCTTCAGCTCGCCTGTGTTGATGTTATAGCGGAATACCGAGGAATCGTGATCGCCGCAGAGGTCGTCATAGTTCACGGCGAAGAAGATGTCGTCACCGAGCATCGCATAGTTCCTGACGTCGCCCTCTGACGGTGTTTCTATCGCGTGCTGGCGTTCGGCGTCTATCTGCTTCTGAAAATCCTCATCTCCGACTTTCATACGCGGTCCGTACTGGTCACAGACGTCGGGTGCCTTGCACGGAGAAAGGCGGCTGCCGAAATCTATGCCGCTCAGGTCAATGCATTTCAGATTTTCGGGAGTCTTGTCCGGTACTATGTTCAGAGGCGCATCTATCTGCGCAAAATCGTCCTCGGTGAATTCGGCGAAGAGCGGCTCTGTGGTCGCTTCCTCACCGGAAACTGTGACATCTCCGGATATATCCTCGCTGTCGGTCTCCTTGCTGTCATCACAGCCGCACATAGCAGTGAGCATTGCGGCAGCTGTCAGGAATGCAGTCAGTTTTTTCATAAAAACTCCTCCTTCGGGTACTTTACCCTAATTTTACTATGTTTTCCTGCGAAAAGCAACAGGTGCAGTTTCGGGCTGCTCAAATATAAGTGACTTTCAGAGGCGATTTAGACGAAATTTTTTCAAACTTTGTACGAATGCACAAATCGCGGCTGCCTGTTATGTGCAAGCGTCACAAAAAACTGCCGGAGGGGAGCCCCTCGGGCAGCTCCGCAGCAAAGAAATACCGAGCCCAATTTTTCAGGCTCGGTAATCTTTTTTCTCTGTTAATGTCAGCGCGATAAGGGGTGTCCCTTTCCGTATCTGGTGAAGTCGTTATGCGAGGAAATCAATGAGGCTTTTTTCTCCGCCTGTCGAGAGGTAAGAGTAGTAAGCGAGGATAGCAGATGCGTCCTTTGCGTCGACCTTGCCGTCGGTGTTTACGTCGGCTGCGGTTTTCTGTGCGTCGGTGAGTCCGTCATCGCCGCCTGTCGAAGCCTTGCTGTATGCAGCGAGTATGAATGAAGCGTCCTTAGCATCGATGCTTCCGTCGCTGTTGGCGTCGCCGAGCACCACGGCGGGGACTACCTTCGCAAAGCGGAGAGTACCGTCCGATCTCAGGTATGTGAGCTCATTGTCGGCGTAATTGAACTCAAGTACCGCTTCTCCTTCTTCAAAGGTGATAAGAGCTGTCACCTTATCGTCCTCGCTCGACCAGGTAATATTTTGTATATCAGGTTCTTCGCCGGCTGAATAAGATTCCATTGTGCCGGTTCCGTCAGCGTTGAAAATAGCATACACTGCCACGCCGTTATATTCGTCGCTCGGCTGACCGTTGTTGTCTGTGAAGCCTGTAAGCTGCCACTTGCCGATGAATCTGCTGTCAAGTGAAGGAGCTGTTGTTGTTGTTGCTGTTGTTGTTGCAGAGGTCGTTGTTGTGACATCAGATGTGGTTGAAGTGGCTGATCCTGAAGCTGTAGAGGTGACTAATGCAGCGATCGTAGTTGTTGTACGGACCGGTGTATTTGAAGAGGTAGTTGTTGTAACTGCGGGAGCAGTATCTGTTGTTGTTGTGCTCACTTCGCGGTCTTTGATGGAAACAGTTCCGTCCTTGGCGATGTATATTTCCGGTGTAAGCTCTTTTATGTTCTCTGTCGTGAACGAAGGCGGATCAGCAGGCTGGTAGCCTTCCGGGAGACCAACTATAGTAAGCGTGAATCTGTTGCCATAGCCGCGGAGCGTAACAATGCCGTTCTCAGCGGTAACTATGCCGAAATCTTCATCTTCGTCATCATTGGTCTTGATAGTGAACTGGACGCCCTGGATAGAAGCATTCGTATCAGGGTCAAGGAATCTGATATAATAGATATACTTTAATTTGGAGGGGGCGTTGGTAGAAGTTGTGGTCGTTACAGCAGCAGATCCTGTTGTAGTTGTAGTAGTTGTTGTAATGGTAGTAGTTGTAGTAGTAGTAGTTGTTGTTGTTGTTGTTGCTTCGCCGCTTGCTGTTGTAGTCACAACGGGGAGCGGGTCGCCGATAAGAGCAAAGGTGTAGCCGTATTTTTCAGCGTAAGCCTGAGCTGTTGAGCCTGCATATCCGCGGACGACCGTGGTCCCTTTCACGCCGAGGGTCCTGTCTTCGTTTTTGATGACACAGTCGGGATTGTTGACTGTGATAACAGCAAGAGCGTCACACTCCATAAATGCGGCACTTCCTATTTCTTTTACCGAAGCAGGTATATCCACGCTTTCAAGAACGCGGCAGTTTGAGAATGCGTGCGATCCGATAGATTCAAGATTATCTGAGAGCTTTATGCTCTTCAGGAATTTGAGATAGGTCATACCGAAGCGCTCGATAGTTTTAACGGAATCGGGCAGCGTAAGGCTCTCGATCTCTGCTGTGTAAAGGGAATGGTCGCTTATTGTTTCAGTAGTGTCTGCGAAAGTAAAGTCCTTCTCGGGATGAGCCGGAGGGAATGCCCATACGGTCTTCTTGTCCTTGGTGTAAACAACGCCGTTTATCGAGCAGTAATTCGGGTTTGCAGGATCAACAGCGACATTTTCAAGACCGTGGCAGTAGGTGAACAGCTTGCTTCCGAGCATTGTTACAGACGCAGGTATCACGACAGATGTTATATCGTCGCAGAATTCAAATGCACCCGTTGATATCTCAGTGACCGGAAGTTCATTGACCTCGGACGGGACTATGACCTCGCCCTCAAGTTTTCCGTTGGCTTGATAGAGCTCAGCGTGGTCAGTGAACAGCTTGTATGTTATATTTCCGATCTCCTCGGTCACGGGGTCGATGGACACGGGTGTCTCCGGCACTTCGGTTATGGGAGAAGTACCGTCCTCAGCAAATGCGGACAACGGTGCATAGCCTGCCGATACCGCGGCTGTGCAGACCATAGTCAGCGAAAGAGCGGCAGCTAAAAGCTTTCTCAGTTTCATATTGTTCCTCCTGTGTAATGTAAGATATATGTTCACCGCAAAACGCAGAGCTTGCGGCGAATACCGGTTTTAGCTCTGGGCGTTTGCGATGCATACTGCGATGCTGTCTGTTCCGCCTGTTGATACGTATGAGTAGTAGGAGAGTATCAGGGAAGCGTCTCTTGCATCGACAGCGCCGTCTGTCAGCACGTCAGCAGCAGCTGTCTGGAGCTCTGACAGGGAAGCCGAGCCGCCGGTGGACGATCTTGTGTATGCGGAAAGTATGAACGAGGCGTCCTTTGCGTCAACAGAGCCGTCGCTGTTGGGATCGCCGGGGGTGTGGCGCGCGAAACACATCGTGATCCCGTTATCTGCTGTGATTGACAGAATATTGTTGTTTAAATATGCGGTATATGTATCCGAACCGCCTTCAAAGTAGTCTACGAAGGTCAGAGTGTTTCCGTTTAGAGACCATGTCACTTTGTCTGTCCGCGGCGCTTCTCCGTCGGAAGCTCCTGTGATCGTACCTGTTCCGTCGCTCTTCAGGTTGAGACAGAGTACCATATCAATATCGAATGCAACGTTTTCGCTTACAGCGTAGATTATATTCCATTCGCCGACGATGCCGACTCCGTCAGCCTGTTTCGGTGCAGCAGAGAGCGATACCTCAGAGGTAGCGGCGGCGCCGGCACAGAGCGCGGAAGGCGCAGCAGCTCCGCACATAACAGTGAGCGAAATGGCAGCTGAAATCAGTTTTCTCAGTTTCATCATATAAACCTCCTGAATGAATTGGATAAATACATTTTACCACAAAAATTGAAAAATGCAACCTATTAAAAGAAAATTCTGACTTTTGCACAATAATACATTGATGAAAGATTAACAATTTGCGTCCGGAACGTAAAATTTTCCCCTGTAGCTATTGCAAGTTGCGGAAAGCTGTGTTATAATAATAATGTGTGCTGTTATGCACGGCTTACAATTTGAGGGGAGTGTGCTCTATGGTGACTGTTGAGAACCATATCGGAAAGATCACTGTTACAGAAAAATACCTTACCGAGCTTATCCGCCATGCGGTCTGTGACTGCTTCGGCGTTGCGGATGTGTGCAATGTAAATACCTTCCGTTCAGCCGTTTCCTCTATCACCGGCGGACGTATGTACAAGCGCAAGGGCGTGCTCGTGCGTACAGACAGCAGCGGCGGTCTCGTCATCGACCTTCATATCAAGGTAACATACGGTACGAATATCGCTGCCGCAGTAAACAGCATTACCCACAAGATAACCTTTACTATCGAGGAATCGGTGGGTATCGGCGTGAGCAAGGTCAATGTGTACGTCGATGATATGAACTACTGATTCTTTTGGGAGGAAATATATCGTGATAAACGGTGCTTTATTCAGAGACGCTGTTATTTCTGCCGCCATTACGCTCAACAACAGGAAGCGTGAGGTCGACGAGCTCAACGTCTATCCGGTCCCGGACGGTGATACCGGTACAAATATGTCAATGACTATCGGCAATTCGATCGAGGAGCTGAAAAGGCTCCCCGACAATGTTGCCGTTTCGGAGGTCGCTTCTGCGGCTGCTTCCGCATTCCTCAGAGGTGCAAGAGGCAATTCGGGCGTTATCCTTTCGCTCATATTCCGCGGCATCTCAAAGGGACTCGCAGGTCTCAGCGAGGCAGGCTGCGAGGACTTCGCAAGAGCTCTCGAGCTCGGCGTGAAGGCTGCATACAAGGCTGTTATGAAGCCCGTCGAGGGAACTATCCTCACAGTTTCAAGAGCCGCTGCCGAAAAGGCGAAGGAATCGGCTCTTTCCAACAGCAGCGATGTCATCTTCTGGGCTGACGTCTGCGCAGAGGCTGAGGCTACGCTCGCAAAGACTACGGAAATGCTCCCGCAGCTCAAGAAGGCAGGCGTTGTAGACGCAGGCGGTATGGGCTTCACAATCATAATCAAGGCGATGTACGACGTGTTCAACGGCGGAAGCATCGCAGTTCCGGCAGAAACTCCGGCTGTTGAGGAGAATTCCGTCGAGGCTTTCAGAACTGCTGTCAGCCAGTATGACGACAATATCACCTTCACCTACTGCACAGAGTTTATGCTCGAAAAGAATGAGAACTGCCCCGACCCGTTCATGCTCAGGGCTTACCTCGAAACTATCGGCGACAGCGTCGTTGTTGTCGATGACGAGAAGATAATCAAGGTCCACGTACATACCGACAACCCCGGAAAGGCTATCCAGAAGGGTCTTGAGTTCGGCTATTTCATCAACGACCCCAAGCCCAAGATAGAGAATATGCGCATCCAGCACCAGAACAAGGTCAGGGAAGCAGAGCAGCTCGAAGCAGGCATCGCACCCGTTGTTCCCGAGAAGGAATTCGGTTTCGTAGCAGTTGCAGCAGGTCATGGTATCGAGACCCTGTTCACGGACCTCGGCGTTGATTTCGTAGTGCGCGGCGGACAGACGATGAATCCCTCGACCGACGATATTCTCCGTGCGATACTTGCAACTCCGGCAAAGACTGTGTTCGTGCTCCCGAACAACAAGAACATCATTATGGCTGCGGAGCAGGCTGTCAAGCTCACGGACAAGAGTGTCTGCGTGCTCCAGACAAGAACTATACCGCAGGGTATCTCCGCGATGATGGCGTTCGATGAGAGCGTAGGTCTCGCAGAGAACAGGATAAATATGACAAAGGCGTTCGAGAAGGTGCAGACCGGACTTGTCACATATGCCGCAAGAGATTCCGAATTCGAGGGTCACGCTATCAAGGAGGGCGAGATACTCGCGCTCGATAACGGCAAGCTCTCGTTCACAGAAAAGGATATCAGCAAGGCGGCTGTCAAGCTCACGAAGAAGCTCTGCAAGAGCGGTGCGAGCTATGTTACCGTTATATACGGCTCTGACGTGACAGAGGAGAACGCAGAGGAGCTCCAGCAGGTGCTCCAGTCCAAGCTCAGCGACAAGATAGAGGTAATGCTCGTAAACGGCGGTCAGCCGGTGTATTACTACATAATCTCAGTAGAATAAGGGTGTCCCTTATGCCTATTTCGCAGGTTACCAGTTCTGTAACGCAGGTTTACAGTCCCGGCAGCCTGTTTTTTGTTTAAGCCGGGAGCGCGGAGATATGTACCGCTCTGAGAGGAGTAAGGCGCGAAAACCGGGATGCAAGGGACAATGTCCCTTGCCGGGAGTCTGAGGGCAGAGCCCCTTGCGGAACAAAATGGGAAAATAGCGCAAAATAATTGACAGGTCCTGCCTGCTATGCTATAATAGATATGTATATGCGGTCACGTATACATCATATTATATGAGTGAAGACACCAAAACGGAGATAGAAAATGGTAAAAACAGTAAACGGATTAAAGATAAACTATGAGGAGAAGGGCGAGGGTGACCTCATCGTCCTGCTTCACGGATGGGGCAGCAATATCAAGCTCTTCGCCAACCTCATAGACCTTCTCTCGAAGAAGTACAGGGTAGTTGCTATGGATATGCCCGGTTTCGGAGAGAGCGATGAGCCGAAGGAGGTCTGGGACGTCGGCAGCTATGTCGATTTCGTCATCGCCTTCATCAAGGATTACGGCGTCAGCGAGGTAATGCTTCTCGGTCACAGCTTCGGCGGAAGAGTCATAATCAAAATGCACAGCCGCGAGACACTGCCCTTCAAGGTGACGAAGGTCATACTCGTCGACAGTGCCGGCATTATGCCGCCCAAGACCAAGAAAAAGAGCTGGCGCACACGCTATTACAAAATGGGCAAGGCGGTGCTCTCGACCGGTATCGCGCGGAAGATAGCTCCCGATGCGCTCGAGAATTTCCGCAAGAAAATGGGAAGCGCCGACTATGCTGCCGCTTCGCCGATGATGAGACAGGTAATGGTAAAGGTCGTGAATGAGGACCTCGAGCCGTATCTGCCGAATATAAAGTGTCCCACGCTGCTCGTTTGGGGCGTGAACGACACAGCTACGCCGCTCTCGGACGGCGAGAAAATGGAGAAGCTGATACCCGATGCAGGTCTTGTCAAGCTTGAAAATGCCGGACATTACTCCTTCCTTGAGCAGCAGTTCATCTTCAACCGAGTTATGTGCTCGTTTATGAAAATTGAGGGATAAATAAGGAGACTTTTGATGAATCTTATTATTTGGCTTGCTTTCGCGGCAGCAGCGCTGCTTGCGATAGTATTTCTGGGGCTGAGAGAGTTCCATATGCTCCAGCTCAACGGCTACAAGACACCCGAGCATTCGTGGTGGATGAAGAAGAACTTCAAGCGGTATATACTCCCGATAGTGCTGTTTATCGGGCAGTTCGCACTGCTTGTGTTCCCACCGTTGTATGAGGGGAAGCGACCGGTATACTCCGATATGGAAGTTACCAATGGATATGATCACATCGTTTGCTGGCTGACGAACGATACGAACAAAGCAATAAGCTCCGTTATCATCGGGGTGCTGTTCGCTGCGAATCTGTTTATCGCAGTTGCGAACAAGCCCGGCAAGAAGTTCAAGAAGCCCTTCAAGTACACCGCGCGCGTGAAGCGTATGCTCATCACGTTCTTTATCCTTGTTGCCGCGGTCTTCGCCGGAGCGTTCTTCTCCGCGAAGCTGACCGACATAAACGGCAGTCAGCGATTTGTCAATAACCTGCCGTTCATCATCGTCGGCTCGGCGCTGTACCTCACGCCAATACTTGTGCCGCTCTCGAATCTCATAAACAAGCCAATTGAGACGGCTATCAACAACTGGTACATCAACGACGCGAAGAAAAAGCTCGCCGCTATGCCCGACCTCCACAAGGTCGGCATCACAGGCAGCTACGGCAAGACCTCGATGAAGTTCTACCTCAGCGAGCTGCTCTCATCGCAGTACGAAACACTTAAAACTCCCGAGAGCTTCAACACTCCCATGGGCGTGACGATAACCGTCCGCCGCGACCTCAAGCCCACTCACGAATACTTCATCTGCGAGATGGGCGCAAGACGAGTTCACGAGATCGCCGAGCTCTGCGGCATCGCGGATCCCCACGACGGTATCATCACTTCCGTCGGACCGCAGCACCTCGAGACCTTCGGCTCTATCGAGAACGTTGTCAATACCAAGTTCGAGCTTGCAGACTGCGTAAAGAAAAACGGCGGAAGGATATATCTCAACTACGATAACGAGCTCATCCGGAAGAAGGTGAGCGAGTACCCGAATGCTGTCACATACGGCACATCTGAAGGCAGTATGTGGCGCGGCAGCGATGTGACCGTTTCCGACAGGGGAACGGAGTTCACCGTTACTGCCCCCGACGGAAAGACCTGCCGCTTCGGAACAAAGCTCCTCGGCGAGCACAGCGTGCAGAATCTCCTCGGAGCTATCGCATACGCCTGCGGAACAGGCATACCGATGGAGAAGCTCGTCCTTCCCGTCAAGCGTATCGCGGCTGTACCGCACAGGCTTCAGCTCCTTGACAAGGGCGGCGGAGTCACATACATCGACGATGCCTACAACTCCAACCCGAGCGGCTGCCGTGCAGCTCTTGCTGTGCTCGGACTGTTCGACGCCTGCCGCATACTCGTTACACCGGGTATGGTCGAGCTCGGCGCAAAGCAGGAGGAGCTCAACTTTGAGTTCGGTCAGGAGGCTGCAAAGGCGTGCGATTACATCATCCTCGTCGGAAAGGCTCAGACTCAGCCTATCTATAACGGCATAAAGGACGCAGGCTTCGATATGGATAAGGTCTACGTCGCGGACGGGCTCAATGATGCGCTCGCGAAGGCGAATTCCTATCAGACCGGCAAGAAGAAGGTCGTGCTTCTTGAGAATGATTTACCCGATAACTATTGACAATAAGCCATTAGCTGACGGCTCAGAGCTAAAGGCTAACGGCCCGATATAAAGGAGAGGTTAATTATGAAGATAAATTTAGCTGTGATTTTCGGCGGAAGAAGCGTCGAGCATGAGGTCTCGGTCATCTCTGCCGTTCAGGCTATGGCAAGCATGGACAAGGAAAAGTATAACATAATCCCTGTTTATATGACAAAGAAGAGCGAATTCTATACAAGTGAAAAAATGTTTGACATCAACAGCTTCAAGGACATTCCCGCTCTGCTCGGCGAATCAACTGAATGCGTGTTCGTCCGCAGCTCTGAGGGCAAGGTACAGCTTCAGAGCCTTAAAAAGAAGATGTTCGGTACAAACGTTATCAGCGATGTTGACATCGCTTTCCCTATCGTTCACGGAACAAACGTTGAGGACGGTGCTCTTCAGGGCTATTTGCAGACGCTCGACCTTCCCTATGTAGGCTGCGATGTGCTCGCGTCGGCTGTGGGAATGGACAAATTCGTTATGAAGATACTGCTCAAGGACGCAGGCTTCCCTGTGCTCGACTGCTGCCGCTTCTCTTCATTCGACCTCGAAAAGATAGATGATATGGTGGCACAGGTCGAGAGCAAGTTCGGCTATCCCGTTATCGTAAAGCCTATCAACCTCGGTTCAAGCGTAGGTATCTCAAAGGGCAAGGACAGAGAGAGCCTTATCAAGTCTATCGAGGAGGCTTTCGAGTTCGCTGACCGTATCCTCATCGAGCCCTGCGTAACGAACCTCAAGGAGATAAACTGCTCAGTGCTCGGCGACAGCGAGTCCGCTGAGGCTTCTGTCTGCGAGGAGCCCGTACAGGCAAGCGATGACGATATACTCAGCTATGAGCAGAAGTACGTCGGCGGCGGAAAGGGCGGAAGCAAGGGTATGGCTACGCTCAAGAGAAAGATACCTGCCGATATTACTCCCGAGCAGGACGAATTCATCAGAAAGACCGCTGTTGACGCTTTCCGCTATCTCGGCTGCAACGGCGTCACACGTATCGACTTTATGATAGATATGGATACCGATAAGGTCTATATCAACGAGATAAACACTATCCCCGGCTCGCTCGCATTCTACCTCTGGGAGCCTAAGGGCGTGAAGTACAAGGAGCTTCTCGAGCGTATGATACAGCTCGCGATGAAGCGCCATAGACAGTCCGCTAAGATAAGCTATGCGTTCGATACGAATATCCTTTCAATGGGCGGAAGCTTCGGCTCTAAGGGAAGCAAGAGATGAAAGCGCTCCGCAGGCAGATAAGCTGCTTGCAGAGACGATAACAGCACTGTCAACGATGAAAAAGGAGGGTTAAATATGACCGAAAAGGAAAAACAGCAGGCAGGTGAGCTCTATTTCTCGAACGATAAGGAGCTCGCAGCAGAACGTGTGAAGGCTAAGAAGCTTTGTGCGGAGTACAATGCCATCGAGTACAATGACTATCAGAAGAAGGAGCGCCTTCTCGACAGACTTCTCGCTCTGCGCGGAGAAAACACCGTTCTTGAACCGAATTTCTTCTGCGATTACGGCTATAATATCATAATCGGCGACAATTTCTATTCCAATCACAACCTCGTTATCCTCGACTGTGCAGAGGTCACATTCGGCAATAACGTGTTCATCGGTCCGAACTGCGGCTTCTATACAGCAGGTCACCCTATCGACGCTGAGCAGCGCAACAGCGGTCTTGAGTATGCAAAGCCGATAAAGGTCGGAAGCGACGTATGGATAGGCGGAAATGTCTGCGTTATGCCAGGTGTTACTATCGGCGACAACGTCGTCATCGGCGGCGGAAGCGTCGTTACAAAGGATATACCCTCCGGCTCGGTCGCTGTGGGAAATCCCTGCAAGGTAGTAAGATCTGTCGGCGATGCGCAGGCAGAAAAAGCCGGTAAGAAATGATCGCAGGTCCGCAGGCGTACAGAGAGGATAGCTATGAATACTCTGCACTTCAAATATGCTGTCGAGATAGAGAAAACACGCTCTATCACGCAGGCTGCCGAAAATCTGTATATGGCTCAGCCAAACCTGAGCAAGGCGATAAAGGAGCTTGAAAACTCGCTCGGTATCACGATATTCCGCCGCACATCAAAGGGCGTTATCCCCACCGATCAGGGAATGAAATTCCTCGCCTGTGCAAAGCAGGTGCTTATGCAGATAGACAATATGGAGGCGATAGGCTCGCCGGATAAGCCGAGAGAGCGTAAAATGCGCATATCTGTGCCGCGTGCCGGCTACATCTCAAAAGCGCTTTCCGAGTTCATCGCCGCTTCGGATGCCTCTGACGATATGGAGGTATATTTCTGCGAGACAAATTCTCTGCGAACTATCGAAAATGTCCGCGATAACGGCTATAATTTCGGCATTATACGCTTCAATACCGCATTCGAGAAATACTTTATGGACTTCCTCGCGGAGAAGAATATCGAAAGTCAGCTCCTCTGGGAGTATCAGGCGCTCGCTGTTATGTCCGCGGAGCACCCTGCCGCAAATGACGAGCTCACATACGGTGAGCTTTCTGCGAGATATGCAGAGGTCGCACAGGGCGACGATGCCGTCCCTTACGTCCCCGGAGCAGTTGAAAAGCTTTTCAGCCGTAACCGTCCCGAGGATACGAAGGTCAGGCGCGTCTATATGTTCGACCGCGGAAGTGCGCTCGATTTCCTGCTGACTGTGCCGGATTCGTTCATGCTCGATTCTCCGGTGCCGGAATGCCTCAGCGGAAAGTACAGGCTCGTGCAGAAAAAGTGTGATTTCCCGGATAACTGCTTCCGCGATATGCTGATATATTCAGCAGGAAGAAAGCTGTCGGGAAGCGAGCTCGCACTCGTCAACAAGCTCTACGAAGCACGTAACGAGGCGGCATTCACCGAAATATGACGATAAACAACAAATGACCGCTGGCGTTTTTTCGGGACTGTTTCAGGTATCTACTGGGTGAAACCTTTCTGAAGAAAGGTATTCTTAACGCAGAAAAGCAACAATCTAACCGAATAGGATAAAGAATCCCGATACATTTGTATCGGGATTCGTGCTTTATTGTAATATGAGGTCTCGGACTGAAAACAAAGCGACAGCCGTGCGGTATGGTCCGACTCAGATCGCCCGTATTCTTACGACAGAAGCTATCCTGACACCTACTGCCAATGCCTAAGCTCCGGTAAGAGATAACGGTCATACGCTGGTATTTTGCCGTACCTCTTCCATAAGGAATATGACAAGCTGAAAAATGAAATGTCGCTGACGCTGAGACTGCTGTCAAATACGGCACAAAAAGACCGCCTGTAAAACGAATTGCAGGCGGTCCTTTTTGAAAGGAGAGTTCTTATGAAAACTACTTTTTGATATTGAATGCGCCCATACCCGGATAGCAAGCGGAAGCGCCGAGCTGTTCCTCGATGCGGAGAAGCTGATTGTACTTCGCAACACGCTCAGAGCGCGAGGGAGCGCCTGTCTTTATCTGGCAGGTGTTGAGTGCAACTGCGAGATCTGCGATAGTTGTATCGGCAGTCTCACCCGAGCGGTGTGACGAAATAGCGGTATATCCTGCCTTGTGAGCCATCTTGATAGCCTCGAGAGTCTCAGATACAGAGCCTATCTGATTGAGCTTGATGAGGATAGAGTTGCCTGCGCCGAGAGCGATACCCTTTGCAAGGCGCTCTGTATTCGTAACGAAGAGGTCATCACCGACAAGCTGTACCTTATGACCTATCTTTGCGGTCATCTTCTGCCAGCCTTCCCAGTCCTCCTCATCGAGACCGTCCTCGATGGAGATTATCGGATACTTGTCAACGAGAGCCTCCCAGTGAGCGATAAGCTCATCGGAAGTGAATTCCTTGCCGGACTTGGGCTGCTTGTAGAAGCCCTTGCCCTTTTCGCTCTTCCACTCAGAGGAAGCGGCGTCCATAGCTATCATAAAGTCCTTTCCGGGCTCAAATCCAGCAGCCTTGACAGCCTCGAGTATCTTCTCGATAGCTTCCTCATCAGATGTGAGCTTGTTAGGAGCAAAGCCGCCTTCATCGCCGACAGCTGTAACATCGCCCATGTCTTTGATGAGCTTTTTCAGTGTGTGGAACACCTCTGCACACCAGCGGAGAGCTTCGCTGAACGAAGGCGCTCCCACTGGCATTATCATAAACTCCTGTGTGTCAACGGCGCTGTCAGCGTGTGCTCCGCCGTTGAGGATGTTCATCATCGGCACGGGGAGCTTTGTGCCCTGAATGCCGCCGAGGAAGCGATAGAGCGGGATATCCAGCGATGTCGCAGCCGCTCTCGCACAAGCGATTGATACCGCGAGGATAGCATTTGCTCCGAGGTTCGACTTGTCCTTTGTGCCGTCAGCCTTTATCATAGCCGCGTCAACAGCGTAGATGTCGGAGGCGTCCATGCCCGTGATAGTCTCTGCGATGACGGTGTTGATGTTCTCAACTGCCTTTGTTACGCCCTTTCCGAGGTAGCGCTCGCCGCCGTCGCGGAGCTCGAGAGCCTCAAACTCACCCGTAGAAGCACCGCTTGGAGCAGTACCTCTTGCAACTGTTCCGTCTGCGAGGGTTATCTCAGCCTCAACTGTGGGGTTTCCGCGTGAGTCGAGTATTTCGCGGCCCACGACCTTTTCGATCTCTAAATAATCCATAGTCTTCTCCTGTTATTATATTTTAATGTGAATACTCACATTATTGACGCTTGCAGGCTCGTATATTCAGGATATTCGCACTTATCCTGTTATCTGAAAGGAGCCTGCAATAATGATACATTCTCTGTTAGTATTTTCTAACACTTTTATTATAGCATTATTCAGGGAGGATGTCAATTTGAAGATACGATATTTGTACAAACTAACAATTTTGGTGTTTTAAAGTTGTTAGTTTAGTATAACCTGACAAAAATAAAGCGTCTTCATTGACACTGCTTATCGAAAGTGATACTATAAATATGTTATGAGAAGCTAACGGGCAGGCGATGAAAATATGACAGAATACAGACTGTTTCCTGATATGAGACTTTTTTATGGTTCGGACAGCCTTACTGAAGATAGCGGAACGGAGATATGCTGCTGTACAAGCGGAATATGTGAATACAACATCCGCGGCGAATACTACTACCTCACAGAAGGAAAATGCCTCATCACTGAGCGCTGCGAGGGGCAGTGTCAGGTCGTTTATTCGCCTGATTTCTGCGGAATATCGCTGCTTTTAGACTCAGACAGCGATAGCGCAGGTGTCTCTGGGATACTTGATGTTTCCGGGATACTGAGCAGCACACAGCGGAAGGATACGCATATTTTCAGTGCGGACAGCAGGATGAAGTCGCTGTTTTCGGACATTACCGAGGAAGTCAGACGCTCGCGCACATCGGCTCTGAAAATCAAAGTTCTCGAGTTCCTTGTGCTGCTCGGCGAGCAGAGCTATCCTGAGATTAGTCACCGCAGCATACTGAAAAAGGCAGGCAGTTTCATCTGTCAGAGTGCCTTCACGCATTACACTATCGCCGAGCTTTCTGAGCTTTTCGGTATAAATCCCACGACACTGAAAAAGGGCTTCAGTGAGTATTACAGCTGCTCAGTATACAGCTATGCAAAGAAGAACAAGATGTTCCGTGCAGCGAAGCTTCTCATGGATACGGATATGAAGATCATCGACATCGCTGAGGAGGTCGG
>Ga0310697_10003880_pt1 | contig 14938 bp, 12 predicted proteins | sample 172DNAGHGlowgp2_FD_203883 | JGI IMG/M metagenome (GOLD analysis project Ga0310697, IMG submission 203883) | Sheep rumen microbial communities from Palmerston North, Manawatu-Wanganui, New Zealand - 1728 DNA GHGlow gp2 (v2) (version 2) | ecosystem: Host-associated > Mammals > Digestive system >...
CGAGCGCCTGCTGGCGGATGACCGTGTGGAGGCGCTGCTGCGGCAGTTTCACGAAGCGGGCAAGCTCACCGCCGCAATCTGCGCCGCGCCGACGGTGCTGGCAAAGGCCGGGCTCCTCGCGGGAAAGCGTGCCATCTGCTACCCCGGCCTGGAGGAGAAACTGGAGGGCGCTCTCGTCACCTGCGAAGAAGTGGTGCGGGACGGCACGGTGATCACCAGCCGCGGCATGGGCACTTCCGTCGCCTTCGGCCTTGCGCTGGTGGAATATTACCTGGGAAAAGAGACCGCCGAAGTTCTGGCGGCCAAAATCGTATACAGAAGATAAGGAGAATCCCATGAAAGTTCTGATGCTCAACGGCAGCCCCCACGTCCGGGGCAACACTGCCCTCGCTCTCGCGGAGATGGAGAAGATCTTCGCGGAAAACGGGATCGAGAGCGAGATCATCCAGGTCGGCTCCAAGTCTGTCCGCGGCTGCATGGCCTGCGGCTACTGCGGGGAACACGGCCGGTGCGTGATCAATGATCTGGTAAACGAAGTCGCCGACAAGTTTAAAGACGCGGACGGCCTGGTGGTGGCCTCCCCCGTCTATTACGCCTCGGCCAACGGCACGCTGGTCTCACTGCTGGACCGCCTGTTTTTCAGCCGCAGCTATGAGACGCGCATGAAGGTCGGCGCGTCGGTGGCGGTCTGCCGCCGCGGCGGCGCCTCGGCCACCTTTGACGAACTGAACAAGTACTTCACCATCTCCAACATGCCCGTGGTCTCCAGCCAGTACTGGAACAGCGTACACGGTCTCACGCCCGGCGAGGCCGCGCGGGACGGCGAAGGTCTGCAGACCGTGCGGGTCCTGGCCCGGAACATGAGCTTTCTCATCAAGGCCATCGCCCTCGGCAAGGAGCAGATCGGCCTGCCCGAACAGGAGGAGCTTATCTCCACCCATTTCATCCGCTGATCTGTCGTTTGTTTCCAAAAGGTCTATACAACGCTGTGCCGTTGTATAGACCTTTTTCTTTTTGCAAAAAAGCAGGATTCCGAGTATGAAAAAGATTTGACAATCCCCTTCTCACCATATAAAATACGAGAGATTGTGCCGCCCGGCGGCACGAGGAAGAGAGAAATACACACCACACCGCAAGAGAGAGGAAAGCAATTTGAAAGACCTAAAGCATCTGATTTTCTTTGAGGATCTGCTGCAGAACGCCGACAATGCGCTGATTCGTCAGGCGCAGAGCGAGGGCAAAGTCTGCGTGGCCTACGTCTGCGAGAACACCCCCGAACCCCTGCTGAACCTGCCCGGCGCCTTCTCCGCCCGTCTGCGCGCCCCGCGCACCGGCTCCATGGAGATGGCGACCTACTACATGACCAGTTTTCTCTGCGAGTACACCCGCGCCCTGCTGGAGCGCGCGATGGAGGGCGGCTTCAACTTTGCCGACGCCATCATCACGCCCGACGGCTGCTCGATGATGAACCGCTGCGTGGAGAATATGGAGTTGCTCAAGACTCTGGGCAAGGACAAGGAGCACTTCTTCTACGAGTACATGGAGATTCCCATGAAGGCCGACGACAACGGCCTGGAGCTCTATGTGCTGCAGTGCAGAAATCACATTCTCAAGCCCCTGCATGAGCATTACGGCATCGACGTGTCCGACGAAGCGATCCGCGCCGCCGTGAAGGAGCACAACCGGGTCTGCGAGCTCATTCGCGCCATCGGCGACTTCCGCAAGGGCCCCCAGCCCCGCATCACCGGCTATGAGTACGCGGTGCTCACACTCTGCAGCTATGTCTGCCCCAAGTATCTGATCATCGACAAGCTGGAGGAGACCCTGGAAGAGCTCAAGACCCGCGAGCCCGACGCCAGGAGCGCCTACCGCGCCCGCGTGCTGGTGGTCGGTTCTGAGATCGACGACACCGACTTTATCAAGCTGGTGGAGGACTCCGGCGCCTACGTCTGCGCCGACCGCTACTGCTACGGCTCCCTGCCCGGCCGCGATCCCATCGTGCTGAACGACGAGGAGGACGCGCTGACGCAGATCTGCCGCATCTACATGAACCGGGGCCAGTGCCCGCGCTACATGAACACCGACAAGATGAACGCCCGCCGCAGCTACGTGGACATGCTGGCCAAGGAGTACGAGGCCGACGGCATCATCTACGAGCAGATGAAGTTCTGCGATCCCTGGGCCTATGAGAAGATGCTGGGTTCGCACATCCTGCGCGAGGATTACGGCTACCCCGTCCTGGCCGTCGACCGGCCCTACGCCATTGCCTCCTCCGGCCAGATGCGCACCCGCGTGCAGGCCTTTGTAGAGAGCGTGGAGATCAAGAAGATTCAGGGAGGTGCCCGCCATGACTAACAAGATCCTCGGCGATATCCACTACGGTGATCTCTACAAGGACGGTGCCGTCGTCCGCAAGCGCCGCGAGTGGCGCGGTCTGGTCGATACCCTCTACGATTACTCCCGCTGGCTGGGGATCATGGTGATCCTGGCCAAGTTCATCGTCAAGCCCCGCAACATCAAGGCCATGTTCCGCTACCGCTGGATGGCCAACTACCTGGCCGTTCCCATGATGGTGGATCGCCACACCCAGGGCCTGCGCGGCGAGTATCTGCGCATGTGCCACACCGAGCAGGATCTGATCATCGACGACGTGGCAAAGCTGCTGGATAACCTCTTCCGCGGTGACCGCCGCATCGGCAACGACACGGAGTTTTCCAGGAAGGTCGTGCTGGTGGACGAAAACGAGATGACCGCCGTGATGATGGGCTTCCCCACCCTCAAGGGCCTGAGCCGCGAGACGCCCTCCACCTACGTCTCCGTGCTGCTCAATCAGCACGCCGCCGAGCATTATATCGACATCGCCCAGGAGAACGGTCTGGCCGGCGACGTCTGCCCCATGCCCGAGGCCGAGGCCGGCGTCTCCATCGACGACGACGCGCCCGTGCTGGGCGCCTGCGCCGTGCAGTGCAACACCACCTGTGACGGTTCCCTGCTCTCCAACGGCGTCATTTCCCGCCGCCTGGAGAACGTGGACGGCATCCCCGTCTTCCAGCTGGCCGCGCCTCTGCGCCACCGGGAGGACGACGTGCAGAAGTACGCCGCCCAGGAGATCAAGAACGCCATCTCCTTCATCGAGCAGCACACCGGCGCCAAGTGGGACTGGTCCTACTACTTTGAGTGCGCCCGCCGCGTCAACTACGCGACCCAGTGCCGCGTGGAATGGCTGGAGATGAACAAGACCCCCTATCCCCAGGTCTTCGGCTCCAACCTGGCGCTGTACACCGAGACCAACTACATGGCCATCTGCGGCAAAATCCCTGCCTTTGAGAAGGCCGACCGGAAGCTGACGGAGCTTGCCCGCCGCGCCTACAGCAAGAAGAAGATGGCCGCCCGCGAGTACCGCCACCGCGCCATCATCTGGGGCGTACAGTCTCACTTCTACATGGACTTCCTGGTGTGGCTTCTCAACTGCTGGGGCATCGTCCCGCTGACCGACATGCTCTCCATGGTCTCCACCAAGGAGCTGGTCACCGAGGACACGCCCGAGAACCGGGAGCAGGCCTACTACGACATGGCATGGCTCACTGAGAACATGATCATGCGCAACCGCACCCACGGCGGCTACAAGGTGCTGCTGGACGAGCTGTGGCAGTACACCCAGGAGTTCAACGCCGACATGGTCATCCTCTGGGAGCACATGAGCTGCAAGGCCCTCGACGGCATGCACGGCATGTTTGAGGAGCGCGCCCGCGAGCTGGGCATCCACCTGGTCTGGGTCGGCCATGACCTGTTCGACCCGCGCATCATCTCCCGCCAGGGCGTGCGCGACCAGATCAACAATTACATGCGCACCGTCATGCAGGAAGAGCCGGTTGACCCGTCCCTCGAGATCCTGCACGACGAACAATCCTGGTAAGCACCTTGCTTTTCAGCCCTCTTACGAGGGCTGAAAAGCAGACTATACTCACGCTCATCGCAGCGGGCTGAGGCCCGCTTTGGTCGGCGTGAGGCCTCGCTCGGCTCGGCTCAGCGTGTTTTTGCCGAGGCAAAGCCCCGTCAAAAACGGATTTGTATTTTTTGCATTCGACGCAAAACGCGCAGAGAGAACATACACTATCTCCCTACGCAGTCCCGTTGCGGACAGACTTCTTACGGAGGAACAATTGATGAAAAAGTTCTGCCTGAATCTTATCGGCAAGCTGCTGCTTGCGGCGCTCGGCTTCTTCGTGGTCACCTTTACGGTGTACTTCTTCAATCTGGACATGAAGGTCACCGCCCTCCTCGCCCCCTGGCTGGAGAAGTGGTACGATCACCTGGAGCGGAAGCAGTATATTTAATTTGATCCCATCAAAAAAGGACAGCCGAGGGAGGCACTTCCTTACGAAGTGCCTCCCTCCCGTTTGAACGCGGGGCAATTGACCATTCCGGTCGGCAATAGTAGAATGACTAAAACAAATCTGGATTTGCCGGACATTGGGCAAATGTCCAATGGTTCGCTATCTATGGTAAAGACATAATTGCCTGCGGATGCTATGCTAAAGCATGGAGGTGACGAATATGAATATGGAAACTGTCGGACTGTTTATTTCAGAATGTCGTAAAGAGAAGAATCTGTCACAGGAGCAGCTCGGAGAAATACTTGGCGTAACGAACAAGACGATATCTCGCTGGGAAACTGGAAAGTATCTTCCTCCGGCGGATATGCTTTTAGCCATGAGCAACTTTTTCAATGTCAGCATCAACGAAATTTTGACCGGTGAAAGGCTCTCCGATCAAGAATATCGTAAAGCTGCAGAAGATAATCTTATTCAGGTCTTGAAAACAAGCAGTTTCACCCTTAAGGACAGAATCGAATACTACAAAAAGAAATGGCTGCGAGAGCATATTTTCTTTATGGTTATAATGGGATTTATCTTAGTAGCGGTGGCTGTTGCGGCGGTAATACGAAGGAATACTTACATGATGATCACCTGTTTCGTTCTGTTGCCGGTATTTCATGCGATACGCAATAACACGATGATGGCTTATGTAGAAAACCACGCTTTTGATGGTACTGAAGATGCATAATTCCCGTTTGTCGGGCAGGTCTTTTGATGTCCGCAGTTATATCGAGCATCGGATTTTGCCCCACAAAATCCAAGAGACAAAACAGGCGTGACCGCAATGGTCACGCCTGTTTCCTATCCTTTTGAGCCGGTGATTGCAACCTTAAAGCAGTTTCCATACGAAGTACGCCCCGAGGCTGTCCTTTTTTGTTTGATTAAACGTTCATTCCTGTGAGATATCGCCGCATCATATCATAGATGTGGTTGCCGGCCATGCGGCGGATGAAGCTCCGGGTGCGCTTCGTGCCGAGATGCAGCTCCCGCACAAAGGTCTCCCCTTCCACGGCCATGGACACGAACACCGTGCCCACCTCGTGCACACCGTCCCCGTCCGGCCCCGCGAGGCCCGTGACGCCCACGCCGATGTCCGCACCGGTAAGGCTTCTCACCCGCTCGGCCATCTCTTTGGCCACCTCATAGCTCACCGCGCCCTTTTCCTCGATCATGGCTCGATCGATACCCAGGAGCCTTGCCTTCACCTCATTGGTATAGGTCACGCAGCCGCCCGCAAAGGCGGCGCTGGCGCCGGGGATCTCGGTAAAGCGGCGGGCCACATCGCCGCCGGTGCAGCTCTCGGCAGTCGCGAAGGTCATGCCCTTTTCTTTGAGCAGCGGCAGCACGGCCTCCTCGATGCACTCAATGTCCATACCGTAGACGTACTCGCCCAGGCGCTCCTTCACATGGGCGATCACCGGGGCCATCATCGCCTCGGCCTCCGCCTCGCTCTTGGCCTTGGCGGTCACCTGCAGCAGGCAGTCGCACTCCTTGGCATAGGGCGCCATGCTGGGATTTGCCATGGCGTTCATCTCCTCGGCAAACATATCGTCCACGCCGCTCTCGCCGATGCCGAAGATGCGGATAGAGTGGGAGACGATCTGCTCCTCGGAGAGCTTTTTCAGATACGGGATGCCGTACTGCCGGAACATGGGGATGCACTCGTTGGGCGGCCCCGGCATCATGACCACGATCCTGCCCTCCGCCTCGAAGGCGCAGCCGGGGGCCGTGCCCCAGTGGTTGTGAAACACCGTGCAGCCCTCGGGTAGCATGGCCTGGTTGAAGTTGTTGGGGGTATAGGCCCGGTCCGGGTGGATGTAATCATAGAGTCCGGCCTTCTCCGCCGCATTCTCCATCAGCTTCAGGCCAAAGCACTCGGCCAGGATCTGTTTGGTCAGATCGTCGCAGGTGGGCCCCAGGCCGCCGGTGGTGATGATCACGTCCGCGCGCGCTTTCGCGATCTCCACGCAGTCCCGCAGGCGCTGGGGATTGTCCCCCACCACCGTGTGGTAGCGGACATTCACGCCGATCTTGGAGAGCATCTCGGAGATGTCCCTGGCATCGGTGTTGGTGATATGCCCCAGCAGCAGCTCCGTCCCCACGGACAGGATCTCGGTATTGTAGACCTTATTCATGCTCCACCGTGATCCTCTCGATGCCCTGGAAAGCCTCCTCCACCAGCGCGTCCACGTCCAGCACGCTCTCGGCCGCCGCGACCTCGCTCACCTTGGGGCGGGTGCGGGGATGGCGCGGGGTGAAGACCGTGCAGCAGTCCTCATAGGGCAGAATGGAGGTGTCGAAGGTGCCGATCTTGCGCGAGAACTGCACGATCTCCTCCTTGTCCATGCCGATCAGCGGCTGCAGTACCGGAAGCTCGATCACAGCCTGGGTGGAGGCCATGGCCTCCATGGTCTGGCTCGCCACCTGGCCCAGGTTCTCGCCAGTGACGATGGCTTTGGCGTTCCATTCGTTGGCAATGCGCTCGGCAATGCGCATCATAAAGCGGCGCATGATGAGCGTGAAGTATTCCTCGGGGCACTTGTCCCGGATTTCCTCCTGAATGTGGGTAAAGGGCACCACTTCCAGGGTCATTTTTCCGCAGAAGCGGGTCAGGATCCGGGCAAGTTCCACCACTTTATCCTTTGCCTGCTGAGAGGTGTAGGGGAAGGAGAAGAAGTGCACCGGGATGAGGCGCACGCCGCGCTTGGCGATCATGTAGGAAGAAACCGGGCTGTCGATGCCGCCGGAGAGCAGCGTCACCGCCACGCCGTTGGAGCCTACAGGCATGCCGCCCGCGCCGTTCACCGGCTGGGCATGGACGTAGGCGGCGAGATCCCGGATCTCAATGTGCACCACCAGCTCCGGCTCGTGCACGTCCACCGTGCAGGCGGGATATGCCTCCTGCAGCTCGCCGCCCACATACTGGCTCAGCTCGATGGAGGTCATGGGGAAGCTCTTGTCGCTGCGCTTACTCTCCACCTTGAAGCTCCTGGCCCGGCGCATATCGTCAGCCAGGTAGCGGATCGCAAGCTGCGCGATCTCGTCCTTGTCCTTTTTGCAGGCGGCGGCGCGGCTGATCTTCACGATGCCGAACACGTCCTGCAGCGCCTCGAAGGCGGCGTCCAGATCAGCATCCTCACTCTCCGGCTCCACGTAGATCGTGGACTGCATGCACGTCACATTGAATTTGCCGAGGCCCAGCAGCCTGCGGCGGATGTTGCCCATCAGCTTCTGTTCAAAGCTCTTGCGGTTGAGACCCTTGAGGACGATCTCGCCAAGTTTACATAATAACATATCGTTCATATTGCGCACCTTATTTCTTCTTTTCGGGGATGATGAAAATGAATACCAGAGAGCTTACGAGCAGCAGGAAGGGATAATAGAGATTCGGGATGATCTCAAAGGCCGAGACCGGATGGCCCAGGGCGTTGGCGGCGGAGATTGCCACCAGCATCTGCGCGCCGTAGGGGATGATGCCCTGAAACACGCAGGAGAAGGTATCCAGCAGCGAGGCGGTCTTGCGCTTGGAGATGCCGTAGTTTTCCGCCATCTGGGCGGCGATCGGGTTTGCCATCACGATGGCGACGGTGTTGTTGGCCGTCGCGATATCCATCGTGCCGACAAGAAGTCCCATGCCGAGCTGCCCGCCCTTTTTGCCGCGGAAGACCTTCTGGATCCAACCGAGCAGTGCCTTAAAACCGCCGTACTCGCGAATCAGCGCGCAGATGGCGGAGACCAGGATCGCGACCATCGTGGTCTCAAACATGCCGGCCGCGCCCGCGCCCATGCTGCTGAGAAGCTCCGTCGCCGGGATAGCCCCGGTGGCCAGCATGATGATCGCGCCGGAGAGGATGCCGATCAGCAGCACCACGAAGACGTTTACGCCTGCGATGCCGCCGATGAGCACCAGCACATAGGGAATGATCTGGATCAGGTTGTAGCCCGGCAAATTCAGCGGCGGAATGGGCTGCCGCAGGCTCAGCACCAGGATCAGCACCAGCGTCAGGATCGCCGCGGGCAGGGCGATGGCAAAGTTTTCACGGAACTTGTCCTTCATCTCGCAGCCCTGGCCCTGACAGGCCGCGATGGTCGTGTCGGAGATAAAGGAGAGGTTGTCGCCGAACATGGCGCCGCCCATGACGGAGCCGATGCAGAGCGGCAGAGACACGCCAGAGGCGTCCGCCACCGCGACGCCGATGGGCGTAATGAGCGTGATCGTACCCACGGAGGTGCCCATGGCGGTGGAGACAAAGCAGCTCACCACGAACAGCACCGCCACGGCAAAGCGGGGCGGGATCACGGAGAGCATGAAATAAGCCACGCTCTCCGCGCTGCTGCGGCCGACCACGCCGACGAAGATGCCGGCGGCCATGAAAATCAGGATCATGGTGACGATGTTCTTGTCACCGATTCCCTTCCCCATCAGCACCAGCTTCTCGTCAAAGCTCAGACTGCGGTTCTGCAGGCAGGCCACCAGCAGCGCCAGCAGGAAAATGACCACGATGGGGATATTGTAAAAGCCCATGGGAATCTTCATCCCGTACTCAAACAGGATGCCGAGGCCCAGATAAAACACCAGAAATACACCGATCGGCAGCAGAGCCGCCGCATTTGCCTTCTTCATACTTACTTCTCTCTTCTTCAGTTTTCACCGCGGTCCAGTTCGAAACTGCGGTACTGGATCGCCTCGGCCAGATGGCCGGGGCCGATCTCTTCCTCGCCGTCCAGATCGGCGATGGTGCGCGCCACGCGCAGGATACGGTCATAGCTGCGGGCGGAGAGACCCATGCTGTCAAAGGCCTCCCGCATCAGGCCCTCCCCTTCCGCGCTCAGAGCGCAGAAGCGGCGCAGGGCCTTGCTGTCCATACGGGCGTTGGACATGGCGCCGTCGCCATTGAAGCGGCTGCGCTGGATTTCCCGCGCGGCGTTGACACGCTTTTTGATCTCGCTCGAGCTCTCCGCCGGCGTTCTGCGCCGCAGCTCGTCAAACTCCAGGGCCGGGACCTCTACAATGAGGTCGATGCGGTCCAGCAGCGGGCCGGAGATGCGGCTGTGGTAGCGGCGCACCTCCTGTGGCGTGCAGCGGCAGCGGCCGGAGGGGTGCCCGTACCAGCCGCACTTGCAGGGGTTCATGGCGCAGACCAGCATGAAGCGGGCCGGGAAGGTCACGGTTCCCGCCACGCGGGACACGGTCACTTCCCCGTCCTCCATGGGCTGGCGCAGCACCTCCAGCACGTCGGAGCGAAACTCCGGCAGCTCATCCAGAAACAGGATCGCGTTGTGGGCCAGGCTGATCTCCCCCGGTTTGGGGAAGGCCCCGCCGCCTGAAAGCGCCGTGGCGGACACGGTGTGGTGCGGGGAGCGGAAGGGCCGTGTGGAGACAATGGGGTGACTGCGGCTGGTAAGCCCGGCCACAGACCAGATCTCCGTGCACTGGATCATCTCGTCCCGGCTCATGTCGGGGAGGATGCCGGGCAGGCGCTTGGCCATCATGGACTTGCCCGCGCCCGGCGGGCCGACGAGCAGGATGTTGTGCCCGCCTGCGGCCGCGATCTCCAGCGCGCGCTTGACGTTCTCCTGCCCTTTCACGTCGGCAAAATCCGGCAGGGGCAGCTCTTCTGCGTGTACATCCGGTACCGGGGCAGCCTCGATGGGCTGTTCTCCGCGCAGATGACGGATGAGCTGGGCCACGTTCTCCACCGGGTATACCGATACCTTCTCGGCGAAAGCCGCCTCCGGCGCGTTCTCAGCGGGGACAAACAGCTGCTTCACACCCTCCCGCTCCGCGGCAATAGCCATGGGCAGCGCGCCGGCAACGGGCCGCAGCTCCCCGGTTAGGGACAGCTCGCCCAGAAAGGCACAGTCCGCCCCGGGCTTTCTGATCTCCCCGGCGGCGGCCAGGATCCCGATCAGGATGGGCAGGTCATAGACCGTGCCCGCCTTTTTCTTGTCCGCCGGGGCCAGATTTACGGTGAGCCTGCTCACCGGAAAGCGGAAGCCGTTGTTTTTAATGGCGGCGTGAACCCGCTCGCGCGATTCCTTCACCGCCGCGTCGGGCAGCCCCACGATGTCAAAATGAGGCAGGCCGTTGGAGATATTCACTTCCACTGACACCGGGTAGCCCCCGATGCCGCTGACGCCGAAGGATGTGATTCTGGCGTACATGATAACACCCTCACTCTCTGTATGGCTCCCCCTCCGGGGGAGCTGGCGCGATGCGCCTGAAGGGGTTGATTCGAAAAAAGAAGGGTCGGTGGGAAGAACCCCTCCGGCCCTTCAGGCCACCTCCCCTTTCAGGGGAGGCATATTTTATTCTTCGACATCTCCGACAACAGCGATGTGCAGTTCGTCCAGCTGTTTTTGCGTGACCTCGGAGGGAGCGCCCATCATCACGTCCTGCGCGCTCTTGTTCATCGGGAAGGGAATGACCTCGCGGATGGAGTCCTCGCCGGCCAGGAGCATGACCATGCGGTCCACGCCCGGGGCGATACCCGCGTGAGGAGGCGCACCGTAGCAGAAAGCGTTGTACATGGCGGGGAACTTCTTCTTCACGTCCTCCTCGCCGAGGCGCACCATTTCAAAGGCCTTGACCATGATCTCGGGATCGTGGTTCCGGACCGCGCCGGAGGAGAGCTCCACGCCGTTGCAGACGAGGTCGTACTGGTCGGCGGTGATGGTCAGCGGATCGATCTCGCCGCGCTCGGCCTTGAGCAGCACTTCCAGACCGCCCGCGGGCATGGAGAACGGGTTGTGGCAGAACTCCAGCTCGCCGGACTCCTCGCCGATCTCGTACATCGGGAAGTCGACGATCCAGCAGAACTCGTAGCGCTCCTTGTCCATATGGCCGGGGACGGCGGCGCCCAGCATCTTGCGCATGACGCCGGCGGTCTTGACGGCCTGGTCATGGGCACCGGCGGCGATGGCCACCAGGCAGCCCTCGGTGAGGTTCAGAGCCTCGCTGATCGAAGCGAAGCGGTCGTTCAGGAACTTGGCGACGCCGCCCACGAAGGCACCGTTTTCCACCTTGGTCCAGTAGGGCTTGGCGCCGGACTGCACCTCCACGTCGGCGCAGAGCTTGTCGATCTGCTTGCGGGTAAGCGCACAGCCGGAGACGGCCACGGCCTTGACCGTGTTGCCCGCGGCGAAGGGAGCAAACTCCACACCCTGCACGAGAGCGGTGATGTCGTCCACGATAAGGTCAATACGCAGGTCGGGCTTATCAGAGCCGTACTTCTCCATGGCTTCCAGATAGGGGATGCGCTTGAAGGGGGCGGAGGAGGCGACGTTATAGGTGCCGTATTTGGCAAAGATCGGGGGCAGCACGTCCTCCAGCACGGCGAACACGTCATCCTGGGTGGCGAAGGCCATCTCCATGTCCAGCTGATAGAACTCGCCGGGGCTGCGGTCGCCGCGGGCGTCCTCATCGCGGAAGCAGGGAGCGATCTGGAAATAGCGGTCAAAGCCGGAGGTCATCAGCAGCTGCTTGAACTGCTGGGGTGCCTGGGGCAGGGCGTAGAACTTGCCGGGGTGCTTGCGTGCGGGCACAAGGTAGTCGCGCGCGCCCTCGGGAGAAGAGGCCGTCAGGATCGGCGTGGTGATCTCCAGGAAGCCGTGCTCGATCATGGCCGCGCGCAGAGCGGAGACCACGTTGCAGCGCAGGATGATGTTCTGCTTGACGGCGGGGTTGCGCAGGTCCAGATAGCGGTACTTCAGGCGCTGGCCCTCGTCGGCCTCACGGCTGCGGTTGATTTCAAAGGGCAGCTCATTGTAGCGGCAGCGGCCCAGGACCTCGATCTTCTCCGGGACGACTTCGATGTCGCCGGTGGGGAGCTTGGGGTTCTTGCTGGCGCGCTCGCGCACGGTGCCTTCCACGGAGATCGTGGATTCCTTGTTGATGGCCTTGACGGTCTTCATCATCTCTTCATTCTCGATGACGACCTGGGTGGTGCCGTAGAAGTCGCGCACAACGACAAAGGCAAAGTTATTACCGACTTCGCGCACGTTCTCCATCCAGCCGACGATTTTGACCTGCTGGCCCACGTGCTCCATGCGGAGCTCGTTGCAGGTATGGGTACGGGACTGCATCATAATCTAAATCCTCACTTTCCTTATTGGCTCCCCTGCCTAAGGGGAGCTGTCTGGCCAGCGGCCAGACTGAGGGGTATTTTCGATTCCTTATAGGCCCCCTTGCCTAAAGGGGGGCTGTCACGCTTTTGCGTGACTGGGGGATTTCTCACTTTCCTTATTGGCTCCCCTTACACAGGGGAGGCGTTTACTTCTCCAATATCACGGCCGCGCGGCTGCGCTCCTCGACGGCGGCTTTGATGTACGCGGCGGCTTCGGCGGCGGGCATCTTCTTCTGCTCGCCCGTGGTCATGTTCTTCACAGACACGACGCCCTCGTTCACCTCGTCCTCGCCGATCAGCACCGCGAAGGGAACGCCGATCTTGTCGGCATAGCCGATCTTGGCCTTGAACTTTTTCTTCTCGCCGTAGAGCTGGGTGCGCACGCCTCCCTGGCGCAGCGCCGTGGCCGCGGCCACCGCCGGGCCGAGCTCTTCCACCATCGGAAGCACCAGCGCGTCGCAGGGGGCCGTCACGATCTCGTCGGACAGGAGGCCCTGCTCATTGAGCACATAGAACAGGCGGGTCAGACCGATGGAGATGCCCACACCGGGCAGCTGCTTGTCGGTGTAGTACTCGGCCAGATTGTCGTAACGGCCGCCGGAGCAGACCGAGCCGATCTCCGGGTGCTCAGACATCACAGTCTCATACACCGTGCCGGTGTAGTAGTCGAGGCCGCGGGCAATGGTCAGATCGACGGCAAAGTTCTCCTCCGGCACGCCGAAGTCCTTCAGATACTTCGTGACCGCGATCAGCTCGTCCAGGCCCTGATCGAAGGTGGCATCCATGCCGCGGTACATCTCCAGCCGCTCGATGACCTCCGCGTTCGTGCCGCAGATGGCCATGAAGTCCAACACGTTCTCGCTCTTGTCGGGCAGCATCTTCACTTCTTCAATGAGCAGCTGTTTGACCTTCTGGGCGCCGATCTTGTCCAGCTTGTCCACCGTGCGCATGATCTCGCCGGCCTTCTCGCTCATGCCGTTCATGGCGTAGAAGCCGTTTAGGAGCTTGCGGTTGTTGACGCGGATCTTGAACTTTTTCAGTCCCAGACGGGTGAAGGTCTCATAGATGATGGCGGGGATCTCCGCCTCGTTTAAAATGTCCAGCTTCCCGTCGCCGATCACGTCGATATCGGCCTGGTAGAACTCGCGGAAGCGGCCGCGCTGGGCGCGCTCCCCGCGGTAGACCTTGCCGATCTGGTAGCGGCGGAAGGGGAAGCTCAGCTCCCCGTAGTGCCCGGCCACGTATTTGGCCAGCGGCACGGTCAGATCAAAACGCAAGGCCAGATCGCTGTCGCCCTTCTGGAAGCGGTAGATCTGCTTTTCGGTTTCACCGCCGCCTTTGGCGAGCAGCACCTCCGCCGACTCGATCACCGGCGTGTCCAGCGGCGTAAATCCGTAGAGAGAATAGGTATCGCGCAGAACGCTCATCATTTTCTCCATCTTCATCTGCTCCTTCGGAGCCAGCTCCATGAAGCCGGAGAGCGTGCGCGGGGCTACTTTTGCCATAAGAAAGCTCCTTTTATCCAAGCAAGTAAAAAACAAATAAAATGGTTTTTGCTGCAGCTTTGCCGCAGCAAAAACACCCTGAGGCGAGCTATGTGAGCCCTCACACCGACCAAGCAGGGCGATCTCACGCGAGCCCTGCGCGATACGTGTGAGTCCTCGATCGTAAAACGAAGCTTTGCGATCGGATCAAAACAGCACATGACGCGGCCTGAAAGCCGCGCCGTAAGTGCAGGATAAACGGTCTGCTTACCGCTTCTGCGGATTGACGATGTTGCGCCAGTCCAGATCGCCCCGGCGCAGACCCTGCACCAGCACCTCCGCGGTGGCCGCGTTGGTGGCAAAGGGGATCTGATACTGATCGCAGAGACGCTCGACCTTGTTGATATCGTCAAAGCCCTTGGGGTTGGCGGGATCGCAGAAGAAGAGGACCAAGTCGATCTCGTTGAAGGAGATCCGGGCGCCGATCTGCTGTGCGCCGCCCTGATCCGCGTGCAGATAGAGCGTGATCGGAAGGCCCGTGGCCTCGGAAACCAGCTTGCCGGTGACATGGGTGGCGCAAAGGGAATGCTCAGCCAGAATGCCGCAGTATGCGATGCAGAACTGAACCATCAATTCCTTTTTCCTGTCGTGTGCCATCAGTGCAATGTTCATGCGCCGCTCACTTCCTTTACTATAGAGTTCATTATCAATTTATTATAAACCGAATTCTTTCCGCTTGCAACCATTAAAAAATCTGAAATACCCGAGAAAACCACTTTATTTCAGAAGTCCCATCTCCTGTTCGGAGTTGTCGCGGTAACTCTTGATGTTGATATAGGCGTCCATGACCTGGCGGGCCATGAACTGGGTGCTTGCGCCGCTGCCGCCGCGCTCGACCACGACCGCGATGGCGACCTCGGGATCGTCAAAGGGCGCGTAGCACATGAAA
>Ga0310697_10003881_pt1 | contig 14937 bp, 15 predicted proteins | sample 172DNAGHGlowgp2_FD_203883 | JGI IMG/M metagenome (GOLD analysis project Ga0310697, IMG submission 203883) | Sheep rumen microbial communities from Palmerston North, Manawatu-Wanganui, New Zealand - 1728 DNA GHGlow gp2 (v2) (version 2) | ecosystem: Host-associated > Mammals > Digestive system >...
AGCAGAAGAAACGGGAGCAACAGACGGAAAACTTCAACCAGCAGTAGAATAAAAGTAAAGTAAAAGACCAATAGAGGTCTTTTTTTATTTCTTTCATTGACTTGTAAATCCTAATAGAGTATGATTTTATTAGGATAGTATAGTTTAAAGGGTGGATTATTGGTTGAAATAATCTTATGTAACTATATGAGATGGAGGTGCTGCAATGGCAGAAAATTTTAATATAAAGAGTACCGCTGAATGGGAAGGTGCTATTTCGTCACTAAAAGATGCAAGCGATGCAATGGACTACGCTGCTGAATTAATGAGAAAGACTGTTTATGATAATTTGTTAGAACAAGGATTAACTGGTGATATAGTTCAAAAGTTAATGGATGCATATGAAAATGACGTTTTGTCAAATATAAAAAAGTTTAAACTTCAAGTTGAATCATTTGTAAAAGCTCATGAACGTATGTTAGAGGGATCTCATGATTTGAATAAAAATTTAAATAATAAAGTTGATGAGATGAATTTAAATAAAAAGCGTGATTTATCTGATTTGATGGAGGTGCAATAAAATGGCTAATATGTCTTTTAATGCTGATGAATCTGTAGCTTCATTGAGAAAAAGCTTTGAATCTAATAATCAATTGAAAGAAGCTTTAAATAATGCAAGTAAAAAGATTTCTCAAGCATTTTGTGATGCGGGAGATATCATCAGTGGAAATTTAGGTCTTTCAATTCAGGCAGCTTGGGGAGGCGGAAGTGCAGATTTCTTTAAAAAGAAACTGCAAGCAGAAACTGAATATTTTTTACGTGATAAAGTTTCGGCTATAATTGACGGAGCAATGTTATTTGCTCATACGACGACAACAATTTATCAATCTGCAGAAAAAGATAAATAAACTATATATGGGAAGGAATAATAAATATGGGTGAATATGATATTTTTTTGGATTGTGAAATAGTATCAGAATGGTACGAAGATATGTACTTAGCTCAACAAAATATTAGTGCTAAAGTAACGGCTATATATAATGAGATTGATAATATGAGTAATGGATGGAAGGGATCATCTTATGATGCATTTAAAGCTAATGCACTTTCTGTTAAAGACCACTTCAATTCTATTGCTCATTTAATTGATGTTTATCAATGTGCAATTATTTATCAAGTTAATGATGAGTTGTTGTGCTCTTGTATTGATAAAATAGAAGCTGCGCTAGATCAGCTAAATGGATAGAGGTGTAATTTATGGGTGAAGAATCTGAGTTATATTTTGATGTAGCAGCGATGGCTACTTCTGCGGCAAATATTCATGCATTGTTTCAAACTTTTTCAGATACTTTGAAACAAATAGATGAATATTTTGATCAATATATTAATTCTTCTGATGGTTTAATGATTCATACGCCAGTTTTAGGAAGTAATTTAAATAGAATATGGCATGATTTGTCTCTTGAACAAATGTCGGAGTATATGGCTAGAGGTAGTGAATGGGCTACTGTCATTAAAGAAGCATATTTAAAGAATAATGAATATTCTGAAGAAGCAGAGCAAATTTTCAATGATTTAATATCAATGGAAATTGGTGAAGAACCTGTTAATTATGATCCGGCTACATTAGGTATGGAAACTGGAGCAGCAATAGTTGCTGCAGCATTGGATTTCTATTCTAACAAAGATGTTCGTGATTTAACTGGTAAAGCAGTGGATTGTGATGCAGATGAATATTATACACGAAAAAATGCTTTATCAGAAGAAGTACAACAAGCTATTGACGTTAAAAATGAGGCTGATGCCAAAGCCTTTATTGAATCGTATGAGCGTAGTTATAAAAAGGATAAAACATGGTATTATACTGCTTTGGAATCTTATAATCCTGATGTACAAGCTATGGTAAGAAAAATGAACGGCGATACTGATGTTAATGTTAAAGGAGGAGCACGATAAGATATGAGTATGAATTATGCAACCGTTGTTGCTGATGGTGGTGGCGGATATGGTACAATTGTTTATCCGACTGGTAACGGCTCCCTTACGGATTTAAATAGGACTAGAGCGGGTGAGGAAGCATCTGTTATAGATTTAAAATCTTTAATTTCCATTGATTATATGGATATTGGAAGTTCTGGTAATAGTAAACATGATATAGTTCAAGAATTAACGACGGCTGTTCAAAAAATGAACGACGCTATAGATGATGTATATTCGAAAATGGAATCAACTACCAAAGAAATGCAAAAATTAGATACTGAATTAAGTAGTAGAACAAAGGTTGAGTTCTAGATTGGAGGTGCGAGAGTGGCAAGAAGATTTAAAGTTAGTTCGGCTACTATTGAAACGCTTAAAGCAAAAACGCTTTTGATTAAAAATACAATTAATTTGGTTACTGGCGATATTGCCCGTTACCAATCGGCTGCTTTAGCAAGATTGAATTCTTGGAAATGGAATAAAGATGATTTGATAGATAGACATACTAAAAAATTATATAAAAATAATTATAAAAAAGAACAATATGATGTAGATCCATATAGTCATCTGAGCACTTCATCATGGGTTTTTGACGAAGATGCTTATAATCAAGCTTGTTCAGATGCAAGGGCGGCAGCTGAAGCTTGGGTGGATGAAAGATTAACAAAATATGAGGAATTAAAAAACGGATATAATGAAGGATTTAGCGATGTACAAAAATATGCCAAAAATCTTTATAATGTTTTTAGAGTAATAAGCGAGTGTATTACTGAAATTGAAGGATTTGAAGTTGATTTAGAAAAAGCTAAAGATAAAAAAAATTCAGAACTACAGCATGAAATTGAACAGGCTCGTATACATTCAAGCCCAGATCTAGATGAACTATATGCCAAAGTAATTAATCTAGATTTTAATAAAATTGTTACTGTTGATGCAAATGGTAATAAAATCATTTCTTATGAGGTGTTTACGAATTATAAAAATACTGACGAAATAGTGTCTCAGTTAGAAGCTGTAAACTCAGCAACTACAGAAGTGGAAATGACAGCAACGGATGCAACACTTGCAGCATCAGTTGGATTGATGCGTGGTTATGATGCAAGACAAATTGACCAATACGTAGGTAGAGAGGTATCAAGAGATGTCGGAGCTGTTGCCTATGCTCGTCGAGGAGGATACTTAAATAATAGTGAGGGTTCCGATAAAAAGTTACAAGAGTTATATACAAAGGCTGGAGGAAAAGGAAAATATACTCCGGAAAAAGCTCAAGAGTTAATGCTAGAAAGAGAAAGAAAAGAGTTTACTCCGGAAGAACTTGCTTTCCGTCAAGGTATAAGAGAGTATATTGCTGATAGAGTTGAAAGTACGAGAGAATCCCATGTTTATTCTCCAGTTACTGCAATAACAATGGCTGAAAAAGGATTTGATATTAAGCCATTTTATGATCCTTCGGCTACTCCTAGTGCCGTTGCTCCTGAACCAACGCCAGTTGCACATACTCCAAGTGTAGGCGGTTGTGGAGGATACGGCGGAGGTTATACTCCTGCTAGAGTACCTGTTGCACATACGGGAATGGCATCTACAGCAGTGATTGGACCTAGTCCAGCGATAACTAATGAAAGCATTGCTGGAAGAATGGTTAGTACACCAGTATCAGTGAATCCTGTAACGGCTGCTGCTCTTCCTAAACCACTAACTGCTGCTGTTAGTTCTAAATTTATAGATCAACAAGCCAAAGAAATTTTCTACGGAAGAAGCGCTGAACAAATTGCAGCTGATAGAGCTAATGCATTGTCAATTGTAGATAAGGCATTTGCTGGAGAAGGTGTAGATGATTTCAAGGAAGTCTTGAAAAAAGGCGGATTTGATGATGTTGATATCGATATAATAATGGATAATAAAGAAATTGCAGTTACGGCTTATATCTTAGCATCAGAAAGTAAAGGCTTAACTGATATTGCTAACCAATTAGCAATGGCTAATAATATAGCTAATTTTGATACAATGTATGACAACGGATTAAATAGAATGTCTCTAGAAAATGGGTTGTCACAATCTAAGTTAATGGCAGAAGTTGATGAAGAAGTAGCTGATGCTAGAACGAACTTGAAAAATGCTAGAAGTAAATATAATAGTTCTGTTAAGAAAGCTAATGATTCCATTGAAGAAGCAAATAAAAAGAAAGAAGAAATGGAAGAAATTAAAAAGAGAATTGTTAATAAATCTGGCGAAGATTCATCTAAATGGGATGATGAAGACGTTGAAGCTTATAATAAAGCAGTCGAAGAATATAATGAAGCTAATAAAGCTGCAAACGAAGCTCATAAAGAAGCAATGTCTGATAAAGAGTTATTAGATGAAGCAGAACAAAAATTAACGGAAACAGAAGAAAGAGTTGCTAAAGAATACTTAGAGCAACAAGCTCAACAAGAAGCACAACAAGGAGGACAACAAGGAGGAGAACCAGTTGTTGAAACTCCAGAAGAAGAAGTCGTTGAATTACAGCAAACAGATCCTAATGTTGAGGCTGAAACTGTTCAAACTGAAACGACAAAGGAAATCGGAGAAAGTAACGTTGATGTCGAAGTTACTTCAGAAACTCCAAGAGAAACGGGTAACTTTGTATCTCCAGATGAAGCTAAAGATGTTCCTAAGAGTAATATGGTTAGTCATAGTAATGATAATGTTGAACCTGAAAGAAGATTAACTTCAGATGACTTGAAAGATTTATTTGATAATCTTGAAGATGTTTCTGATGCAGCTTCAACAGAAAGAACATTAGATGCTGTAGACTTGAGTTCATTGGCACCTGAAGATAGAACAATTCCTAATCTTGGACTTGATGTATTTGAAAGTGCTGATAATACAACAGTTGTTAATACAGGTTCTAGTACTACAGTAGACATTGGTTCTACTAAAGATATTAATAATTTGTCAGATTCATCATTTAATATGGTTTCTGATGCTGATATTAGTAATGATGTTGGTAATATTTTACCTGAAGGAAATAGTCTTGTTAGTTTTGCTGATAGTGCAGCACAACAAGCTAGTGAAAAGACTAAAGATTTCCAAGATAATAAATTTAATGGTTTAGGAAATCTATCAATGGGAGCTAATAGTCTTGAGGCGTTTGCAACTGAGTCAACGTATACAAGTAAAGGAACTTCTGAAACTAATAATGAAACAAAAGAAGCTCCAGCAACACCAGAAGCACCAAAGAAAGATGTGGAAACAGTTGCAGGAGTACAAGTAGATTCATCAGAAGCACAAAAGCATACAGATGGAGTACTAATAGATTCTGGAGATCAAGTAGCATCAGAAGTATCTGAAGATGGTAGAAGTTTAGAATACGTAGAAATAGAATGATAGAGGGAGAATAGAATATGAGAGAGAAGTATTTACCTATAGGAACAGTAGTATTGTTAAAAGGTGGAACAAAAAGAGCCATGATAACAGGATTCTGTTCAGTAGCACAAGAAAATCAAGAAAAGATATATGATTATAGTGGATGTGTATATCCAGAAGGATATCTAAGTTCAAATCAAGTATGTTTGTTTGATCATGATCAAATAGAGAAGATTTTCTTTGTAGGATATGAAGACGAAGAAGAGAAAGCATTCAAGAACAAATTGAATGAAGTAATCAAAGCTCTAGAAGAAAGTACAGCAGAAGGAACAGGAGCAACAGACGGAAAACTTCAACCAGCAACAGAATAAAAGTAAAGAAAAAGACCAATACTGGTCTTTTTTAAATTTATTTATTGATTATATTTGAAAAATTTTATATAATTGTTTATATAAGGATATGATAGGAGAAAAGTAGGGGTTTTGGGTTATATAAAAATCTTATATTTTTGTAGCTTATATTCTTATGAAATTTTTTTGGAGGTGTAATGTATGGGTGCATTAAAAATGGAAAGTGCTGAACTTAGAAGTTTAGGACAAAAAATTGTTGGCAATGCTGACAGCTTTGATGGATTAATCTCAGGATTCCAATCTGCTTATACTGCAATTACAGCAAGCGGAACTTGGGATGGTGATGATTCTGATAAGTTTAATGAAGCATGTACTAAATTTAAAGCTGATTTAGATCGTGCTAGTTCAATCGTTAGACAAGTTGGTACTGATCTAGTAACAACAGCTGATGATTATGACGCTACTCATGAGAGTGTATCTGGTAGCATTGGCTCAATGCTATAAAAATTTTTATAAGAGAGGGTGAATTTATGAATACATTTGATTACGAGCAATTTAATGCTCAATATGAAACTCTAACAAAATTAATTGGAGGAGAAGAAACTGATCCATCAACTATAAGTGGTGTTGTTGTAAATAGTAATACATCAATTTCTAATGGATTAGAATATGCTGAAAATAGTGCATGGGCAAGTTCTAAATTAAATGAATGGAACGATTTATTGCCAAGTTTAAAAACTCAATTAGCTAACTTAAATGTTATGCTTCAACAAGCAAAACAAGCTTGTGACGCTTATCATCAATTTGAACTTGATCATCAAGGAGTTAAAGCTAGTTAATTTTTTATGTACTACTTATAAAGTAGTACATTGTAAGATGCTAAATGGATATTTAGCGTTTTACAATGTATTGTTTTACAAGATTATTGTGAAAGGGTGTTAGTTATGGCTTGGAATTTTACTGCTGATAGCGAAATACAAACTGAGTTATCTACAAATTTAAATACTTATGCAGATAATTATGATGCGAAAGTAGAAGAAATGTATGGAAAGATTTCTGAAATGGGTTCATATTGGGTTGGAGATGATTATGATCTATTCAATACTGGATGTGAAGGCTATAGAGGCGCTCTAAAAGACTTGTCTAACAGTATAAGATTATATAGTGTTCATTTTTCTCATGTTTCTGAGGGAACTGTTACGTTAGCTGATACGTTAGTTCAACTTATTCAAGAAATGACTGAATTCTGTGGTGGCGGTGCCGGAGGCACTGGTGGAAATGGAAACGGTAATGGAAACGGAAACGGAAATGGAAACGGTAATGGAAATGGAAACGGAAATGGAAATGGAAACGGAAATGGAAACGGTAATGGAAACGGAAACGGTAATGGAAATGGAAACGGAAATGGAAACGGAAACGGAAATGGAAACGGAAATGGAAACGGTAATGGAAACGGAAACGGTAATGGAAACGGAAATGGAAATGGAAACGGAAACGGTAATGGAAATGGAAATGGAAACGGAAATGGAAACGGAAACGGTAATGGAAACGGAAATGGAAACGGAAACGGTAATGGAAACGGAAATGGAAACGGAAACGGAAACGGTAATGGAAACGGTAGTAATACCCAAGGTTCACCTTCTGTATCAGCTACTCGTGGCGATACTGTTAAAGTTGATGATAAGGCATACGTTTACTATGGAACAACTGATGATGGCGTAAATATCTATAGAGATCCTAATACTAATAGAATGTATTATCAAAATGAAAATGGTCAAATGACTGGTTCAAATGCTGACTATGATGGATTTATTAATTACGGAATGAATGTAAATGGTCAAGTTGTTACTCCTGGAGAAGTAAGTAATTCTGTTAATTATCAGAATGGAGATGATGCCCCATTTGAAAATGTAGCATCAGGAGGAGATAGCGCTTATTCAACATATCATCATAATTCTTCAAATAATAATTGGTCATCTAATAATACTAATATTACGACTAGCAGTGATAGTAGCGATTTTGAACGTGCTGTAAGAAACCATGAAAATATTACAGTTGATGCTAGTATAAAAGTAAAAGCTGATCCTTGGGGAATTTTGAATACTGCAACACTATCTAATGGTAGAAATAAAACTTATTTAGTTTATGATCAAGGAACTGGATTATATTACGTAGCAGATTCAAATGGTAATTACTCAACTAATTCTCCTGGTTATAAACCTGAAGATTTCTTAAAAGATGATGGTGGAGTATATTTCCGTTAAGATTTTAAAAAAAATTCTAACCTTTTGAAAGGAATGATATAAATGGCTGAGAGAACATTTGATTATGAGAAAATTGCTGAGATATATAAGTCAATGCAAGATATAACTGGTGATGCTGGCAATGCAGATTCGATTGCTGGTATCTTAGAGTTAGCAAATAAAGATATGTCAGAAAAATGTGGCGTGGAAGATGAAGCAATCTTCGGCCCACTTGGCGATCAGTTATCTATGGATTGGAACAACTTCTCATCTAATTTTCCTAATTTTGTAGCTAATTTTAATAACTGGGCTACAGTTGTTTCAAATGCAAGTGGTCAATACGAACAATTTGAGCAAGAAGCAAAGAGTAAAGTTGAGGAGATTAGAGCTAATAATCCGCTTGGATTTGCAAGTGAAGGTCGATCTATGAATTATATCCAAGATTCATACTATCAAAAATATTCTGATGAGAATCTTGAAAAACTTGAAACAGATCTTGCTAATTTAGGTGGATTATATCAATTGACTGGAGCAGATTATCTTTCATCAGATTCTCAGTCAAGGTTAAAATCACATAAATTCTGGGGTGTTGCTAATATTGCATTATATGCTGCTGGTGCTGTTGTATGTGCAATGGGTGGCGCGTCTTTAATTAAAGCTAAATTCTTTACTCCTACTGGAGGTACTGGAGGTACTGGTGGAACCGGAGGCACTGGTGGAACCGGAGGTACTGGAGGCACTGGAGGTACTGGTGGAACCGGAGGCACTGGAGGTACTGGTGGAACTGGAGGTACTGGAGGTACTGGTGGAACCGGAGGCACTGGAGGTACTGGTGGAACCGGAGGTACTGGAGGTACTGGTGGAACCGGAGGCACTGGAGGTACTGGTGGAACCGGAGGTACTGGAGGTACTGGTGGAACCGGAGGTACTGGAGGTACTGGTGGAACCGGAGGTACTGGAGGCACTGGTGGAACCGGAGGTACTGGTGGAACTGGAACTGGTGCTGGAACTGGAACTGGTGCTGGAACTTCTGGAGTAGATACTGCTAAACTAATGCACCAAAGAAATGGTTATCTTGGTGCTGCTGAGAAAGCTAGAAGAGCTGGTGATACAGCGAAAGCTGCTGAATGGGAAGCAAAAGCTGCTGAACTAGAAAGACAATATTACGAGGCAAGAGCCGCATTATCTGGAACATCATTATCTTCTGGACCTACAACATCTGCTGCTGGTAGTGTTCCTGGAATTGGTTCTGCTGGAGATACTGGAGCTACTTTAGGTTCTACATTACCTACATCTAGTGCTGGAACTCCACCTGCTGGAACTCCTCCGGTTGGATCTGGAACTCCACCTGTTGGAACTCCTCCAGTTGGATCTGGAACTCCTCCTGTTGGAAGTGCTCCTACTGGAACTCCTCCTGTTGGAAGTGCTCCTACTGGAACTCCACCTGCAGGAACTCCACCTGCTGGTACTGAGTCACCTTCTATATTAAGAAGAATTATGAATCATGAAGGTAACTTGTTTAAAACAATTGCTAGTAAAGATTCAACATGGTTAGCTCGTGGTAAAGCGGGAGCAGAGTTAGGTACTCAAATTGGTGGAGCTTATATGGCTGGGTCTACTATAAAAAGTATTACTGATAGAGCTTCTAAATAATATATTTTAAACGAAGGGAGAATGTTATATGGCTACAGAAACTGGAACTTCTGGAAATAAACGTGGTACAGCGAATTATTCTGTTGATGCAAGTGGAATGGGATATTCTATTATCACTGATGATATTAGAGCTGATTTTAACTTCTTAATAGAAGATTTACCTAATAAACTTGATGAAGTCGCTAATTATATTAATCAAGCTGCCGGTATCGGAGATGCCTTCTACTTTGAAGGCTCCGGTACTGTTCAAGATATTTCCGAGGCTGCTGATAAGCTAAATAATGATATAAATAATTTGAAAGGTACACTTGGTAATCTCCATTCAGCGTTTATGACTGATATTGATAATATAAACGCTGAACTTGAGTATAACTATGGTTGGGTAGTTTTAGGTCATGCTAAAGGTAGCGTTCGTACTGAAACTATAGAAGAAGAAGGATAGAGGTGAAGAGATGGCTAAAGTTAAATTAAATGATGGTCAATTTACTTCCATTCAAGAAAATATAGATAAAGCAAAACAAGCTTGTACTGAAGCTATAGATGAAGTATGGCAAGTTAATTTTGAAAACCTTTACAATAACTTCGTTTCTAATGGTTTTTTAGATGATTTATATAAAGATGCAGAATCTAAATATCATGCTATTATGGGTGCTGGTGGAATAATTATAGGTGCTGGTGGTTTGGCTACTTCCGTGCCTGTTGTTATGGCAGGAACTACTGCTGGAACTGTTATGGCTTCCATTGGGTGGATTGCTGCAATTCCTATTTGGGGTTGGATTGTTGCTGCTGCTGTTGCTGCAGCCTGTGTAATTGTCGGTATTGTACATATTGTTAAATCCGCATCAACCCCTGCATGGAAATATGAAGCTAGGGATATATTTGTTGATTTATTGAATCAATGTGTTTCTGGAGCTGAGGAAAATTATTTAGCCCAAGCAAATTTAGAAACAAAACTAGAAAATTGTAGATTATCATTACAAGCAGTCTTGGTAGCAATTGCAGAATTTAATAGTGAGTTTGCTAATTTAGATGCTGCTGCTAATGAGGTTGGTCTTGGAGAAAAAGTTCAATATGCTGACGATGGTATTACACTAACTAATATTAATACTACGGTTACTATTGATGGACAAGAGGTACAAACTACTGTTGCTGAAGCAATGAATGCTTTCTATACATATACTGCAACAGTAACTGCTGCTGAAATTGAAGCATCATACTTACATGAAAAATATCCTGATTTAGATATCGATTTCTCAGCAATTGTTAAGAATGCTAATGGATTCATGTCTGATACATTATCTTCAGGATTATATTCTAAAGAATTTATTGAAACTATTTTACCTACATATGATGTTTCTGTCGACGATGCTAAGGGATCTGTTACAGGTGCTACTGGCTTAAGTCTAGATGGACTTGAGGCGTTACTTGGTAATAATAAGAACTTACTTGGAGATATTGGATTGTATGCTGGCTTAATTGGAACTGGATTCTTACCATTAGGTGGTGAGGGACAGCCAGATTGGCCTGAAGATATTAGAGGTCCTAAAGATACAACTCCTGATACAACTCCTAGTGGTGATACGACTCCTGAGACACAACCATCTAAGACTCCAGGTGGATGTACTAATAGTGGATGTTCTTCTTCTGGATGTTCATCTAGAGGATGTGGGGGATGTGGTGGTGCTACACCTACAACTGCTCCTCAAACTCCTACAACACCTGAATCAACACCTGAGTCAACACCTGAGTCAACTCCTGAATCGACTCCTGATACAACACCTGAAAATGATGTTGAAATCGAACCAATTGATGAAAGTAAAATACCAGAAGAAGAATACAAATTTGAATATGGTATGGGAGATAAAGTTGACTATGATAAGTTAGCAAGAGAAGCTTACGAATTTGGTGATGGAGCTGAAGAAATTGCTAAACATCAACAACAACTTCTTGAAGAAATTGAAAAAGCTTATGAAGATGGTAATTTAGATGGCTTAAGAGCAAAATTAAAAGAATATGGATTCAGTACTCCTGAAATTGAAGCTATTCTTGCTGATAAGTATCAATGTATAAAGACAATGATGTATTGTGATAAGAGAGATATTCTTGCTGCTAAAGCTAAAGAATTGGCTGCTGCTGATGGTGTTTCTGATTATGACACATCATATGATAATAAGATTGACTACGATAAAGAATTAAGTGGAGATTCTCCAAATGACTTATTGATGCTTGCATCTGAAGATGAAAAATGTGTTGAAGCATATAAGACAATGTCTGATGCTAAGGATGCGTATCAAAAAGCTATTAATGAAGCTAATCCATTTATTAAGAAAATTAATGATAATAAGAAATCTATGGACGAAATCAAGGCTAAGTATGAGAAAGAGTTTGACTCTACTGACACTAAGAAGTGGAGTGAAGAAGCAGCTAAAGAATATAATGAAGCTATTAAGACTTATAATGCTTCTGTTAAAGAAGCTGCAACATCAATGGCTGCTGTAGAAGCTGCTAAGAATACTTATACTGAAGCTAGAACAGCATTTGAAACTGCTGAAAACAATTATTACGAACAAATTAGAAATGATCATGCTCAACAAAACACTGATGATTCTACTCATAATATTGATGATGGAAGCAATGGTGGAAACAATAATGAAGGTAATGATAACAACAATGGAGATAACAACGGAGATAATAACCAAAAGACTGATGAGAGCAAGACAGATTTACATACTGATAATATTGTGTTTAACGAAAGTGGTGATATTGTGTTTGATATGAATAACAATGGTCAAGTACAAGGCGCTACATTGGATACAGGTCAAGTTAATTTAGATGCACCTGCTGGAACTGATACTCCTACAGGAAATGAGGATAAAACTTCGTTAGATACTTCTGATTTAAGTAGTTTAATTAGTTAATATATAATTTGAAGAAAGAGTATTTGCTCTTTCTTCAAAAGAATATATAGGATTAGGTTGGTGAAAATATGAAAAGTGAAATATTACCTATTGGTAGTGTAGTTTTGCTAGAAGGTGGAACTAAAACAGTTATGATTACTGGTTATAAAATGAAAGAGAAAAAAGAAGATGAAAAAGTTTATGACTATGTAGCTTGTGTTTTCCCTGAAGGCTTTATGGAACAAATATATACACTATTTGATTCTTCTCAAATAAAAGATGTTTTATTTGTAGGATGTATGGATGGTGTAGAAGATTATTTACGTAATATTGAAAATGGTGCAACTAATATTCCTATAACTACAGTACCTGATTATTCTGATCTTTCTATTCTTACTCCGAGAAGAGCTAGAAGAAGAGCTCCAACTAAACCATTATCAATTTCTGAAATGCGTGCTAAGTATACTAAAGAAGTTATTTCAGGTGGTCAATCTAAAGTGTTAGATATCGATGCATATCTTGCTGAAGATCACAGCGTAGAAATAATAGATGAGTAGGAGTGGGTATGATGAAGAATAAATATTTGCCAATTGGTTCTGTTGTTTTATTAAATGGTGGAACTAAAAAAGTAATGATAAATGGTTATTGTGTAGTAGCTAAGGAAAAGCCTGGTAAGATATTTGATTATCGTGGATGCCCTTTCCCTGAGGGAATTCTTGATGAAGGTGTTGCTTTATTCGACGCTGATCAAATTAAAGAGGTTTGTTTTGAAGGATTAAAGAATGACGATTCTATTGATTTCTTAGATAGATTAGAAATGATAGTTGAAAATGAAGGAAAGTAACCTAAATGGTTACTTTTTTACTTGCAAAAAAGATGAATTTGTGTATATAATGGTTTTAGCGTTTTTTACTTAGAATATAAAGATCACTTTCGGAACTATAGGTGGAGTTTACCCTCATATTGAAATCTATAGTTCTGTTTGTTATTATAGAAAGTGATGGTGATTATATGGCAATAACAGGCAGAGATTTACAACTTGAAAAAAGGCGACTGGATGAAGTATTAAAGTTACTTGATGATAAGATTGCACAAATGGGAAAAGATATCTTTGATGATGAAGATAAGTTCAAGGAATTTAGAAGGTATACTTGGGATAACATGAGAGCAATGGATGCTCAAGAATTAAATCAGGCTCGTGCAGATTCGGAATTTGAAGCAAATAAAATTTTGATGAAGCAAGATTACTTTAAAAAATTGTATCGTATTAAAGATAATCCTTATTTTGCTTCTGTTATTTTTGAAGATGAGAATAAGGAAAGATATAGTGTTTATCTTGGACTTACCTATTTGAAAGATGATGATTATGGAAATATCATCTATGATTGGCGTAGTCCAATATGTAGTTTATTCTATGATTTTGAAGTTGGACCTTGTGCATATGCAGCTCCTGGTGGTCCGGTAAAAGGTCACTTATTAAGGAAAAGACAGTATAAAATAGAGAATAGAAAACTATTGAGTGCTTTTGATAATTCGATGAATATTGATGATGATTTATTACAAGAAGTTTTAGCAAGTGATAGTAACGATAAAATGAAAAATATTGTTAATACCATTCAACAAGAGCAAAACAATGTTATTAGAAATGTTAGAGATAAAACATTAATTGTTTCAGGTATTGCTGGTTCAGGTAAAACTAGTGTTGCTTTACATCGTATAGCTTTTTTACTTTATAAAATACCTAATTTAACCAGTAATGATGTCTTGATATTTTCACCAAATCAGATATTTACAGAATATATATCTAATGTATTACCAGAACTTGGAGAAGATAATACATTACAAACGACGTTTAATGATTATTTAAGTACAACAATAACGGAGTTTAAAGAAGTTGAATCATTTATGAATTTTTTGAGTAGGTATTATATTGAAAAAGTATCGGATGAAGATTTTGAATTGGTTAAATATAAACAAAGCGATGGTATTATTAATGATATAAATCTTTATATTGAAGATTATATTAGAAAAGCTAGAATGATTAGTGATTTTACTGAAAATCATATTTATACAGTTTATAAAGAAGAAATAAATGATATGTTGCATAATAGATATAATACATTACCATTCTTTGAGAGAGTAGAAGAAATTGCTTTAAAATTAAGTGAAACTAATTATCGTGGAAGTTCAAAGAAGAAACCAACATATCGAAAAATGATTTTTGAACATAGTAGTTTTAATAAAGATTTTAAAGAAATATATACTGGGTTCTTTTGTAGTGATTTCTGTAAGATTAGAATGAATGATCAACAGTTAAGAAAATTTGCTAATAATAAAGTTATTGGTTATGAAGATGCTTTATTATTCACTTATATGAAGGGAATGTTGGAAGGATTCCCTTATGAAAAAGATATCAGGCAAGTAGTAATAGATGAGGCTCAAGATTATAGTTATTTACAATATCTAATTATTAGTAAAATTTTTAGAAATAGT
>Ga0310697_10003886_pt1 | contig 14928 bp, 8 predicted proteins | sample 172DNAGHGlowgp2_FD_203883 | JGI IMG/M metagenome (GOLD analysis project Ga0310697, IMG submission 203883) | Sheep rumen microbial communities from Palmerston North, Manawatu-Wanganui, New Zealand - 1728 DNA GHGlow gp2 (v2) (version 2) | ecosystem: Host-associated > Mammals > Digestive system >...
TTTCGCGAGTGTCTGGCAAACGTCTCAGATGAGACCCGTGCCGAGTTCAATCTCTCGTTTGAGATTGCAGACCGCATTGATGCCTTGCTGAAGAAGAAAGGTATCACACAGAAGGAGTTGGCCGCAAAGATGGGCAAGAGGGAATCGGAAATATCGAAATGGCTCACTGGTCGGCATAACTTCACTACCAAAACCCTTGCTGGTATATCGTTGGCCCTTGGCGAGCCTATTATTAGTGTGCCGGCATAAAGTTCTTCTACCACAGGTTACTATTTGACGCCGCAACGAAAAATTTTTGCGTTTTTTCTTGCAAAAGGCTTCTTTTTTTTGTATCTTTGCAGTTCAATGGAAAAGAAGAACACGAAGAAGTATACGGCAGAGACCATGACAGATGACAGTATGACGGCGATATTCTGAAAACCCTCGCGTACCGCGCGCACGCGCGGTACGCGTAGCAATTATATAATATACTGTCATACTGTCATCTTAACGTTTTCAATTTTTGTACCTACAAAAGAGGTGTCCCAGTGCTGTGAGTAACACATTGATTTGCCATCAGTAACACGCCGTTTTACGATGAGCAACACGCCGTTTTGCTAATAGAGAAATGAAGTGGGGGGATAGCGGGCTGTAAGCCCCTTTGCATGACAGCAGGGACTGGTTCCTGTCATAACACCTGAAGTGTTTTAACGGATAGTGCCCACATAGAGCTTATTTCCGATTTTTGCAAATAATCCCGCAGATATTTTCTTGTTTCACATAATTTTCGTACTTTTGCAGGCAAGATGAAATTATACCGGACAATAACATGAATATAGGAGACAAGGTAGCGAATGACGGTGGGAAGAAGGTCGCCATTTATACGCTTACTTCCGAACTGCACGACGAGAATGCCGTTGCGGCTGTGACGCGTGAGTTTCTGAACAGCCTACATATCGAATACGACCTGCGAGGCAATGACTATGCCGACTACGGCACACACACGCTCGACCTCATCTACGTACGCACGGGTGGCACGGAGGGTATCTTCCTGCGGCTGCTGCCTCAGTTGCAGGCGCAGAGCGACAGGCCGTTCTACCTGCTGACATCGGGAAAGAGCAACTCGCTCGCTGCCTCGATGGAGATACTCTCCTATCTTCGCCAACAGGGTTTCAAGGGCGAAATCATTCATGGTAACAGCGAGTACATTCACAAACGCATCGGGATGCTGTCAAGCGTTGCTGAAGCCAAGGAACGACTGCAAGGTGCCCGTCTTGGCATCATCGGACAACCCTCCGACTGGCTCATTTCCAGTCATGCCGACAAGGACAGCGTGCGCCAACGGTTAGGCATCGAACTGGTGGACATCCCCATGCAGGAACTGCTGGATACCATTGCTGTAACGCCCGTCAAGGAGGAGGTGACAGAACAGACGCCTGCCGACGCCATCCGCCAATCACTGCCTGTGGCCCATCAGATTTACGATGCCCTGAAGGTGCTCGCCGAGCAGCACCGCCTGCAGGGCTTCACGCTGCGCTGCTTCGACCTGCTCACCGCCGTCCGCAATACCGGTTGTCTGGCTCTCGCCCGACTGAACGCAGAGGGTACCGTGGCAGGTTGCGAAGGCGACGTCCCCGCACTGCTCACGATGACCATCGTCAAAGCCTTAACCGGCATCAGCGGCTTTCAGGCTAATCCGTCGAGCATCGACCCCGAGACAGGACAGATGGTCTTGGCCCACTGCACCATCCCCCTGAACATGGTGAAGCGCTACGAACTGGACACTCACTTTGAGTCGGGCATCGGCATAGGCATCCGCGGCTACATGAAGGAAGGTCCCGTCACCATCGTCAAAGTCTCCGGCGACCTGCAGCGCAGTTTCGTTGCTGAAGGTGAACTGATGTGCAACGAGTCGAAAGCCGACCTCTGTCGCACCCAACTGGTAGTCCGACTCTCCAATCCTGCTGATGCGGCCTATTTCCTCACCAACCCCATAGGAAACCACCACATCGTCGTGCCAGGCCACCTAAAGTCGCTTTTTGAGAAGTTCCTTGAATTATAAGAAGTTAATTATCAAAGGGTCCTAACCAAAGTGAGCGAGGCGAAGTAAGACTACTGCACGCCGGCACGTTGCTTGATGGCGTCGCTGACCTGCGGACCGTTGTTCTCCCAGACGTTGCCAGGGCCGTTGGCATTCTTGAGGTATTTCTCCTCGGGTGTCCAGTTGTCGCGCAGCGTGATGTTCGACGAGCCCTCGTCGGTATAGAGGTAGAACCAATGGACGGGGTCGTGGACGTAGCTGGGCTTGGCAATGTCGCGCACAACGTTCTCCGTAATCATGGTGCCAGGCTGGTTGCCCAGGGTGTAGATGCCGGCGCAGTCGTACATGTGCTGGGCATAGTTATAGACGAGGTTGGCGTGAACCTTATTGTCCTTCATGCAGACGAGGTCGCGGTTCCAGCCCCAGCCCAGTGAGATGCCGGTATAGGAGACGTCGTGGATGGTGTTGTGGTCGATGGTGATACCGCTGACGTAGCCCGCACAGATAGCCACGCAGCCCCAGTCTTCGTTGGTGACGTCATAGAATGTCGACTGCTCGACAGTCTGTCCGGTGCACACCTCACGGAAGTCGGTAGGCTGATAGGGCAGGTGGGTCTCCAGTCCTGCGGGCGAGAAGGAGCCGCAGACGTAGCCGTTCATGGCAATGTCGCTGAAGGTGCAGCGCGTCGTGGTGCCGCCCTTGCAGTGGGTGACATAGTCGAGACCGCTGCCGCCCAGGTGGGTGAAGTGGCACGACTCGAAGTTGCAGCCTTCGGCATAGCGCAGCTCGACAGCGGCATCGGCACGTCCGAGCCATCCCTGGTTGTCGAGCTTGTGGTTGTTGGGACGGTCTATCTGTGGGCGCAGTTTGTAGGCCTCGGTGAGGTACATGCCGGCTTGCAGGGGTACGTGGCCCTGACGTGAGGGACGCATCCACGTGGTGTGGCTGAAGGTGACGCCCCGCATGGTGACGTTACGCACGGGGTGCTCGGCTGTACCGATGAACTCGACCAGCGTCTCCAGCACGGGAACGACAGCTGTGAAGGCTGAGGACTGACGGCTGAGGGCTGATGGGGCTTCGGGCATGTAGTAGAGCTTGTGCTCGCCGATGTCGTAATACCATTCGCCAGGCTCGTCAAGCAACTCCTTGGCATTCGTCAGATAGAACGGCGAGGGGTGTTTGGTGTCGGGCGTCATAGGTGACGGCCAGGGGTGCTGAAACTGGATGGGACCCTCGGGGTTGTGGAAACGGACGGCAACGGAGTCTCCTTGCGGTGTCATGCTCTTGATGCGCAGGTTGCTGGTGCACCACATCTCATGCAGCACCATCTCCAGCGGCGAACGGTGAGTGGTGAGCGGTGAGAAGTAAGCCTTCAGCTTCTCGACAGCCTTCTTGGGTATCCACAGCACCTGGTTCTTCTTGTCGTAGGTCATGATGCGGTGCATCTGCTCGAAGTCCTGCACGTCGCGCGCTCTCGTTGCCTTCTTCCCGTTGACCCACAGCTGACGGAAGTCAATGGGGTAGCCGTTGAAGTCGGGTACGTCGGCTACCAGCAGCTTGCCTTGCTTTTTCCATCCCATGATGGGCATGCCTCCGCTGATGACTGCCTGACTACCCTCAAAGGTCAGTCCGCTGTCTTCGGGGCGCAGTCGCAGGGGCTCATAGAGGTAGTAGGTACCTGCCGAGAGGTGGATGGTGACGTCGGTAGCCTGACCGAGACGTCGCATCTCACGTGCCTTGCGGACGGCACTGGTGAGCGACGAGTCGGGGGTGATGAAGATATCTGCGGCATGAGCCGTCATGCCGCAGAAGAGTAGGAGTGTGCAAATGATTTTTCTCATAGTGTTAGCGTGCTAAAGGGAGCCACAGTGACATGTCCTGGATGCCGCGGTTGTCCCAGGCGTAGTAGGGAATGAGTCGGATGTGTACCTTCTGGTTTTTGACGGGTCGCAGTTCGCGATACAGCTCGTTGTTGCTCCACGAGTCGTTGTTGACCAGTGGCACGTCGGCTTCGAGGGCTATCATCTCGTGACCCTCGATGGTGACCTTCGTCTCTGTAAACTGTACGTCGGTAGGAATGGCGATGTCGTTGATGCGATGGTTGCCCTCGACATCCTGACCCTCCAGACAGTAGACAATGGGTCCGCGCATGACGGCGACCTCGTTCTTAGCCTCTTCAACGAGTGGGTTGGCCTCCATGAGGCGTGGCTTCATGGGCAGTTCTATCTCAATGACGTCGCCCTTCTTCCAGTCGTATCTGAGCACCAGGTCGTTGGCTTTGCCTTTGTCGCTGTCGTACTTCACCTCCATAGCCTTGCCTCTCAGATTCTTCCTGAAGACTTTGGCAGTGGCCGTGTTGCACCAACTGGGGACGTGCAGGCGGATGACGGAGAGCGACTTCACCTTCTTAAGGGTCAGCGTCACCTTGCCGTCCCACGGGTAGTTGGTGACCTGTTCTATTTCAAGGTCCTTGGTTGTCAGCGTATTCTGTCCGTAGAGGTTCACCCACAGCGTGTCGCCCTGTCTGCTGTAGGCATACTCCTGAGCTTCGCAGAGCGTGCGCAGCGTGTTCGGCGGACAGCAGAAGCAGGTGATGTAGCGCTGACGGTGCTTGGGCCAACGCAGCACGTAGGGATACTCCTTGGTGCGGCGCAGTGCCTCGGTATAGAAGTAGTCCTTGCCGTCGAGCGAGACACCGCTGAGGATGCCGTTGTAGAGCTCGTTCTCTATGTTGTCGATGAACTTAGGATTGCCTGTGGTCTGGAACATGCGCCACGAGAAGAGCATCATGCCTATCTGGGCACAGATCTCGTTGTGGGCATACTCCTGCGGCAACTGGAACTGTCGGCCGTAGGCCTGGTGTATCTGCTGGATGGAGGGCTGGTTGTAGGTGGTGCCGTCAGGCGACACGCCGTCGTACAACGCGCCGCAGCCGCCCATGATGTATATCTTATGATTGACGATGTCGTCCCAGATGGCCGAGAGGTTCTTCATGAGCTGTGCCTCGCCGGTCTCGGCATACAGGTCAGCCACGCCGGCATAGAGGTAGTTGGCACGCACGGCATGTCCCATGGCCTCGTACTGGTCGCGGAACTTATGGCGGTCCTGGTTGTGGTCCTCGCCGTTGGTCACGCTGTCGCGGATGGCGATGAGGCCCTTGGCCAGCGTCAGGTACTTGGCGTCGCCCGTCTCGCGATACATCTCGGCAGCACCCATATAGTGGCTGGGGCAGATGGCGTTGCGCGACAGTTCAGCGGCATCGTTGGTGAGGAAGTTATAGAGGAAGTCGGCAGCCTTCTTGCCACAGTTAAACAAGGTCGTCTTGCCGGTGGCACGCTTGTGGATGATGCCAGCCGTCATGAGGTGTCCCAGGTTGTAGGTCTCGAAGTTCAGTCGCGAGGCGAAGGCGTGTTTCTGGTCCTTGCCAATCTCGATGCCTGCTGCATTTTCCGTCAGCGCGTGGCTGTCGATGCCTGCATTGCGTTCGGAGATGACGACAGGGGTATGGATGTAGCCGTCGGCACGCTGGGCCAGCGCCACCTGTTCGATGAACTTGTCCATCAGCTGGTCGAGCTTCGGGTCCTTGGTGATGGCATAGACGGCAGCGCAGGCCTCAAGCCACTTGTACATGTCGCCATCGTGGAAGGGAGGACCGTGGTGCTTGCCTTTGACGGTACCTGCCGCCACTTGGAAGTTGGCAAAACCGTGACTGCCGTGCTTGCCGTCGGCATCGAGCGTCTCGTAGGGCGTGTTCCACGTGTCCCACATTGACCAGATGCCGGTGGTTGACAACACATTGAAGCGGTCGCCCCAGAAGCCGCCAGTCCACCGAGTGGCACCCATTGGCAGGTTTTGCATTTGGGCTTGCTTGCTACGGCTCATGTCCGTCAAGCCTTGGGCTGAGGCTGTTGTGTAAGTTGCAAGAGCGGTGCAACACACGAAACAGATAAGGAGGAGTCTTTTCATAATCTTGTGTTAGTTAAAGATAACGTAAAGTATTACCATCACGACAGCCAGTGCTATCCACAGACCAACGGCCAGGCGTGACTGCTTCTCGCGGATGGGGGCGGGAATATCGTATAGAGTCTTTTTGCCGTCGGTCAGCGTGATTATAGCCATGCAGACCACCAGGATGACGAAGAGGTAGAACGACAGCATCATGAAGTGGGGCAGGACAATGCCTGATGTCGTCAGCCACTCGGTGAGCCACATCGGTGGCCAAAGATAGAGAATACCCACACCCAGACAGAAGATGGTACCAATGGTCAGCGCAAAGTTGGCTGCGCGTGTGGTGGTACGCCGCCAGAAGATGCCCAGCAGGAAGACCGATGCCATTGGCGGTGCGATGAAGCCCAATACCGACTGGAAGACGTTGAACAGGTTGAGACCCTTGATGGCATCGATGGCTACCGTCATCACGATAGCCAGCACGGCTCCGACCACCACCACGATGCGTCCCACGAGGTTAATCTCCCACTGGGGGGCGCCAGGCTTGAAGTTCTTCACATAGACGTCCATGGTGAAGACGGTAGACAGCGCGTTGAGGGCAGAGCCGATGGTGCTGACCAGACAGGCTGTCAGGACGGCAAAGACCAGTCCTACCATGCCCACAGGGAAGAGGTTCTCGATCATTGTCAGGTATGCCTCGTCAGGATTCTTCAGCGTCTCGCCATAGAGCGCAAAACAGATGATACCAGGAAGAATGTATAAGGCAACGTCGAGAATCTTCAGCCAACCGGTGAAGTTGGTACCCAACTGACCTTCGCGCAAGTCCTTGGCTGCCAGCACGGGTTGCACCATACTCTGGTCGGTACACCAGAACCAGACACCCATGACGGGGTAGCCCAGCAGGATGGGCAGCCACGGGAAAGCCTCGTCGCTATTGGGCTTGAACATAACCCAGTAGTCTGACGGCACCTTGTCGACAAGTGCTTGCACACCGCCTATCTTGTCAAGACCGACGATGACAAGGACGAGTGACACGATGATAAGCAGTATCATTTGGTAGACGTTGGTGTAAGCTACGGCTTTCAGACCGCCCAGCATGGTGAAGAACGCGGAGATAATCACCAGTACCAGGGCTGACGACCACATGGGAATGTCGAACACCTGACGGATGAGTACACCGCCGGCAAACAGCGTCAGTGCCAGCCACGAGATGATGACGGTGACAATGGTGTACCACGCCAGAATGTTGCGCGTGCTCTGTCCGAAGCGCAGACCCATGAATTCGGGCAGCGTGCTGATGTTGGCACCCAGATAGCGGGGAGCAAAGACAAACGCCAGCAGCGCAATGAAGACGAAGGCATACCAGGCATAGTTGCCCGAGACGATACCCGTCGTGAAACCTGCCGAGGCGGAGGCTATCAGCATTGACGGTCCGACGTTGGTTCCCCACATGGAGAAACCTATGTGATGCCAGCGCAGCGAGTGCTCGGCAAGGAAGAGCGACCCTTCCTTCTTACGTTTTGTACTTGCCCATAGCCCTATGCCAATGAGGACGGCAAAATAGATTCCTAAGATGACCCAGTCAAGGCCTTGCATGTAGTGACTTTCCACGTTGTTATATTAAAGATTAAAGATTAAAGATTATATTTTGGTTCCTTCGTATTCCTTGGAAATCTCGATGGTGACGACCTTCTTCATATCCATCTGGTCGGTACAGTCCACATCGTCGGGATAGAGCTTGATAAGGGCTCCTGGACGAACGAATACCGGCATCTGGTCGAGCGGCACCTCTACGTTATAATACCAACGGCCACCCTGCAGGCGTTCGCCGGTGAAGAAGTTGGCCCACATGCCATCGGGCAGGTAGATGTCACGGCGGTTCTCGCTGTTCATTACAGGACAACAGAGGAATTCCGAACCGAAATAGTATTCGTCATCGATGTGCCAACACTGGCGGTCGTGCGGGTGATGCATCAAGAGGGCACGCACCATAGGGTAGCCTGTGCGGCATGACAGTTCTCCTTGTTCTATTATATATGGCAGCAGTTTGTAGCGCAATTTCCACCAGCGCTTGACGATGGGTGCAATGGCGGGGTAGTGCCAGGGCTCGCGCTTGCAGGTACCGTGGTAGCGCATGTGGCTGGAGAAGACGCCGAACTGGGTCCAGCGCACGTACACCTGTTGGTCGAGGGGTGAGTTCATGAAGTCGGGGATGCTGTGGAACCCCGGCACATCGTGACTCCAGAAAGCAAAGCCGGAAAGACCGAAGTGCAGACCGCCCTTCAGCGAACCAGCCAGTCCGTCCCATGACGAGGCGCTGTCGCCGCCCCAGTGCAGTGGGTAGCGCTGACAGCCGGCCCACGCTGAGCGAGCCCAGACGATGCCGTCGCCCGTCACCTCTTTGGTTACCTCAAAGGCTGCGCGCTGGTAGAGCAGGGAGTAGATGTTGTTCAGCCGTTCGGGCGTCATCGAGTGATACCGGTGGTCCATGTGGATGTTCTCGCCAAAGTCGGTCTTGATACACTTGACGCCCATCTCCAACAGAGGTTTCAACAGTTTGTTCTTATACCAGTCGGTAGCCTTCTGGTAGGTGAAGTCGATGGTGCCGGCGTAGTCTAAAGCAGAGAAGTTTGAGGCACCACCCGTCGAGGACTCCTCTTCTTTGGTGGACTGGCTGATATACTTGTTCGTCTTTGCCTCTTGCAGCTGTTCTGCCCCTTGAGCCACATATGGCAACTGCCACAGTGACACCTTGAAACCGTTGTTCTTAAGATGCTGGATGAACCCTTTGGGGTCGGGGAAACGCTCAGGATTGAACTTCCATTCGCAGAGCCAGTCGGTGCGGAACCAACCAGTATCCAAATGGATGACATCGCAGGGGTAGTGCTCAGCGCGCAGTCGGTCGCAAATGTCGTTGACCTCATCGGCCGAGAAGTAGGTCATGCGACTCATCCAAATGCCAAACGACCAGAGCGGCGGCATCTGCGGGAATCCCGTCAGCAAGCGGTAGCCGCGCAGAATCTCCTCAGGATTCTTTCCGCCAATCAGGAAGACATCCAGCGTGGCATGGTCGTTGAGGAACTGTACGCTGCGCGTCGAATGGTCAGCCAGTGACAGTTTGCAATAGTCAGAGGTGTGAAAGAAACAGCCGTACATACGGCTCGACAGGTAGAATGGTATATTCTTGTAGCAGCGGCGGTTGTTGACGCCCTGTCCGTCTTGGTTCTTCAACTGGAAGGTCTGTCCGCTGAGATCCATCTTGCGGAAACGCTCACCCGTACCTGCAAAACACTCGTCGGGAGTACACTTGAAACTGATAGTTGCCCGCTCCGTCTGGGCTGTTGCAACGGACGCACTGCTCACAGTGACAAAGCCCAACGGCAGGGCATCGTAGCGGGGTGGCGAGAAGTGGTCGTCACTCAGGGCAATGCCTTTTGCCTCGTCACCATCGGGATAGAAGGTGATAAAAGGCGCTGGCTGTGGTGCCGGCAGCAGGTCGCTCCAGTGGTCCAGCACAGGTGCGTTGAGGTCGATGGTGGCGACTTTCTTGCCGTTGGCTGAGATGACATCGTAGCCAACTGAACCTTCGGGGAATGGTTGGAGTGTCAGCGGCTGGCGCTTCACCTCCGGCGCAAATTGCAGCATGTCGTCCTGCTCCACTATCTCGTCACTGCTCATGGTGGTGAACAGGCGGATGATGTCGGGCTCGTAGGCACGGATGATGAGGTCGAAAGACTGCTGCGGCACGGCGGTGTCGGGTGCCATGTCCTCCTGATGTAGCTGTTTCTGATAGGGAATGGTAACGACGATGTCGCCGTCGCGTTCCTCAATTTTTGATGGTGCGTATGCCTTCCACAGGGCTTCGCCTTTCTTCAGGTCGGGGTCGAAGTCCATGAAGTCGAATAGATGGTAGTTCGTTTGTTTCATTGCTTAAAGATGATATTTGGACCCGGGTGGTTGTCGCCTATCTCGTCGCGACGTATGGGACGTTGGTTAGTGAGAGGACGACCGGCAATCCCGGGGGCGATGTCGCCGGTGTAATTGTTCTCGATAGTAAAACCGTCGGTGCGGGCATCGAGGTAGATGCGGAACCCACGGTCGTTGGTAGCATAGGGGGCAGGGTAGGGTGCCGTTATCTTGTTGTCGCTGATGACGGAGCCAGGCTGGTTGCTGAGTGTGTAGATGCCGCCGGCATCGTAGAGCTGGCGGGCATAGTCGTAAATATTGTTGCCGATGATGCGGTTGTTCTTCATGCCCGTGTCGAGTGGTGTCCATCCCCAGCCGACGCAGATGCCGCTGTAGTTGGTGTGTGTTACGACGTTTCTGGATATGAGGCAGTCACGTACATAACCCAAGGCGATAGCTACGGCTCCCCAGTCTTCATTGGCAGTGTTGTTTATGAAGTTTCCCATGAAAAACATTCGCTGGCAGCGCTCCGCCAAGTCGGTGTAAGGGCGGTGTACCTCGCGAGGACTCTCGGCAAAGGAACCTCCCATGATGGCCGTGCCGCCAATGTTGTCGAAGCGGCATTCGCACACATCGCAGTCGCTGATGTTATCGACAAAGTCAAGAGCAGTAGCAGCCAGGTTTTGGAATGTCACCGAGAAGAATTTTACGTGGTGGGCATTGCGCACGGTGACGGCGCTGACGGGGCGCTCTATCCACGCCTGGTTCTCGAGGCTTTCGTCCCAGGGTAAACCTGGGACCGCAAGCTTGTAGGCGTCGATGAGCGGGAAGCCGCCTTGCAGGGTGACGTGTCCCTTGTGGAGCGGACGGTTCCAGCAAGTCTGCTCAATGGTTATCCCCTCGAACCGCACATGGTTGGCACCGTCGACGACAATGAGTTGTTCGATGCCATCGCGCTGTTCGGTGGTACGCAGCAGGAACGACGAGTTGCCTCGCTCGCCTCCGATGACGGGTTGCGGCCAAGGGTGCTCAAACTCCAACCGGCTCTCGGGTTCCATGAAAGAGACAACGGTCTTGTCGCCTTGAACCTGCATGTCCTTGACACGCAGGATGGCGATGGCCCAGCGCTGGTGAACCACCATCTCGAGAGGTGTTTTCTTCAAGAGAAAATCTTGAAGCACGTTGTCGGGAGGGGTGGAAATGGTGATGGTGCGGTCGGTGGTGTTGAAATCAATTATGCGCTCCATACTTTCCTGCGAAAGGCCTTGACCTTGCTTGATAACAGGCCACAGCTGCGTATGCTTTTGCCGGACATCGCCGCAGATGACACTTTTTGCGAAACCCCGAATGATGAGCGGCGACTCCTTGGTGCCGCTGTCCTCAGGGCGAAGGAACAACGGCTCTTGCATGTAGTAACGACCAGTATCGACGTGGATGGTGATACCGCCTTGGCAGTGTGGGTCGTTGGTGCGGCGCCATTCGCGTGCCTGCCGCAACGCATCGTGCAGACTTCCACCCGAAGTGACGAAAATATCTCCGGCACGGCAGTAAATAACAACGAAAAGTAGTAGTGCGGTTAGTATCTTGTTCATCGGTAATACTCTGTTATAATAAATAGACGCGGTATGTGCCGGTTTGTCATCATTTTATAGTAGTGACAAAACAGCGAACTCTTCGTCTTTATGTTATCAAGTATTGAGTAGACTATGAAGATGAACATGAAGCAGTGGGTGGCTGATGTCATCCGTCAGAAAGAGGTTACGGCAGTGCCCGTGATGACCCATCCAGGTATCGAGATGAATAACCATACTGTCCGTGAGGCAGTGAGCGATGGTCGCGTACACTATGAGGCTGTGATGACGCTGGTCAAGAAGTATCCCAGTGCGGCAGCGTGTACCATCATGGATCTGACGACGGAGGCCGAGGCTTTTGGCGCAGAGATTACCTTCAGCGACATTGCCGTACCAGCTGTCAGCAGCCGACTGCTACCTGATGTCGACTCCATCTACCGGCTTCAAGTGCCGTCGTTGTCGGCAGCGCGCATCCCGCAATATCTGAAAGCCAATCTGCTGGCAGCCCGAGAACTGAACGACCGTCCGCTGCTCGCAGGATGTATCGGTCCTTTCTCACTGGCAGGACGCCTCTATGACATGTCCGAAATTATGGTGCTGATTTATGAGCATCCCGATGCTGCCCATACCTTGTTGGAGAAGTGTACTGAATTTATTGAAAAATACTGTCTGGCACTGCGTGAAACAGGAGCCAACGGTGTCATGATGGCAGAACCTGCTGCAGGGTTGATGTCTAACGATGACTGTAAAGAGTTTTCGTCGAAATACGTGAAGAGAATAGTAGACCGCGTCCAGAATGAGAACTTTATAGTCGTACTGCATAATTGCGGAAATACGGGACATTGTACCGAGGCAATGGCTGTGACTGGTGCTGCTGCCTTCCATTTCGGTAACAAATGCAAGATGGAAGAAGTCATCAAAGACGTTCCACCAACGGCGCTGGCTATGGGAAATATCGATCCTGTCAGTGTTTTTAAGGATGGATCAACCGAACTGATGCGCCAGACTGTGGCAGATTTGCTGGAGAAGATGCGTCCTTATCCCAACTTTGTGCTTTCAAGTGGTTGTGATACCCCACCGCATACGCCATCGGCTAATGTCGACGCTTTTTTTGAGGCGTTGCAAGCGTTTAACAAGAAATGACCGAGAAAACGCTGACATATGCAGATCTGCAGATAACCCTTGCCGACATCTATGAGCAAATGGGCTATCGGGATGTGACACCTAACACCGCAACGCAGCAGGAAACACAAGCTGTTGTTGAAGAAGTAAGTCCTTGGCTGCGTCCTCAATTCTGCTATCTGGTAGTTCCTGAACAGCCAGATTTTGATATGGGTAAAATTATTCTTCGTCAGCTGCGAGGCTCTGAGGCCTACGCCCTTTTTGTCTGCACCAGTGGCGTGGAGTATGAGGCTTATCAACAGCGGTTGAAAGATGAGGGCGATATGGTTCGAGTGTTTATTGCTGACGCTTTAGGTAGTGTGATTGCCGAACATTGCGCTGACAGGATGGAAGAAACGTTACAGGAAAGTATTGACAAACTGGGTTGGCACCATACCAACCGCTTCTCACCAGGCTACTGCGGTTGGCACGTTTCACAACAGCAACGTCTCTTTCCGCTATTTGGCGGCCACACTTGTGGCATAACACTCACCGACTCGTCGCTCATGGTTCCTATCAAGTCGGTAAGTGGCATCATCGGTATAGGTGAAAAAGTCCGCAAGTTAGATTATACCTGCGGACTCTGCGACTTTAAACAGTGTTATAAGCGGAAGCTGAAGAAACAGCTGTAGTCTTACGCTGAGTGAGCTAAAGTTTACCTAATAACTGCTTGGCAACAGTGACGGCAGAATTGGCGTTGTCACTATAGCCGTCAGCACCTATCTCGTCGGCAAAACCTTGGGTGACAGGAGCACCGCCAACCATCACTTTTACCTGATTGCGAATGCCAGCCTTCTCAAGTGCATCAATGACTTCTTTCATGTAGCCCATCGTGGTAGTGAGCAGGGCACTCATGCACAGGATGTCGGGTTGGTTCTTCTTAATCTCTTCTATAAAAGTGTCAGCCGATACATCGATACCGATGTTTACGACTTCAAACCCACAGCCTTCTAACATCGAGGCCACGAGGTTCTTGCCGATGTCGTGAAGGTCGCCCTTCACAGTTCCGATGAGCACTTTTCCCAACGAACTGTTCTGCTGACCAACCATCAGCGGCTTGAGTATTTCCAGACCAGCCTTCATGGCACGCCCGGCCATCAGAAGTTGCGGTACGAAAGCCTTACCGTCTTGAAAGCGCTGACCAACCTCACTCATTGCACGAATCATTTCGTTGTTGATGATGTCCTGAGGCTGCTGTCCTGACTCAACGGCAGCTTTTGTCGCAAGGGCGCAGTCACTGGATTTGCCGGCAACAATGGCATCGAAGATAGAGCGTCCTGCTTCTTGTGAGACAGGTGCGGTATCGGTTGATGGCTTCCTCGCCGTTGTGGGTAATGCATGCTCTTCCTGTTCGGAAAGGGTGGTGCTTGAATTGTGGTCAGGCTTTGGCTCACGGGGTGACAGGAAACATGCAGGAGCGGGTTCGGCCAAATGGGTCAAGACGGCCATGTGCTGGTTGGTGGTTCCGCAGCATCCACCAACAATATTTACGATACGTTCGTTGAAGAACGGCCACATCTCACGCTGAAACATCTGAGGCGTAGTGGGATAGTGGTTATGCTCGTCAGGCAGACCGGCATTGGGGAAGACGATGATGCGGTGAGCTGTCTCTGCCGCCAGACGGCGTGTTAACGACAAAACCATCTGGATGTCAGGACTACAGTTAAGTCCTACGGCAAAGATGTCTTCTGTCGACAGTTGCTTGATGAAGTCAATAACGTTCTGTCCTATCATGTTGAAGCCCTCAGGTGTGCGGACAGTGCAGCTGATGAGCAAGGGTACGTTATGTCCAAAGCGCTTCATGGCACGTTGACAAGCTTCCATGCCAGCACGGGCATTCTCAACGTCAAAGACAGTCTCGAGAATAAGCCCGTCAACACCACCTTCTAACAGTCCTTCGGCTTGTTCTTGGTAGATGTCGCACAGTTCTTCGTAGCTGACGTTTGCCCCTTCCATGGAGATGGTTTCACGGGTGGGTCCCATTCCACCAAAGACATAGCGCGGCTTCTCAGGGTTCGTCAGCGTGAAGGCATCAGCCAGCTGTCGAGCCAATCGGGCGGCTTCCTGATTGATGTGCCGTGCCTCTTGCTCCAGATCCAATGCCTTTAGCGAGATGCTTTGCGCATTAAAGGTATTGGTGGTGATGATATCGGAACCGGCTGCAAGGAACTGGCGGTAGATTTCTTGGATGACCTCGGGGCGTTCGATGCACAGATATTCATTACTTCCCCGTGTGTTGGTAAGGTGCAGTGCCTGAATGCTCGTACCCATCGCACCATCGAAGATGAGAATCCTTTGTTTTGCCACCTCTTCGAGGGTGGG
>Ga0310697_10003887_pt1 | contig 14922 bp, 30 predicted proteins | sample 172DNAGHGlowgp2_FD_203883 | JGI IMG/M metagenome (GOLD analysis project Ga0310697, IMG submission 203883) | Sheep rumen microbial communities from Palmerston North, Manawatu-Wanganui, New Zealand - 1728 DNA GHGlow gp2 (v2) (version 2) | ecosystem: Host-associated > Mammals > Digestive system >...
TTCACCTGGTGATGGATAATGACCAGCCGGAAATCAAAATCATGGTCGACAATCCGGTCAAGGCTGAAGCGCTGGCCAAGCTGTTGCCGGTCGATAAGGAATTTGGCAATGTGACCCTGGCTATTACGGTGGTTCCGTCCAACGCGGAAGCGACAAAGCTCAATCTGCTGAAGTGGGCGTTCTCCGGTAATCCTGTGATCAGTTATATTCAGGATTCCGATACGCCGTTTGGATGCTTCCATTATGTGGTGTTCAGCAAGGAAGTCGCGCAGTACTTCAATGATAATATGCGTGATATCAACGGCAATACTTCCACGCTGTATGAGAACCTTGCCCGCGATTTGTTCGGTGTAGACCCTGATATTTGCTACTGCACCGATACTGTGGACTTTGAAGAGTAATTATATTTGGAGGAGAAACCATGATGGATAACTTCTTTACATGGGAAATGCTGGCAACGTTTGCCGGATGCATGGCCGGAACGATGGTCATGACCGAATTCACCAAAAAGATAATCAAGACGCTCCCGGCTCAGTTCATCAGCTTTGTGTATGCCATGGTGATTCTTGTCGTTGGGCAGCTGGTGGCAAAGACCTTTACGTGGAATGATATTCTGCTGGATCTGGTTAATGCTGCTATGATCAGTCTCAGCGCGAATGGCGGCTTTGACGCGGTTAAGGGGCTGTTCGGATCCAAGGAAAAAACGACCAATGCCGGAGACCTGATTCTGGATGGCAAGAATAGTTATATTTCCTTCAACAGCGATCCGGAAGGATTGAAGGACGGGGAAGCCGTAAAGATTACGGTCAAGCGGACTGACGTCGAATAAGTCGCATTATATTTGCCTCCTTTTATGGAGTATGGAGACGTACTCAATAAATTAAAGGAGGCTTTTACAATGAGCCTTATTTACGGCAAGAGGAGACTGTCGAAAGATGTGTCTTCACAAGAGATGCGCGAATTACGCGCACAAGGATTAACAAATAAGAAAATTGCGGAACGGCTTGGCGTCAGTGTAGCGACGATTTACCGGTATATCGGTAAGGCATCGTACGATCCGGCGTATGCCGAGGCTAAGAAGTCTGATATCCCAGAAGACGGAAAGGTGCATATTGAGTATCAGAAGCACCCGGATCCGGTGGAAATCCCTGAAGTAACGGAAGAACCCAAAAAGGTGGTTGCAGACATAAAGAAGGACAATCATAATATACTGAAAGTCCTGAATATGGAATGCACAACCGAATATGGTGGGACCTTCTGTAAGTTCAGGTATAACACCAGGACCGAGGAGGTCGAGATGCTCGATGGCGTCGTGGAAGGAATTCTTGACAAAAAAGGTCTGAGGCAGTTTATCGCCGAATTGACGGAGCTCGATTCGCGCACTGCAGGCTAAGCCGTTCAGCAAGAGGGTCGCAGAAAAATCTGTGGCCCTTCTTTTTTACAAAATTAGGACGATTGTCAAGGCCGGACGCAAAAAATTTTACTCTTATTATGACAGAGATGTCAAAATAATTTTTGGAGGATAAAAAAAATGAAGACAAAGATTTTTGCTATGATCGCAGCGGCAATACTAATGGTAGTAATTATCATTGCAGCAGCGCAAATCTGGACGCAGAATAAGGAGGAAGAAATCCGTAAAGAAAATGCAATTGAGCGGGTTTATTATCAGCCTCAGGCATATTTTAGAAACGGCCACCAGATCGTCTACGATATAGATGACAATGAGTGGTACGACACTATGCCATGGTACAAGGTGATAAACGCGGTCGATTTCATCGACTACGTGGATAACTTCCTGCTGAAGGAACTGCATCGGATTCCGCGCGATGAAATCCATGAAAACCAGTTTTATATGGTATTGCTGCAAGAGGTTGCAGAAGGAGAAATCAAGTATACCAAAAAAGACATTTATGTCGGATGGAATAGCAGTCTATTAAATGCTATCCTGTACGATATGTACGGAGAATGAGGCTTCGGCCCCATTCTTTTTATCGCATATTTTTTTATGCCTTTTATGGAAAGTGGAGTATAAACCTGGGCACGTGAAATCATAAGAACCATGAGGCCCGCCAATCGTTCAACGCAGGACACCGTGAACCTTTGGTTTGCGGAGACGCGGGTGGCAAATCCCGCAACTTTCCATTTTTTTTCGAAACAGGTCGCAAAAAAAGTTACTCCTATTATGACAGAGATGTCATCAAAAATTATATTTTAGGAGGAAACGAACTATGTTGACTAAGACAATGAAAGTAATGTGGAAGATCGTTAAGGTACTCTGTATGCTGACTGCAATATTATTTGGAGTCGTGTTCGTCGGCGAGGTATTAACCGCGCCCTATTACGCCTCGTTTAATGCCGAGGGTATGAGGACGTTTGTTATATTTGAACTGGCGTGCACCGCTTCGTGGTGGAGCAAAAAGCTGTGGAAATACTTTTGGCGAGCTTATGCATGGACCAGAGTTATCAGAATCAAGATTCGTAGCTACCTGAGCGTGATGGATGAGAAAATCGCTGGATGGAGGAAGGCCTAACGGCCAACCTCCATCTTTTTTTCGCATTATTTTTGCCTCTGATTATGGGAGGAGGTGAAAACATGGCAACATTTTGTGCTCTGATAATCTTCGCCATCATCGCCTATGTGGGCTATTATATGCTCACGGGCGGTGTCACGATGTTTATCACGACATTGTTAACCGAGGTGTTTAAACCGAGAAACAAAAAATAAATAGAAAGGAGAAGATGCGGACCTTAAAAAGTTCGCATTTTTTTTCGATTATATTATGGAGTATGGCAACATACTTACAAATGAAAGGAGGGTTTACCAATGAGTAATCCCATCAAGACGCTGGAAAAAAAGGCAACGATCATGGCGATCAACCGCAAAGCCAAGAAGGCGATGCACGATCTCTTTGAGCAGCTCGGCGATCTGGAGACCCTGGACCTGCGCGAACTGGCAGAGACTGCCATTGAGAACAGCACCACGTTTGAAATCCCGGAATACGGAATCAAACTGGACTCGTTCGAACTGGCCCAGTCTGCCATCCGTGTGATGGCCAAGGACGACGGCGAGTTGTTCAGGAAGATCATGCGCGTGTTCCTGGAAGATGCGTTCGATCACGGTTATCTGAGCCACAAAATCTAATCCGGTGTCCGGCTATGGAGAGCTTTTTAAGCTCTCCTTTCTTTCTGCCAAAATGATATTTTCAGGAGGTTTCAGTATGAATAAGAACGATGAGAAGTTGGTTGATTTCTATATGTACTGCCAGAAGTGCAAGCATTCCTACAAGGACGAGGATGATATGCCGTGTCGGGAATGCCTGGAGTATCCGACGAATGTCAATTCTGCCAAACCGGTCCGCTACGATGAAAAAGAGGAGGAGGTCAAATGATTGACAATATAGTATTGATTGCCATCGCAATTCTTATGCTGATCCTTGGAATGATCTGCGGATTCCTTGGATATGCTTTAGGTTCTTATGATTATTATTTCGAAAAAGAGCGTATGGAGGAGGACCATGAATGCAAATCTTGACGGGACTACAAAGACGGTAGCATGATGGAGGTTTCCTGGATGACCAGAAAAAGATTGAAAAAATTGATCATGTCATATGGGTTTCAGCGGAATGATGCGGAAAAAATGATTGCCAGGGCTTCAAGCATAGGGTTTAGCAATGAAAGTATATTGAAGGTATATCGCTCTGCTTTAGTTTTCCATATGACCGGAAGACTAATGGGCAAGCGCATGGAACAATTTAGAAAGCGCATCATGGAGGCGTTACAATAGGAGCTTAATAGATGAAATCAGTTGATGATTTTGTTATGGGAATACTTGTAGGAATAGTTGTAGGGTGCTGCATTATAATGATCATTGGCTTTTATATTGTAGGAGCTTAGCACGAGAACCGGATTGGTTCTGTGCTGATTGGGAAAGGTGGTGAAGTGGGATGATTGACCAGGAAAAGGTGATAAATGGGCTGGAATGCTGTATCGACGATGAACCATTTTATCATGCGCATTGCGATGAATGCCCTTATAACGGGCGCAGACCTGATAATATGGGCGGATGCACGCAATTATATCGCGACGCGCTTGAACTGCTGAAAAAGCAAGGTAAAACAATGAGTCGCTCACGAAAGAGAAGGAGATACATAGAAGCATGTATGCAACACTTGGACTTATAGCTACAGGGCGGGGCGATCCGTCATTTTATCGCTCGGAGTATTGTATATGCCCGGAATGCGAAGATAGTTTAATCCATTGGTTAAAGAATCCAGAAACTTAAATAAGAGTTTAATATGGAATCGAAAAGGCGGTGAAGTTTGATGGCTGACAAGGATAAGGTTGTCAATGATTTGAACGTCGCAAAACTTATATTGCGCAATGCGCAAATGCTTGCCCCAGAAATGTGCCTCAGAGTTGGATGGGCTATCACAAGTGCCATTGATCTGCTGAACGAGCAGGAAGCACAGATCGAACAGTTGGAGCATGATTTAGCCGTTGCTTACAAAGATCAGAATTATTACGTGAATGGAGGGGTTAAAATGTCGTTTGCAGATGCTGTTTTAGCTATGAATCAAGGGAAAAGAGTGCGCCTGCCGTGGTGGGGAGGATGTTGGTATATTGCAAATGGTACTCTCAGAATACATTGCGCCGACGATAAAGATTTCGACGCATTTAGCAAAGAGAATACAGAACCGCTTTACACTTTATCATTTATGACGGCAAATTGCTGGGAAATAGTGCCGGATTGAAACGTGCTTTAAATAACACAAGAATCATACGGAGGAGGACCATGGATGCAAATCTTGATTATCGTGGTGACAATGATCGCCAGTTATCTACTCGGAGCGCGCGTCGGTTTCAATCTGTCATTGAAGCTATTCGGAGAACCAAAAGAGTTCGTTCAATGGCGGTGCGAAAGTCTTCAGAAAAGAAGGCAGCAGAAGGCATGCCCGAATTCAGAAAAATCTTCCCAGAACCAGGATGCCTGAATGATCTTGGATGCAGACGTCTGAAGGCCGCGATACTGATACAGATCATGTGGGATTACTACGATGGCCTTAATGCAAACGACGAACATTATATTCAGAGGTTGGACCGGTATTTAGACTCTTCTGAGTATTCGAACATGTTCGACATTCCCGCTGATCAGGTCAGACAGACAGTTCGCGAATGGAAAAAGTACGGACGCGATTTGGCATTATATATCAACACTTATCGTAAGTGGATTCGTGACAGTGAAGACGCTGATCGGCGGCCATTGGAGTTTAAGCAATATGTCTGGCCCAATTATATTCACGACCTACTGGTTAAAGACGCGGTTCGCAGATGCGCTATCACACTTATACCTTATAAAAAAAGTAAGGAGGAAAGGGAATCATGCCCGGAGCAGTGGACTCACAGTCGTTAAGCACTGCGTATAACCGTAAATACCGGCGACAGAACCGTGCCCGTGCAAATGCGCGCCGGCGTGAAAACTATAAAAAAGAAAAAGCCAAAACGGGCATCAAACGGCAGGCATGCGGGATCAAATTTTCAGAAAAAGAAGCGTCTATGCCGCCGTTTCGCAAAGCATTTCCAACGCCGGACTGTCTGGATGATGAAGGGTGCCGCGCTTTGGCCGATGCGATTCTTGTACGAGCCGCTGCAGACTATTACGATGTCTGCGATCACCCGGATGACCTGATCATCAAATCGCCAGACACTTCGGACGCTTATCGCCGCAGCAAAAAGAAGCTGGACGAATTCATTGAAAGCACCTGGTTCAACGATTTGACGGATATTCCATGGCGAACATTCAAGAAAATCATTCTTGAACATAAGAAAGCGGGTCACATGCCGTCAATCACCAAACCAAGACATACAAGCGTGATTCCGACGGAACACAAAGACTTCTACGATACAAAGCGTCTTGCCAAAAACAAGAACGTGACATTTCATTAAGGAGGAAATATGACTGATATTTTGAGGATTTTCCTGATTACGGTATGCATGCTGTTTTGTTATACGATTGGGCGAAAAGTCGAGCGCGAATTGACCACCAAAAAGGTACTCAGTGCCGTCCATGACTCCATGCAGGCGGTCAAAGACCTTCTCAAGCAGGTTAAACAGGAAATGGATGACGCCCCGGTGCCTGAAATCGGCAATGAATTCTGGGAATTGCAGGAAGCGACGGAACCGCAAAAAAAATAACTTCGATTATGGAGTTGGATAACTCTATTACGAAGAAAGGAGGAGAAGATATGTTTGGATTCGGCAGAAGGAGACAACGTCACAATGACTACGAGGACGAACTGGACCGTCTCTGGGTGAAATTACACCAGACGGAACCGGGAACGCCAGAATACCGCTCGTTGCTGGAGGATTACTCAAGCCTTCAAGCGAGAAGGAAATCCGATAAGGAGATCAACACTCGGGTTCCTGATGATCGCAAGAGCTTGGTTTTCAAAATCTTCGGCATCGGCGGGCTGATGGCGCTCAACCGATATCTGGATGATCACGGAGATGGCATTTCGGCCAAGGGTCAGCGTATCTCAAACGGTCTTATGGACCTTGGCATGTCGATCTTCCGCTGGTTCGGCGGAGGAAAATAACCAATTCCAGCAGAAGGGGCTTTTTAAGGCCCCCTTTTTCTTCGCAAAAATTTTCTTTCTGATTATGGTGGATGAAGATCATCGGCCAAATGATCAGAAAGGAGGAACAACAATGCTACAATGGATGCTTGAGAGGATGCTCAACATTGGCCTTTTCATCATTGGATGCACGGCGATATTTGCCGGAGTCCATGTGCTGAGAGGCTTTTTGACGAGTATCGTCGAGAGATTCCAGGACTGGATGGACCATTCCTACGAAAGAAAGGAGGCAAGGAGGATCTTCAGGACCTGGCGGGCGCAACAGAATGCGCTCAGAAGAGGACGTTATTAAAATCCCAAACGTATGAAAGAGGACGTGAAAGGAGGATAACGTCCTCTTTCTTTCTCGAAAAATGAAAGGAGATATCATGTTCCACGTTCCTGTCAACCCGTCCGGATTTATCGGCCGATCCATGGCCTTTATCGGACATCATTCCCCGTTGATATTGATCTGTGCTGCTGCAGGCGGGGTCATCAGCAGTTTTATTATGGCGATCCGGGCGACGACCCGCGCCGATGAAATCCTGCGGAAAGAGCGCGAAGAAGCAGCCAAAAACAGCGGATTCGAACCGGATGAAGTGGAAATCGAACCCCGCGAAGCATTCCGCGCCGTATGGAAATTATATGTAGCGCCGGCGGTCAGTCTTGCTTTGTCCATCGGATGCATGTTCCTGTCCTTGAAGATCACTTCGTCAAGATATGCAGCGCTTGCCGGATTATATTCATCCGGACAGGCGGCCATGCAGCGATATCAGGAGGAGGTGATCCGCACATTTGGGCAAAAAGAGCACGATGGTGTTGTCAACCGTGTGCGGAAGAGACGGATGGACGAAGTACCGATTCCGGAATACATGGTGCCAGGTGAAGACAGTTACCTGTGTTTCGACAATTATTCCGGAAGATATTGGCTCGGCAATCTGAATACCATTCGTGACGCAGCCGACGTGATCAACCGCATGGTCGAGCATTGCATGTATATTTCGTTGAATGAATTCTATGAAAAGATCGGCCTTCCGGCAAACGGTAACGGCAACGATGTCGGTTGGACGGCGGAAGAGAAGATGGATCTTAACTGGACCACCATGATCGCGTCCAACGGCCACCCGTGTCTGCAAATTGATTACAATCTTGCCGAGCATTATGATAAACGCGGTTATATGAACGGATAACCGCAAAAAAACTCGCAAAAAAATAAATCTCGATTATGGAGATGCTAAACATCTTCACTAATAAATTAAAGGAGGTACTCAACCATGAGTAACCACAATGATCGCAGGAACAACAGCACGGGCTATCAGACCACTGGCAGCGTTACGCCGCCCGAAGGGACCGAACAGCAGCAGACCGGAGATCAGGGAGAGCAGCAGGGCACGACCCAGCAGCCCCAGCAGCCCGAGAAGGAGGGCTTCTTCAAGCGCATGAAGACGCGCGTGACCCGCAAGGTGGACGACTTCAAAGTTAATCACCCGCGGGCAGCGCGGCGCATCAAGCGTATCGGAGAGGCGTTCCTTGTCGGTGGTGTTGGCGTTGCCGGATTCAAGCTCGGCCAGCACTTCCCGAAGAAGGAAACGGAGCAGCAGACGGTTCCGGAGGAAACGGAGCAGCAGGAGCAGCCGTTGGCCATCGATGAGCCGGTGCCGACGATCGAGGATACCGAGGATGAGGACACCGCCGTTGAGGTGGAGAAGTTCTAATCGACCGAAAGGAGCGTTATGGAGAAATCTGTAACGCTCCTTTTGTTTCTTGAAAGGAGACGGCTATGTTTGGAAGAACAAAACGCAGGGTCGTGGAAGAACTGAAAAATGAAGCGGTCGATTATATGATGGAATCCGCCAATGATGGGCTGATCTATACCGGCAGTGTCCTGGTCGAAGGCTTGTTGTTTCTCGGCGTATTGATGATCGGAGGTAAAAACCGCGGCGGCCGCAATGACAGCCATGGTGAAAATATTCACATTCACGTTCACAACTACAATAAGTAAGGAGGAGAATCAAAAATGAAACAGTCTTTTTGGAAGCGCATGTGCACCAAAGCGAAACGGGCTGTCCACAAGGCCGAGATGAAATGGAAAACCATGAGCGGTGCGGATAAAGCAAAATTCATCCTGACCGGAATGGCCGGATTTGGCTGTGGATGGATCGCCGCGGATATGGTGGACGATCAGCATGGCGTTATTCCCTGCGCCTGCACCTATGTGGCGGCCAGCGCTCTTTCCGGAGCCGGTGCGATGGTTTCCGCTTACGTGATTGATAAGGCTGTTGACAGCTATACCAATATGAGTAACGAAATGAAGAAGGAGGATGCAGATGCCTAATGACATGGATGACGTGGTTGAAGCGACCCTTGGCATATCACGCGATGACCTGCCGGCCAATTCCCACGCAAGCAAAAACAATCAGCCGGCTCAACCTTCCTCGCAACCGGCACGCCAGAGCCCGCCGCCAGAACCGAAGTACGTTGTTAAGAAAAAGACTCTGTGGCGGAGGATCAAAGAGGCGTTTATCGGTGATGACGTAAAGTCTATCCCGGAATATCTGCTGTTTGATGTGTTGATCCCGTCCACGAAGAAGCTTCTGCGCGATTCATTTGACGAAGCGGCCGATCGTCTGTTTGGCGTGACCGGCAGCCGCAGCAAATCGACACGTCAGGACAGCGGATACCTGGTTTATGACCGTCCGTCCGACCCCAACGTGCCCAGCCGGAAAATGAGGCCCGGGATCGACTTTGAGAACTACTGGTTTGCCAGCAGGGATGATGCGCTTGCCAAGCTGGAGGAGATCCGCAACCTGTTCAGCAACGCGTATGACGGAGTCACAGTCGCTCAGGTAAAGGAGCTGTTCCGTCAGTATCCAAAGTCGATCGATAACAAATGGGGCTGGATGACTGCCAGGAACTCTGATGTGGTGCAGTCCGACGGCGGATGGATCATCTACATGCCCCCGCCCAAATACCTTGACTGATTGATATTTGCCGATTAAGCGTGTTCTGTGAGGCCGGATCGGCGATTTGAAAGGAGTATCATATGCTTTACGCACTTTGCTCGTTCATTGCGAGTCACCCGATCATCTCGGGATTTCTGCTCTATTATATTTCCGGTAACTACATCAAAAATCGTAATAAGAAGGAGGCCAATACCGCATGCTGAACCCTCAGACAATGCCCATGAACCGTGAACAGCGGCGGGCGCATTACCGTGAAAACAAATCCAATCCGAACGCGATCTTCTGCCCGAAATGCGGACACAAGACCCGTCACGTCGCTCTGCCGATGGACAAGCACTATGCCATGGACAATATGCCGACGCCTGAAAATGAAGTCGAGTGCAATATCGTCTGCTCGGCGTGTGGCAACGTCTTGCGCAGTTATATTAAGGGTGTCAAGCCTTACGAGTATGTTAAGGCGGTTGCAACTCCATGACTTGCCTGAGCCATGAACGCAAGATGCAGGCGCTCGATGCGATTGAGAAAATCTATGAAGCCCTGTGCGCTGAGGAAATGGATGGAGCGTTCAGGGCTTCATTCATCAAGAGACAGACCGATGAGTTGACTTATATTCTGGATCCAAATAAAAAGAGGAGGGCAAAACAGTATGCGCGTTGGAAAGCCAGGCTACGTAATTTTAAGTGATATCAGTATGTACGGTACTGCTGAACTCATGGATATTGAGCGTGCGGCCCGTGTATGCTATCGCAGCGAAGGACTGATCACGGAACAGGGAGAGAGCGCCAAACGGCTGATTGCCCGCCTGATCAAGTCCGGTCATGAGGCCATGCTTGAGCATTCGTTGCTGAGTGTGGAGTTCACGTGCGATCGTGCCATTGCGAATGAACTGGAGCGGCATCGTCTTGCTGCGTTTGCCCAGGAAAGCACCAGGTACTGCAATTACAATGCTGATAAGTTTGGCAGCGAGATCACATGCATTCCGCCCTCCAACTTCCTTGACGAGAAGAGCCTGGCCTACAACAGCTGGCTTAGCTCCTGCGACGTGGCCGAGAAGGTGTATCTCGCTATGGTAAAATCCGGCATCGCAAAGCCCCAGGATGCCCGTGCGGTGCTTCCATTGAGTCTGTCTACCAAAGTTGTCGTTACGACCAACTATCGCGAGTGGCGACATATTTTCAAGCTGCGCACGGCCAAGGACGCACATCCCGACATGCGCGCTTTGATGATTCCCTTGCTGAAGGACCTGAAAGAATTAATCCCCGTGATCTTTGACGACATCGAAGTGGAGGAGTAAGAATATGGAACTGGTTTGGATTTGCCTGGTTGCTCTGACCTATCTTGGACTGATCGGCGCGTTCCTGATGTACAGGAAAATCAAGAATCTTGAAGACTGTATCGACCGCGATCTCAGATTGTATAATACTCGTATCAATAAGCACGACGATCAACTGTATGAACTGAAGCAAAAAGTCGATAAGGTTCCGAAGGTTGAGACGAAACCGATCCCTTGCACGGAATGGACGCCAACGTCCGAACGATATCCGTCCCCGGATGTGAACAAAAGGTTCCAACATGTATGGAAAGCATATGATGACATATGGGAAAGGATCGATGAAATCGAGGATGAACTTAAGGAATTTAAGAACGATTGTGGACAGAATGAAAACGCGATAGATTTAATTGGCATGAAAGTTGATGGGGCCTGCAAAAGACTTGACCGCCTTGAACAACAAGTAAACGTGTTGAAAAAGGAGCCAAGTGATGCCTCAGAGTGATTATGACCGGTACATCTGGGAGACATTTAAGGAGTACTGGCCGCCATGGGTCGAGCATGTAGACTCATGGGAACATTATGAAGACTACTGCATCGTTGTCCATATGAAGGACGATGGTTACATTACTGCAAATAAGGATTATATTTTCGGTGATGGAGGAGAAGATCAATGGCATTTGGAATGCGTAGCGAGCACTCGACAATCATCGCCTATAAGGGCTTCAACAGAGATATGACCTGCCGGGATATGCAGTATCAGCTTGGCCAAACATACATCCATGACGGTCCTGCTCATCTATGTGAATGCGGCTTTCACGCGTGCCTGCTGCCGTCTGACATATTTCGTTTTTATTATCCATGTGAGGGGGCATTATACACTAAAGTATATCTGGCAAAAAACGGACTCGATCCGATGCTTGAAAGCAGCAATTCAAAGATATGCGGTCGGGTCATCCACATCGACAACAAACTTATTACCGTGGAAGAGCTAATGAACGAGGAGTTACTGCTGATTCAAGCCATTAAAAAAGTGCTTAGAAAACGAGGAGTCGTGATAGAGCAAAAGTGGCATTATCAAGAGTGGCATTATATTTATTGGAATCTAATATTTAACTGGTCCTGCAGCAGTGCCGAGTGCGGAACGAGGCTAAGATATACCAACGTGTCAAAAATTCTTGATATATTCAGCGAAGCGCATGAACTGATGTAAGAATGATAAAACAATGATCAATAGCACCTTGAGTGCATAGAAAGGAGCATACACGATGCCTGACGATATTTACTGTTATACCCCATTTGAAATAGGAATAGCCGATCATCATAACTGGCTTGAATGCTCAGGTATTCTTGGAATTGGAAAATCCACGAATAAATATTCCAAGTTTGCAATCGAACGTGTTATTTTTAACAATCCCGCAACAATCGTGCTCTGGGCCGATGGTACGAAAACCGTTGTGAAATCAGGCAAAAACGACGAGTATGATCCGGAGAAAGGCCTTGCCCTGTGTATCGCAAAGAAGGCGCTCGGTAACAAAGGCAAGTACTATGACGCCTTCAAGGAATGGCTGCCAGAGGAAAAGACTGAAGAAAAATCTGGAAAAAAGACGACCCCATTGATGGTCGAGGCAATTATCGGCCATATCATAACCAATTTCGATGATATCAAGCAGGCTTCTGCAGTGATTACCCGTGATGAGGCCGTTATCACGTGCTTTGACAGCAACGGAAAAGTAATCTGCAAAGCTCCGTTGGATACGATCCTGGATAAACTGCACGATGCCGGAATCAAGTAATTCGCAAAATCTGAAACTTCCATTATGAAGAAGGCTGGACCGATTTGGTTCGGCCTTTCTTCTTTTTCCAAAACTATTATATTTGAAAGGGGACAACGTATGTTTACAGCTGTCACTCATGCAATCGTTCGCTTTGGCGGCAGAGCGCTCCTGCTCGGCAAAAAGTATCTGCCTGAAATCCTGACGTATTCCGGCATCGCTGGCTTCATCGGAACGGTGTTCTGCGCTTGCAAGGCGACGACCAGAGCCGAGGAAATCATGGCCGAAGAGGAAGAACGTATGGCCCGTCATGAGAAATACGCGGCCGATCCCAATGTGGAATACACAACCGAACAGAAGGAGAAGGACGACCAGACGGTCCGTAACCAGACGCGTTGGAAGCTGATCCGCGCCTATCTGCCGACGGCGACTTTGCTGATCGCGAGCGTCATGCTTGTGCTGGCCGGGCATCATATCATGCATGTACGGTCTGCCGCGACTGCAGCAGCGTATAAGACCGTGGAAACGGCCTATAATGCCTATAGAAATCGCGTTAGAGAGCGTTTTGGCCCCGAGGTCGACCAGGAGATCGTCCACGGAAAGAAAGCCTCAGAGGGGCCTTTAAATGGCAAAGAAGGGCATTCTGAGAATGGTGCCATTATGGCCGAAAACGACGATGAAGTGTTTGTTGCCTCGCCGTATGCCGTTTGGTTCGGCCCCGAAACGTCCACACTCTGGAAGCCTGATATTGAAACGAATTTCTTCACCCTTCGCCGGGTACTGCGTGAAATGAACGACAATTTGCATTTCCGAGGGCATGTGTTCCTGAACGAGGTGTATGAGGCGCTCGGTATGAAGTTTGGCCCGGACAATACGCCGTACAAGTCGTTCGGACAGCTTGTCGGATGGGTCGAAACCAAGGACGGAAGCACGGACAACTGCATCGACTTCGGTCTGGATGACTGGAACAATGTCTCTGCCAGACTGTTCCGCCAGTCCAAGTGCAACCGTGTCCTGCTGGACTTCAACACCGACGGCATTATCTACGACCAGATTTGACTGAGGGACGGCCTGAGCGCCGTAGGGTCCGGGGTGTTCGAACAGGACATCCTGGACTATCCCGATTTATACAGCTACTATCTGAAGGAGGACGTATGAGTTATATTTTCGTTGGAATAGGAGGAGGCCTGATCGGCGGAATCATCGGGTATTTTATCGGGCGCAGAAGTCGTAAAAAGCACGCACAGGAGCCGGTACCGCAGACAGCGACCGTGGAGGTGACTGCAGAGGCGGATGTGCAGGAACCCGAACCTGAGCAGCCGGAAGAGGAACGACCGCGCGCCAGAAGGCCTGAATACATTGATATGCTGCACAAACATGATTATTACACCGGTGACGACCTTGAGGATGATCTTGGAGAAATGGATGACTTCCTGTCCGAACGGGAATCGCCTGAAGAAGATGATGACGGAGACGATGAAGAGCAGAAACGCATCGACGCATACTTCATTGATCAGGACGATTTCTACACTTCCAGACAGGATTTTGAGAAGATCGTCGTACACTACCATTCGGATAAAGACAGGTTTTATGACCAGGACGGAGATGATATCACGGAAGAGCTGATTGAATCCGGACTGGCATCAAGTGCGGTACTGCGGAAACTCGCACAGGATGATCGGACGTACTGGCGTACAGAGTGGTCTCAGACAGACTATGAGATCATGCTTGGAGGAGGCGAATAGATTTGGACGCGATCCTGGGCTACCATCAATGGCTTTGCAACAGGATCGCCATAACAGATCCAAAACAATACGGCTATCGGCAGCTTTTTCTGCGACTGATGGCAGTTCCATTTAAATCGTCCATTGTGGAAGACGGCATGCGGATCGATGATGCATTATATTTGCGCCGGTCATACACAAGGACCATGGACTGGACGGAGGATGAGAGGCGGGCCTTCTACAGGTCCATGGGGCCCGTCTCTTTCTTTGAGATTATGGCGGTTCTTGCCGATAAAATGGCCTATGACCTGATCGGCAATCCTTTGGCGGACAATACGCCGGCCTCCTTGTTTTTCGAAATGATGGACAACTGCGGACTCTGCTATTTGAACGATGAAGCGTTTGAGGCGGATACCGACGGATGTCTGAAAGAGATGAAACGGATCACGGACCGGATCAACGATCATGCATACAATGAAGACGGATCGGGCGGATTCTTCCCGCTGGATACGCCTGTTACGGACATGACGACCATCGATCTGAGACAGCAGATGGAGCTGTATATGATCGAAAAATACG
>Ga0310697_10003888_pt1 | contig 14922 bp, 14 predicted proteins | sample 172DNAGHGlowgp2_FD_203883 | JGI IMG/M metagenome (GOLD analysis project Ga0310697, IMG submission 203883) | Sheep rumen microbial communities from Palmerston North, Manawatu-Wanganui, New Zealand - 1728 DNA GHGlow gp2 (v2) (version 2) | ecosystem: Host-associated > Mammals > Digestive system >...
GCAGACTGTTGGCCTGCGGGCAGATAATGCCTACCCCTATAAGAACCTCACGCTGATAGTTTGTACGGAGGTTTGGAGAAGGGAGGAAGGAGAAAGGAGGAAGAAGGAAGGAGAAAGGAGGAAGAAAGAAGGAGAAAGGGGAAAGGAGGATGGAGAATGGAGGCTTGACACGCTGAATTTCCAGATTACTGATGACGACGGCAATATACTCGGCTCTGGCATAAACCACTACCAATACGAGATGACGCTGCCAAGCATCACACTGCATCGGGGCGACTCACTGCGCATGAGCGTCAGTCATCTGATGAGGCGCGAATGTCTGCCCGGCATCACTGACCTTGGCTATACGGCAAGGCTGAAGAGTGAAGAGTAGTTAAGTGTTGGGCGATAAATCAGAGTCTTATGTCGGAGAGAATGAGTTGGGTGGCGCCAGCCTCACCCTTGACATAGTTGCCGGCCCGTTCCCCAGCCTGTCTCAGGAAGGAAGGGTCGCTGTTGAAGCGGTCCATCAGCCGTGAGAAGTCCTCGTATGATGAAATCTCAAAGCCGCCGCCAGCGGCTTTCAACTTCTGTGCTTCCTGGAACCTCTGGTTGTTTGGGCCGAAGATGACGGGCACATCCCAGACGGCAGCCTCCAAAGTGTTGTGGATGCCAACGCCGAAGCCGCCGCCCACGTAGGTCACGTCGGCATAGCGGTAGATGGTGGATAGAAGGCCGAAGCAGTCGATAATCAAGACGGATGCCCCCCCTACGGCCCCCGAGGGGGCTACTCTGGAATATCTGATTACCTTGCGGCCTTCGAGCAACTTTTCTATCTGCTGCAGGTGGTCTTCGCTGATGACATGCGGGGCAATGATGAGTTTCCAGTCGGGATGTTCGTTGAAATAACGGATGAAGATCTCCTCGTCGGGCTGCCAGGAACTGCCGGCGATAAAGACACGGGACGCCCCCTCTACGGCCCCCGAGGACGCCCCCCCTACGGCCCCCGAGGGGGCTTCTATAGTTTTGCGACCTAAGAACAGGTCTATAGTAGGCCCCACGGGGCCTGAAAGGGGGGTCTCTTTTACTTGCAGCACGCGGTCGAAGCGGGTGTCGCCAGTAATGGTGACGTTGGTCAGACCGATGCTTGCCAGCAGTTCACGGCTCTTCTCGTTCTGCACGTAGAAATGTGTGAAGCACTTCAGCACGCGCCCGTACTGACGGCCATACCAGCGGAAGAACACCTGACCGTCGCGAAAGATGCTTGATACGCTGTAGACCGGTACGCCTCGGTGCTTGAGGATATGCAGGTAGTTGTACCAGAACTCGTATTTGATGAAGAAGGCCAACTCCGGACGTATGAGCCTGAGGAAGCGGCGTGCGTTGCGTATGGTGTCGAGCGGCAGGTAGCAGATGATGTCGGCACCCTCGTAGTTCTTGCGCACCTCGTAGCCAGAGGGTGAGAAGAAGGTGAGCAGTATTTTTATGTCCGGATGCTCGCGCCTCATCTGTTCCATCAGCGGGCGTCCCTGCTCGAACTCCCCGAGCGAGGCGGCATGGAACCACACATAGCGGGCGTTGGGGTCTACCTGCTCGCGCAGCACACGGAAGGTGTCGCGCTCGCCGCGCCACATCTTCCGCACCTTCTCGTTGAAGCGGCTGTAGACGGCCACTCCCAGCAGATAGAGATAAATGATCAGGTTGTACATGAAGCCCCCCCTTCTGCCCCCGAGGGGGCTTCCAACACTTCAATGGCTTTTCTTGTCCTTCTGATGGTCTCCTCCTTGCCGAGGAAAGCGGAGAGTTCGTACATATCAGGTCCCTGTCCTGTGCCGACAAGGGCGATGCGCCATGGATTCCAGGGTTTGAAGCCTGTCTGCTCCACCCACGGATCGACCACGGCTTTCTGCCCCTCCACGCTCCAGTCGTTGATGGTTTCCAGCACTGCCAGCATCTGGCGCATCTGGTCTGCCGTACCCTCGTTCCAGTTCTTGCGGATGAATTTGTCACCCTCCCTGTCAAAGTCGGTGGGAGCCACGAAGAAGAACTTGGCCAAAGGCCAGAGGTCGCTGGGGAAGGAAACGTTGCGCTTTCTGGTTTTACCCTGTTTGTCTGTCACTTCAATGACCTTTGTTTTCATCATACGCACCACTTCGGCTTCCTGTGCAGCAGTAGCGGTGATACCATTCTCCTTCAGCACCTTGTCGAAGGCAGGACACCAGTCGGCGTCGGGATGCTGCAGAAGGTACTGACGGTTGAACCATTCTGCTTTCATAAAGTCGAACTTGGCACCATTCTTCGAGCACTTGGAGATGTCGAACAGGCTGACCATCTCGTCCAGGGTCATCAGTTCCTGATCGTTGCCGGGACTCCATCCAAGCAGTGCCAGGAAGTTGATGACGGCTTCGGGCAAGTAGCCTTGTTCGCGATAGCCTGAACTGACTTCGCCCGTCTTGGGGTCATGCCATTCCAAAGGGAATACGGGGAATCCCAGTTTGTCGCCGTCGCGCTTGGACAGTTTTCCATTGCCAACGGGCTTCAGCAACAGTGGCAGGTGGGCAAACTGCGGCATAGTGTCCTCCCATCCGAAGGCACGGTAGAGCAGCACATGGAGTGGGGCAGAGGGCAGCCACTCCTCACCGCGTATCACGTGGCTGATCTCCATCAGGTGGTCGTCCACGATGTTGGCCAGGTGATAGGTGGGCAGTTGGTCGGCACTCTTGAAGAGCACCTTGTCGTCGAGGATGTCGCTCTTCACGCGCACCTCGCCGCGAATCATGTCGTCGACCAGCACCTCCTGTCCGGCGTCAATCTTGATACGCACCACATACTGCTGGCCGTCGGCAATCAGTCGGTCAACCTCTTCCTTCGGCAGCGTCAGTGAGTTGCGCATCTGCATGCGCGTCTTGTTGTCATATTGGAAGTTCTCTATCTCCTGGCGCTTGGCATCCAGTTCCTCGGGGGTGTCGAAGGCAATATATGCCTTGCCGTTGTCGAGCAACTGCTGCACGTATTTCTTGTAGATGTCGCGACGCTCGCTCTGGCGGTAGGGACCGTAGTTGCCGCCAAACGACACGCCCTCGTCGAACTTGATGCCCAGCCAGCGGAACGACTCGATGATGTATTCCTCGGCGCCGGGTACGAACCGGTTGCTATCGGTATCCTCGATGCGGAACACCAGTTCACCGCCGTGCTGACGGGCAAAGAGATAGTTGTACAAGGCGGTACGCACACCGCCGATATGAAGGGGACCCGTGGGGCTGGGTGCAAAGCGCACCCTCACTTTTCTTTCGCTCATTTTTACCTTATTATTAATATAATTGTGTGCAAAGGTACAAAAATAAAGTGAAAACGAGCCATGAAGAGTGAAAAAAAATAAGAACGCAAAGCCGAAAAACTATATTTGCGTTCTGTTGCGCCCCGCGTCAATGCGCAGGAAGATGAAAAGAAGGAGGGTGAAGCCCCATAGCGAGGAACCGCCATAGGAGAAAAACGGCAGGGGGATGCCGATGACGGGCGTGAGGCCCAACACCATGCCCACGTTGATGAAGACATGGAAGAGGAAGATGGAAAGCACACAATAGCCGTAGATACGACCGAAAGGAGCGATCTGACGTTCGGAGAGATGGATGAGCCTCAGTATCAGTGCCAGGAACAGCAGCAGCACGCCTGCCGCACCCACGAAGCCCTCCTCTTCGCCCACGGTACAGAAGATGAAGTCGGTGTCCTGCTCGGGCACATACTTCAACTTGGTCTGCGTGCCGTTGAGGAAGCCCTTGCCCTCAAGGCCGCCCGAGCCGATGGCTATCTCGCTCTGGTGCACGTTGTAGCCCGCACCCTTGAGGTCTTCCTCCAGTCCGAGCAGCACGTTGATGCGTGTGCGCTGGTGTTTCTCCAGCACATGGTTGAGCGCATAGTCGGCAGAATTGAAGAAGATGAGCGAGCCGGCTGTAAATGCCGCTATCCATATATAATTATGTATGCGCGTATGGATGGCCTGCCAGAACAGCCAAAGAAGCAGCAACACGCAGAGGCTCACCTGCACCCAGAACAGGTCGAAGGGAATGACATAGAGCGAGAAGAGCAGGCATACCAGCGTGACCCCCAGGCACAGTCCCAGGCACCAGGCCGTCTCGCGCCAGTTGCGACAATAGACGCCGATCATCACTGATGAGAAAACCTGGATGAGCAGGAACACGGTAAAGAAGCCTATGGAGGTGGGGGTATGCGAGATGGTGGGCTCGGCAAAGCGTATGCCGATGACGAAATAGAGCACCATAGCCACGCCGGTGAAGAGCACGCTGCCCGTCATGCCCTCGCGATAGAGCATGAGGAAGAAGGCGAAATAGACCAGTGCCGACCCCGTCTCACGCTGCATCACGATGCAGAGCATGGGGGTGAAGATGATGGCCAGGGTGATGAGGAAGTCCTTCGTGCGGTGGATGTCGTAGCCATATTTGCCCATGAACTTGGCCAGAGCCAGTGCCGTGGCAAACTTGGCAAACTCGGCCGGCTGCAGGCGCAAGGGGCCCAGCACCAGCCACGACCGCGACCCTTTGATGGTGTGAGGGTTGAAGATGGTGGCAAAGACCAGCAGCAGCAAGAGGGCATAGAGGATATAGGCAAAGGTGTCGTAGAGGCGGTCGTCGAGCAGCAGCAAGACGGTGCCGAGCATGAGCGAGGTGGCTATCCATACGATCTGCATGCCCGAGCGTGCCGACAAGGAGAAGATGTCTGTGTCGCCGTAGGTGTAACTGGCACCGCACACGCTGATCCATCCGAACGTGAGCAGGGCCACGTAAATGAGTATGGTCCACCAGTCGATAGACCTGAACACACTGTTTTTCTTATCTGTCTGCTGTGCCATAGTTGATTCGCTTGTTCTGGATGTCGTCGGCTTTCTTCTTCGAGGCTTCCGACAGTTCTCCCTTCAGATACTGCTCCATGATGAGGCCGCCTATGGGCACGCCGTAGGTGGCACCCCATCCGCCGTTCTCCACATAGACGCCGACGGCAATCTTCGGCTCGTCCATAGGGGCAAAGCCCATGAACACCGAGTGGTCGTGGCCACGGTTCTGGGCCGTACCCGTCTTGCCGCAGGGCGTGAAGTCGTAGTGGGCCAGTGCCTTACACGTGCCGCCGAGTGCTGCCGAGCGCATGCCCTGCACCACATAGTCGTAGGCCTCGCGCTTGGCCATGGTGCGGCGGCGGGTGGTGTAGAGGGTGTCGAGCGGCACGTCTTCTATCTCCTTCACCACATGAGGGGTGATAAACCATCCGCGGTTGGCAATGGTGGCCCCCAGGTTGGCAATCTGCAGCGGCGTGGCATTGACCTCGCCCTGTCCGATGGAGATGGAGATGATGGTGAGTCCGTTCCACGAGCCCTTATAGGCCTTGTCGTAGAACTGTGCGTTGGGTATCAGTCCGCGTTTCTCGCCGGGCAGGTCTACGCCCAGTTGGTAGCCGAAGCCCATGCTGACCATATAGTCGCGCCAGGTGTCCATGGCCACCTGCACGGTAGGATACTTTTCGCGGTTGCCAATCATGTGGTAGAGGCCCCAGCAGAAAAAACCGTTGCACGAGGTGGAGATGGCAGGTACGAGCGGCAGCGGCGAGCCGTGGCCGTGGCAGCCTACGCGCAGGCCTTTGAACACGAAGCCGTGGTAGCAGGGGAAGGCCGTCTGCGGGGTGATGATGCCCTCGCTGAGGAAGGTGAGCGCCTGTGTGGTCTTGAAAGTGGAGCCTGGCGGATACTGGCCCATGATAGAGCGGTTGAGCAGTGGCTTCCAGGCATCCTGACTGAGCATGCGGTGGCTCTTGCTGCGCTGGCGGCCCACCATGATACGCGGGTCGTAGGCCGGTGAACTGACCATGCAGAGCACCTCGCCCGTCGTCGGTTCGATGGCCACCACCGAACCTATCTTTCCTTCCAGCAGCCGTTCGCCCAGGGCCTGCAGTTTCACGTCGATGGCCAAGGTGAGGTTCTTGCCCGGCACGGGCGGTCGGTCCAGTTCGCCGTTCTTGTAACTGCCCTGGATTCGTCCGTGGGCATCGCGCAGCAGTATCTGCACGCCCTTCTCGCCTCGCAGGTATTTTTCATACGAGCGTTCCACGCCCAGTTTACCTATATAGTCGCCAGGCTGGTAATAGTCGTCCTCCTCAATATCTGCTGGCGACACCTCGGCCACATCGCCCAACACATGGGCAGCGTTTGGATGCTCATACTGACGGATGCTGCGCTTCTGCACGTAGAAGCCTGGAAAGCGGTACATCTTCTCCTGAAACACACTGAAGTCGTGGTCAGAGAGTTGGTTCATGAACATCTGCTGTGTGAAGCGCGAATAGCCGGGGTTCTTAGAGCGGTCCTTGATAGTAGCCATGCGGTCGTCGAACTCCTTGCGGGTGATGTTCAGGGCCTGGCAGAACTCGAGCGTGTCGAGATGGTCCTTGGCTTCGTTCATCACCACCATGATATCGTAGGCCGGCTGGTTATAGACCAGCAGTTCGCCATGACGGTCGGTGATGACGCCGCGTGAGGGATAGTCTATTTTCTTGAGGAAGGCGTTGGAGTCGGCATTCTTCTTGTAGTCGTCGCTCATCAACTGGAGCGTGAACAGCCGCACGATATACACCGCAACAATGATCACTGCCACCGCCGCAATGACCAGACCGCGCTTCTCCCTGTCGGTATCCGCACCTCTACTGCGTGTCTTTATGCTGCCGTACTCCAAACTCTTAACTATGAACTATGAACTATGAACTGTGAACTATGAACTATGAACTATGAACTATGAACTGTGAACTACTTCCTGATGCTCTCGAAGGTGAAGATCAGCGCCAGCGTGAGCAGTGTGCTGCCCACGGCGCACTCCAGCCAATAGAGCCAGTTGAAGAAACTGAACGACTCCAGGGCGAAGAACACCACGCAATAGACTGTGACCAGGATTGACGACAAGGCCGCAAACTTGCCGAAGCCCAGAGCCGATACCGACACCTTGATATTTTCTTCTGCATCGCGGGGCAGGAACAGTTCCACCAGGAAAGGCTGCAGAAAGCCCGCCAGCGTCATCGATGCCGATGCTACGCCGGGCGTGTTGGAGAAGGTGTCAACAAACAATCCCAGGAAGAAGCACCACAGGAGTATGGCCCACCGGGGATAACTGCGCGGGAAGATGACGGCAAAATATACATAGAGAAGCGGCGTGGCACAATGGAACAACTGAATGCGGTTGAGCACCAGCACCTGTGCCAGACAGAGCATCAGGAAAATGAGCAGACGTCGCAGGGAGTCGAAAAGCATAGGCAATACTATTTTCTGGTCTTCAGTAGTTCGAGCGAGTCGCGCACGGCTTCCTGCAGTCGCAGACGCTCTGCAAAATTCTTCTCGGTGATGACACTCACGTCGCGCAGACGGGCAAAGTCGGTGGTCAGGTTCACCTTCAGGCGATACGACAGGCCGTCGGAGGAGTCATAGATGCCGGTAATCTTCCCCACGGTGATGCCTGGCGGGAAGATGGACGAATAGCCGCTGGTCTCTACCCAGTCGCCTTTCTTGAACTTGGCATGGCGCGGCACATCCTCCACGTAAGCCACCACGGGGCTGCCGCCGTTCCAGGTGAGATAGCCGAAATAGCCGCAGTTGCGTATGTTCACGCTGATGCGCGACTGATAGTTGAGCACAGGAATAACCACCGAGTAATGGTCGCTGGTCAGGTAGACCACGCCAACCAGTCCGGTGCCGCAGGCCACGCCCATGTCAATCTCCACGCCGTCGGCAGAGCCCTTGTCGATGGTAATAAGGTTGTCGCGGCGGTCCACGGAGTTGCTCACCACCTTGGCCGCTATCTGCTCGTACTGGCTGAGGCGGCCCGTCTCCCATTTCTGGAACCACGACGAGTCGGCCGTTTCCTCGGCCAGGGCTTGTCGGAGACGGCTCACCTCCTGTTCCAGGAACAGGTTACGGCGTGTGAGTTGACCGCTGCGCTCCACCAGCGAGAAGAACTGCTCCACATCGGCCTGCCAGCCATAGACGGTGCCGGCCACGGCATTGGCCGACGATATCCACACGCTGCCCTGATAACTGTTGTATTTAAACAGCATCACACCACTGGCTATTTCCAGCAAGAGGAAGATAAACCAGTGGTAGTATTTGACGAAGAATGTCAGCAGGTTGTGCATCCTATCTCATCAGGAACGAGAAGCGGTCAACGTTCTTCAGTGCAATGCCGGCACCCTTGGCCACAGAGTGCAAGGGGTCCTCGGGTACATGGAAGGGGATGTTGATCTTGTCTTGCAGACGCTTGTCAAGGCCACGCAGCAAGGCACCGCCACCACTGAGGTAGATGCCGTTCTTCACGATGTCGGCATAGAGTTCAGGAGGCGTATTCTCCAAGGCAGAGAGCACAGCGTTCTCGATCTTGGCCACGGTCTTGTCCAGACAGTGTGCTATTTCCTGATAGCATACGGGCACCTCCATCGGCAGGGCAGTGATACGGTTAGGCCCGTGCACGATATAGTCCTCGGGGCCCTCGTCGCCCAGGTCGGTCAGTGCCGAGCCCACGTTGATCTTGATACGCTCGGCCATACGCTCCGACACCTTGACGTTGTGCTGGCGCGACATATACTCCTGGATGTCGGCCGTGAGGTCGTCGCCGGCGGTACGTATGGAGTTGTTGCTCACGATGCCACCCAGCGAGATGACGGCAATCTCGGTAGAGCCGCCGCCGATATCCACTATCATATTGCCCTCGGGGGCCTCCACGTCGATGCCTATACCGATGGCTGCTGCCATAGGCTCGAAGATCAGGTACACGTCGCGGCCGTCGGCATGCTCGGCAGAGTCGCGCACGGCACGCAGTTCCACCTCGGTAGAGCCGCTGGGCACGCCTATGACCATGCGCAGCGACGGCGAGAAGAAGTGGCGCCCGGTATGTACCATCTTAATTAGCCCGCGCATCATTTGCTCGCAGGCAGAGAAGTCGGCAATGACGCCATCGCGCAACGGACGGATGGTGCGTATATTGTCGTGCGTCTTTTCATACATCATCTTGGCCTCCTGACCCACGGCAATCATCTTGTCCGTGCGGCGGTCGAGTGCAACGACCGAAGGCTCGTCTACCACGATCTTGTCATCACTGATGATAATCGTGTTGGCTGTGCCAAGGTCCATGGCCAGCTCTTGTCTAAAACTGAAAAATCCCATATAAAATCTATATTTTAATTAGTAATGAGTAATTAGTAATGAGTAATTATGGTTACCTTTATCAGCATTAGCCTCGTTGCAAGCATGACTACATTGCAATCCTATCAGCATTAGTCTCGTTGCAAGCATGACTACATTGCAATCCTATCAGCATTAGTCTCGTTGCAAGTCTAATCATAATTACAAATTACTAATTACTCATTACTCATTATTAACAAACCAACCATGTATCGCCGTATCGTAATGGCTGCTCACGCCGAAGGCACGGGCGGCAAACATGCGGCGATCCTCAATGTCGGTCTGGGCACCCTTCTTGTTCAGGATATCCAGCAGCACACCATACTCGGCCTTGGAGGGCACGATGACCACGTCCTTGAAGTTCTTGGCACCGGCACGTATGAGCGAGATACCGCCAATGTCTATCTTCTCGATGATGTCGGCCTCGCAGGCACCGCTGGCCACGGTCTGCTCAAAGGGATAGAGGTCGACGATGACCAGGTCTATCTCGGGAATGTCGTATTGGGCCATCTGCTCGCGGTCGCCTTCATTGTCGCGGCGGCCCAGGATGCCTCCGAACACTTTGGGATGCAGGGTCTTCACGCGGCCACCCAGAATAGAGGGATAGGTGGTCACATCCTCCACCTTCTGGCACTCATAGCCCTGCTCTTCAATAAACTTCTGTGTGCCGCCTGTAGAGAGGAAACGTACACCTTCTGCGTTCAGTTTCTTCAGCAGTTCGTCTAAGCCGTCCTTGTGGAACACAGAAATCAACGCAGTCTTAATCTTTTTAACTTCAGCCATACCTATTTATATATAACGTTATATGTTTGGGGGTGCAAAGTTACAAAAGAATTGTGAAATAAGCACGATGAATAGGCAATTATTTTTGGCTAAGAGAGAAAAAATTATCTCAGGTCAACGAGAGAGTGCAAATTATTCTTAAAACGTTTTGCAGTTACCCCTTTTTGTAGTACCTTTGCAAAATTATTTTATGATTTTGCCTAAGTAGGCACTGTTCAATAATGAGGAGAAGAAGAAATCACGAGAAGCGCAGACATGGTCTACAGATGGTGACGCTGTGCATCAGCACCACGATGGTACTCACCCTGCTCGGCCTTGTTGTGCTGTCGGTATTGACGGCACGCAATCTGCAGAAGACCCTGCGCGAGAACGTTGAGATAAACGTCATACTGGGCGACACCATCCCCGTAGAAAGCGGCAAGGCACTTGGTGCATCCATCCGCAAAGAGGCTTACGCCCGCGAGGTGGTGTACATCAGCCGCGAGGAAGCACTCAAGATGGCCAAGGCCGAGATGGGCATCGACCCGACGGAGTTTACGGGCACCAACCCCTTCTCGCCGGAACTGACGGTGAAGATGGAGGCTCAGTATGCCAATACCGACTCTCTCAGCAAGATAGTGAAAATGCTGAAAGCAGACAAAAGGGTTGTCGACATTGCCTATACGAAGGACGAGATAGAAGGCATGAACCGCATACTGGAGCCGGTCAACATCGCGTTGCTCGTCCTATCAGCACTGCTCATCTTCATCTGCTACACACTGATAAGCAACAGCATACAACTGGGGGTCTACTCCCGACGCTTCCTCATACACACCATGAAACTGGTGGGGGCGTCGTGGGCGTTCATACGCAGGCCCTTCCTTAGAAACGCCGTCATCGTAGGACTGGTGTCGGCCTCGCTCACCTGCTGCCTGCTGGGAGGCATCATCTATGCCGCCATGCCCTATATGCCTCATGTACAGGAGATTGTAACGTGGCAGGAACTGGCTATCACGGCTGCCTGCGTCTTCGTCTTCGGCTTCGTCATCATGGTGCTCTGCACCTTGCTGTCGGTCAACAAGTTCCTACGCATGACGGCAGGAGAGTTGTATAAGATTTAGGAGTTTAGAGTTTAGAGTTAGGAGTTTAGAGTTTAGAGTTAAGAGTTTAGAGTTTAGAGTTAAGAGTTTAGAGTTTAGAAATAATGGATAAGAGAGATTTTGCATTCGGAAGAATGAACTTTATTCTGCTGGCCATAGGCATGGCCATCGTGGTGATAGGATTTATCCTGATGGCAGGTGGCAGTTCCACCGAACAGGCCTACAACCCGGACATCTTCAGCGCACGCCGCATCAAGGTTGCTCCGCTGGTGTGCCTGTTTGGTTTTGTTTCCATGATCTATGCCGTGGTGCATAAAAGCAAGTAATTCATTACTCATTAAACATTAATAAATGGATTGGTTAGAGACAATAATTATTGCCATCGTTGAGGGACTGACAGAGTTTCTGCCCGTCTCATCGACAGGCCACATGATTATCACACAGAATCTGCTGAACGTGCCGCAGGGCGATCCGTTCGTCCACGCCTTCACGTTTATCATACAGTTTGGAGCCATCCTGTCGGTAGTGTGCCTGTATTGGAAGCGTTTTTTCCAGTTCGACAACACACCGGCACCAGAGGGCAGTTCACTGCTTCAACGCCTGAAGCATAAGTATTATTTCTACTGGCTGCTGATAGTGGGTGTACTGCCTGCCGTTGTCATTGGACTGGCTGCCAAGAAATCGGGCTTGCTTGATTGGTTGCTCGACAGCGTGGAGGTGGTAGCCGTGATGCTGGTGGTGGGTGGTATCTTCATGCTGTTCTGCGACAAGTTGTTCAACAAAGGCACCGATGCAACGAAACTCAACGAGAAGCGGGCATTCAATATCGGCCTGTACCAGTGTATTTCGGTCATACCGGGCGTGTCGCGCTCTATGGCAACCATCGTGGGAGGAATGACACAAGGACTGACCCGCAAACGGGCAGCCGAGTTCTCCTTCTTCCTCGCCGTACCAACAATGGCAGGAGCCACGCTGCTCGACTTGCTCGACCTGCTCAAGGAAGATGCGGCATGGGCTACGCCCCATAACATTACGATGCTGATCTTAGGCTGCGTGGTGGCATTTATCGTAGCACTGCTGGCTATGAAATGGTTTGTGGCCTTCCTCACCAAATATGGTTTCAAGGCTTTCGGTATCTATCGCATCATCGTGGGCACCATCATCATCGTCTTGCTGCTCACGGGACATTCACTCGCCATGGTTGACTAAATGAACTTTCAGGAAGGGGAATTCATATACATCAACAAGCCATACCGGATGACATCGTTCGGTGCACTGGCCTACGTGCGTACCCGACTGTCGAAGGCACTGCATGTGAAGCGGCTGAAGACGGGACATGCCGGCACGCTCGACCCCTTGGCCACCGGTGTGCTGATACTCTGCACCGGCAAGGCCACCAAGCGCATCGAGTCGCTGCAGTTGGAATCCAAGGAATATACGGCCACGCTACAACTGGGAGTCACTACGGCCAGTTACGACCGCGAGCACACGGTGAACAGAACCTATCCTACCCGCCATATCACCCGCGAACTGATAGAACGTGTGCTCCCCAGGTTCGTTGGCGAGATACAACAGGTGCCTCCCATCTATTCGGCAGTGATGGTCGACGGCCTCCGTGCCTATAAACTGGCACGCCAGGGCAGCGAGACAGAACTGAAGGCAAAGACCATACGCATCGACGAGATAGAACTCACTGCCTTCGACCCCACGACCATGCAGATGAGCATCCGCGTGGTCTGCGGCAAAGGCACCTATATCCGCTCGCTGGCCCGCGACATCGGCGAGGCACTGGGCAGCGGAGCCTTCCTCACCGCCCTCTGTCGCACCCGACTGGGCGATGTACGCATCGACGACTGCCTCACGCTCGATGAGTTCCCCAAATGGCTCGAAACCCATCTGCCCCCCAATTCCCATTAGCCCCATAATTCCCATTAGCCCCATAATTCCCATTAGCCCCATTACCCCTATAAGCCCTATAACTCCCATAAAAATATGAAACTATCGCAATTCAAATTCAAACTGCCCGAAGAACAGGTGGCACTCTATCCGCCCCACCGCACCTTCGAGAATGAAGACGGCACCGTTGACCGCGTCTACAACCGCGACCAGTGTAAGTTGATGGTGGTTCACCGCAAGAGTCAGACCATCAACATCTTCAAAAAAGATGCTGAAGGCAACGATACGGAAGAGTTTATGACCTTCCGCAATATCCTTGACTATTTCGATGAGGGAGACACCTTCATCTTCAACGACACCAAGGTGTTCCCCGCACGACTCTATGGCACCAAGGAGAAGACTGATGCCAAGATAGAGGTGTTCCTGCTGCGCGAACTCAACGAGGAACTGCGCCTATGGGACGTGCTCGTCGAACCGGCACGCAAGATTCGCATAGGCAACAAACTCTTCTTCGACGGAGAAGGCCCCATGGTGGCAGAGGTCATCGACAACACCACCAGCCGAGGACGCACACTGCGATTCCTTTACGACTGCCCCCACGAGGAGTTCAAGCGTGAACTCTTTTCCCTTGGCGAGGCACCGCTGCCACGCTATATCGTGGAGCACCGAAAGGCAGAGCCCGACGACATGGAGCAGTTTCAGACCATCTTCGCACGCAACGAGGGGGCCGTCACCGCACCATCATCGGGACTGCATTTCAGTCGCGAACTGATGAAGATCATGGAGATACGTGGATTCCAGACGGCCTATATCACCGTGCACTGCAGCCTCGGCTCCTTCGACCCCATCGAGGTGGAAGACCTGACGAAGCATAAGATGAACTCCGAGCAGATGATCATCACCGACGAGGCTTGCCAGATTGTCAACCAGGCAAAACTTGACGGACATAAGATATGCGCCGTGGGTATCAGCACCGTGCGTGCCACGGAGAGTGCAGTAGGCACCGACGGCATGCTGAAGCCTTTCGAGGGGTGGACCAACAAGTTCATCTTCCCGCCCTACGACTTCGGACTGGCCAACACGATGATTACTAACTTCTACCATCCCGAGTCCACGATGATGATGGCCACGGCAGCCTTTGCCGGCTACGACCTGACCGTCGAAGCCTACAAACTGGCACTGCAGCACGGCTTCCTCTTCGGCTGCTTTGGCGATGCCATGCTCGTTGTAGACTAAACGGCATGATTCATACCTTACACCTTGAATGCCCTCAGCCAGTGTCCGAGAGCAGCGGTTTTCCCGCTGCTACACATGTCGCCTACCTCGGACTTGGCTCCAATTTAGGAGACAAGGAGGAAAACATACGCAAGGCTATTGCGCTGATAAACGAGCAGATTGGCACCGTGGTGCGCCAGTCTGCTCTTTATTATTCCGAGCCCTGGGGCTTTGAGTCCGACCATCAGTTTGTCAATGCCGTCATTTGTGTCCACACGGCACTCTCTCCCCGCCGTCTCCTGAAAGCCACACAGCGCATCGAGCGTCAACTGGGCAAAACAGCCGCCCATGCCACCGTGCGTACACCAATTCCCAATTCCCAATTCTCCCATGACCCTCAAGCGGTAGCAAACTCTTCACTCTTCACTCTTCGCTCTTCACTAGGCCGCAGGCCGCTCTACCACGACCGCCCCATCGACATCGACATCCTGCTCTACGACGACCTCCACATCGATGAGCCCGACCTGAAGATACCCCATCCGCTGATGGACGAGCGTCCCTTCGTCACCGTTCCCCTCAGCGAAATTCGTTGAGTCTATCGCTTTCACGCCGCATGGCACTCCCTTCCCTTTGCTTCCTATGGAGGGGAGCGGTTGCGCACTATTTAGACTGTATGCACCAGAAATATCGACTATCGACTGCTACAAAAAAAGTCCGCTGCAACTCTCGCGAGCAACAGCGGAACAAGCC
>Ga0310697_10003889_pt1 | contig 14919 bp, 11 predicted proteins | sample 172DNAGHGlowgp2_FD_203883 | JGI IMG/M metagenome (GOLD analysis project Ga0310697, IMG submission 203883) | Sheep rumen microbial communities from Palmerston North, Manawatu-Wanganui, New Zealand - 1728 DNA GHGlow gp2 (v2) (version 2) | ecosystem: Host-associated > Mammals > Digestive system >...
ATCCAGGTTCGGACGGCGAGATCGAAGAGTTCTGCCAACTGAACTACGGCGTCACGTTCCAGATTATGAAGAAGGGCGATGTCAACGGCCCCGCTGCCGAGCCCATCTTTGAGTATCTGAAGGCGCAGGCTCCCACCGAGGAATACAAGGGTCTGAAAGCCAAGGCCACACATGCCCTCCTGAAGACGCTCAGCAAGAGTGTGGAGAAGGACAGTGACATCCTCTGGAACTTCACCAAGTTCCTCATCTCGAAGGATGGTACGACCATTAAGCGCTATGCCCCGACGACCGACCCCAAGGACTTCGAGCAAGACATCGAGGCGATGCTGTAAGGACGAAACTTTGTGGGGCTAACAAATAATTTGTAAGATGATCTCAACAGAGTTTCTTCTTCGCATCGCTGCGGCAGCATTGCTGGGCGGTTTGATAGGTATCGAGCGCGGGTTCCGTGCCAAGGAGGCCGGTTTCCGCACTCATTTCCTGGTGGCGCTGGGCGCTGCGGTCTTCATGGTGCTGTCGGCACATGGCTTCGAAGATGTGGTGTTCACAGATAACATCCGCTTGGATGTGTCGCGCATCGCGGCACAGGTGGTGTCCGGCATCGGCTTCATAGGTGCCGGCACGATTATCTTCCAGCGTCATGCCGTGCATGGCCTCACCACGGCGGCAGGTCTGTGGGTGACGGCAGCCATCGGCATGGCGGCAGGTGCAGGTCTCTATGCGATTGCGGCGTTCACGACGGTATTGGTGCTGCTGGGCCTTGAGGTGCTGCACTCGCTGCTGCCCCATGTCAACACCCGTGTCATCACCGCCACGTTCACCGCCAAGGAACGCAGTCAGGTGGACAAGTTGCTGGAGCAGCTGAAGTCCGACGGTGTCATCATCTCCGGTTTCAACTCCTCCACAGACCCATCAGGCCGCCTCGTGGTGAAACTCGACATGAAAGTTGCCTCCAGCAAATACAGCGATAACCTCCTCCACCTCCTCCTCGAACTCGACGGCGTGGAGATAGAGAGTATAGAATAAGAAAGTATCAGAGAAGCTGCTCCCACTATTTGATACTACTTTTTTCCTTTTTTTCTGCAATTATTCACTTTTTCATGCATCTCTTTTCACTTTTATATGTATATTTGGGGCGAAAAATTTAAAAATTTCAATTTTTTATCCTATGTCGTGGTTCTTTTCAACATCTCAGAAGCTTGAAAATCAGCAACTTGAAGATTATAAACAGGAGAAAACAGAACAAACAGTGGACGTGACAGAGCAAGTTGTAGAAACAACAGAGCAAGTGACGGAAACAAAAGACCAAGTGCCTGACACCATCGAACAACATTCTGTTGAACAGATAGAGCAGATTGTCCAGCGATTGCATGAAGAAAAACAAAAAGCGGCTGAGCTGAAGCAAACGATTGAACAGCTGCAATCGTTGATTGAGGAGAAGGACAAAAAACTGAAGGAACAAGCGGAGCTGATTAGCCAGCATGTGGCAGAGGGGAAGGAAACAGTAACCCCTGAGACGCCCAAGCAGCCTGAAGTGACACCTGAAAATGAGACGGCGGACGCTGTGAAGGAGCAGCTGAAAGCGTTGTCTGAATTAGTCGATGCCCGCATGAAGGAACTGATAGCGGATAGGACGGAACTTTCGACGAAGCTTGATGCAAAGACCACGCAGTACGAAGAACTTATCGCTCGGGTGCAAGAAGATCGCTATCGTAAAGATAAAGTAAAAATTTTGCGTCGCAATATTAACTTACGCAATTTGGTGTCCAGTGTTCTCGATGATTATCAGCATGAAACGCCCAAGATGGCAGGGCATGATACAGCCGCTGCCACTTTTTTGGAGACCCAGTTGGAGAAGATTGTCGAAAAGATAGATGCGGACCTGCGTCAGGAGATGTTAGTGCCGTTGGTGAAGGGAGTGGAAGGCTCAGATTTCGACGCTGAACATCAGGAAATCGTAGAGCGTCAGGAAACAGATAACCCCGAACTGGACGGTAAGGTGTTCCGTAGCGTGGCTCCAGGTTATGTGTGGACACTTCCTTATATCTTCAAACCGCGAGTGAATGAAAGCGGTGAGGAAATATACACCTATAACTTCCTCCTGCGTAGTGAGGATGTTATCACCTATAAATATATAAAGAAAGAAGAATAACCAATAAAATAATCATCTATCATGGCAAAAGAATTCTATGGCATTGACCTAGGCACGACCTATTCGTGTATTGCAACAATTGACAGCGACGATCTCGTAACCGTTATCCCCAATAAGAAGGGTGCTCTGACAACACCTTCTGCAGTCTATTTTGACGATGATAACAAGATGCAGGTGGGTAAGGCTGCCAAGGCTCATTTGGCAGACAAACCTGAGAACACCGTGGTGTTTATCAAGCGTGAGATGTCCAATCCTAATTATACCGTGACCATTAATGGGAAGACTTACGATCCTGTACAGATTTCATCGTTCATCTTGCGCCATCTTGTTGATTTTGCGAATGAGAAACGCATGAATGAGGAGGGTAAAGATCCTATCAAAGATGTTGTCATCACGGTGCCTGCTTATTTCGGCAAGATGGAACGTGACCGCACAGAGGCCGCTGGTAAAATGGCCGGCCTTAATGTGTTGCAGCTGATTAATGAGCCTTCGGCCGCTGCTTTGTCTTATGGCCGCAAGCAACAGAGTGATAAGAACCTGCTGGTCTATGACCTTGGTGGTGGTACGTTTGATGTCAGTATCCTGGAGTTCAAGACGGGTATTGCAGATGTCCTGTCAACACGCGGTGACCATCATCTCGGTGGCGTGGACTGGGATAAGGCGCTTGCGGAGATTGCACTGAAAAAATGTGGCGGCAGTTCGTTTGATTCCCTGAAGCCTTCAGAGCAGGGTATGATGCTGATTGCTGCCGAGGAGTGCAAGCAGGAGTTGAGTGATGAGGATTCTGCTGTGATGACCTTTAAGTATAAGGGTATTCAAACCGTAGAGATTACGCGTTCGGAATTTGAGGCTGCCACACTACCGCTGATGATGAAGACCAAACTGTTGCTTGATGAGGCATTGGAGGCTGCGCAGATGAGTCCGTCGGATATCGACGAGGTGATTCTTGTTGGTGGCTCTTCGAAGATGCCGATGGTGTCGAAGGTAGTGAAGGATATTTTAGGTTGCCAGCCAAAACTCGTTGACCCGGATATGGCGGTGGCAAAGGGTGCGGCTCTCACCGCTGCTCAGGCCGATAAGGGCTACGTAGAAGGAGCTCTGATGATGGGACGCGACAAAGGATCACGCGCTTATGGCATGAAAGTGCAGATGGACGACTATGGTCGTCAGTTTAGCGTGTGCAATCTGATCCTACGTAATGATGACCAAGAAATCCATCGTGAATTTGATTCTTTCCGTACGGCCAGTGAAGGTCAGACGATGCTGGAGTTCCACTTCTACGAGAGCGAATGTGAGGATGAGTATATGGATGTGGACCCGGATTTGGAGATTAAGGGACGTAAGGACAGTATTACGTGGGGTCGTCCTGTTCCGAAAGGCACGCCAATCACGATAGTCATCGACCGCGATAAGAGCGGACGTGTAAAGGTGTTTGCTGAATGTCAGGGCGCACGTGGCGAATTCGAAATCGTATCGCCTGGATGTGGTAGCATTGCGATGAGATAATGTCACAGAAATCTTTTCCTGTTTACTCTTTAACATAAGAATCATGCAGATAGACCAGGCTAAGGCTTGGAACAAGGCGGGCATGGAAATTGCTCGTGGTTATGCCGACAAACTGAACGACATAACCAACAATTGTGCTTATTCCAAGTATTTTTATCTTTTGTTGATGTTCGACGGCGACAATGGTACAGGAGCGATTGCATTGCCTATGCTCAGGTATTCCATGGATCGTCTTGCCAAGCGTCGCGTGAGTATCAGTTCCAGCAGTCCGCTGAAGCAACTGTTGGGAGACTTCTTGTCGTATTGTACACTGATGTTCAGTAGTGAGGAGTCATTGAGTGATGCACGTCAGACGTTGCTGGAAAACAAACTGCTTCCTTCGGCAACAGATGTCCTTGGCACGAAGGTCGGAGCAGCATTCGTCGCTGGACGCTACGATGAGGTGATAGCGCAGCGTATGGGTGTGGAATGGAGTGACGACCTGAAGCCCTTCCAGAAACTCAACTGGCGCATCATGGCTGTTGGTGAATGGTTTGGTGAACAGAAGGAGAATGCCTCGAATGCGGTGGCTTTGATAGGCTTCATTGTTGCTGCTATATTTTTCCTCGTAACTGTGATTGGTACATTTGTTGGACAAGGTCTTATCTGGGCTATTGTTGCTGCAGTCATATTGGGAGCCATTATATATTATGTTGGATTCTTTGCCCTCGGGCTACTCATGTTATTGACCCAGCTTATATTCACCGTGCTCCGTTATGTGTTCTATAATATTTGGACTCTGATTTTAGCGATTATCCTATTTATCCTTATTTAATAAATCCCCTCTAACACCGTCAAATAAAAACAATGGATGCAACATTAATACAAAAATGGCTAGAAGAAGGCGAACGAATAGAGGCTCGTCATCTAGATATCCTGAAGAAAAATGAGGCGAATGAGGGGCTTACAGATAGTTCCGATTTTTTTCGAGCTCTCTACTATCGGTTCCCTGAACTCGACGATGCCAAGGTGGCTGAAGCGATTAAGGTAATCAGTAGTTTTCAGCGAGGCAAAAGCTCTGGCGATGCCGGTAGGGAAGTGGTGAAAGACTTCTTAGCGAACAGCCTCACACTATTGAGCACTGCCGAAAGCCGTGCCGAGTTGAAGAAATATCTTGACAAGAACGGACTGATGCCTGAGGATAACAGCGAGGAACTGCGTCTGCAGGAGGAGCGACGTAAGGAGCAAGAACGTCGTCGCCGTGAGCAAGAAGAGGAACGTCAACGTCGTGAGCGGGAAGAGGAGCAGCGCCGCCGTCAGGCAGAGGAACAGCGCCGTCGGGAAGAGGAGCAGCGCCGTCGAGAAGGGGAACGCCGCGAACGAGACGAAGAGCGTCAGCGACGCAACGAGGAAGCCCGCCAGCAGGCTGAGCATTTTGAACAGGAGATCGACCGTCTGACAACCGAGCGAGAGGAATTCGTGGCGACACAAATGGGTAAGCGCCGTTATAATATACCTTGGAAGCGACTGGGAAAAGTGTTGTTGATCATGGCGGCGTTATATCTGCTCTTCCTTGCCATCAACAGCATCAAGAGTTGCGTGTCGTCGAAAATCTCCTCCGATGAGTCCGCCAGCGTCATCACACTGAGCGACGAGTCCCAGGGTGACGATTCTGTCAATGAGCCCGTTCAGTCAGAGATTATGGAGGACGATCAGGACTACGGAAGTCCCGAGGACGGACTCTATGGAAGCCTGGCAGAAGGCACAACAGAATATGCTGGAGAGATGGGTGGGTATCCCATAGAACTGACAATAACCAAAGGTGGCGACTATGCTATCAGCGCGACCTATCACAATGTTAACTATGGAACTACTATGCATCTCAACGGAGAGTCTCTCCCTGCACAGGCTGGTGACATCTCTTTCTTTGGCGAGGAAAATGGCCGCTCATGGTCGTTTAGCTTAACAGGAGATGCTAGTAAAATCACTGGAACGGCCTACGGAGACGACAAGGAGTTCAGCGTGACGCTGTATCCTAAGGATTCTATCAGCTCCGCGGAAAGCATAGACATTGTTTCCTTCCAGCCTTCGTCAGCTGCCCGTAATTGCAAACTCTTGAAGGTGGAGGCATCAACGAATGAAACGCGTATCTATGGCAACTATCACGCTGATGATTATATGACCATCTGGTGGACAAGTACAGCTTATCTTACGGTGGATGGTCAAGAACGTTTTGTTCTGAGGGCTACCGAGGGCATTCCCATGGGACCGGATCACAAGGCATTGAGTGCCGGAGAGGATGTCGATTTTGTGTTGGTGTTCCCAGCATTGCCTTCTGGCACCTCTCAGTTTGACTTTTATGAATCCGACGACTGGTCTTTCATTGATATCAAGTTGGCAAGAGCCATATAATCGCAAATACCTATCGGGCTTATGAGGTGGCGTACTTACTCTGTATTTGTCAGCAGTACGTTCGCTGATATGCAGGCGGAAAGAGATTATCTGCAGACTCATGTCTTTCCGCTTATCAATAGTGAATTGAGACGCGATTGCATCTCTTTGCGCATCATTGACCTGCGCTTCGGTATTAATACGCTGGAGACATCCGAAGAAAGTGTGGAGGAGAAAGTGCTAAGAGTCTGCATGGATGAAATCAACCGCAGTCGTCCATTCTTCCTGGGTTTGTTGGGCAATCGTTATGGGACTACGCCAGAGGAGTCCAAACTGCCCGGTTTGGCTAGGCAATACAAGGGGCAGAGTATCACCGCGATAGAAATCATGCACGGCTTCTTGCAGCGTGATGACATCCGGGGTTGCCTGTTTATGGAACGGGATAGTGCGTGCTATGAACATATTCCATTGAAATTGCGTAGCGAAGAATACGATGATTCGTGCAATTCGGAGAAACAACACGACTGGGAAAAGCTGCAATCGTTGAAGCAGAGCATAAAGGATCGCCTCACCGAGAAGCAGAGGTCGGAATGTTACCATGAGTACCCCGCACGATGGGATGGCCATGGCATGACCGATCTTGAAGACTTTGGCAATACGGTGAAAGAGGCCATCCTCAATGAGATTCATGCTCATTATACAGCAGAGCATAACGATGAGCCTTTTGTGGACGAACAGCGAGCACAGGAGGAATTCCTACATTTACACCGTGAGCGACGTTATCTGCGTAACAATCTTTTTGAGAGCGTTTCGCGAATGATTGCCGCTGGCGGTAGTATGTTAGTTATTACAGGCCCGGAAGGTTCGGGCAAAAGTAGCCTTTATACGGCTTTGGTCGACAGCTTCTGCCAACGTGATAATGTCATCACTCTTTTTCATGCTACCGATACGGGTGAGGAAAACCGCAGTACGGATCATATGTTGGCACGCTGGATTTATCAGCTAGAGTACCGCTTAGGTGTAAGTCATCAAGATCCTATAGATGCAGAAACGCGCATAACTTACTTTCGGAGCCTCCTTCGGAAAGTTCCGGAAGGATTGACTTTAGTGCTATTCATAGATGGTGTCGAGGGCTTCCATCAGACGCCAGTAGGGAAGTATCTCACTTTCTATCCTAAGAGTATCATTGCGAACTGTTGCCTTTGTTGCACATGTATTCCGGGTGTCGCAGACGAGTTGTTGACATATCATCATTCTTTGCGGCGCTATGATATGCCTGCGCTCACCCGTGATGAAGCGGAGGGTATTATACACACCTATGCAGCATATGAGGACAAGGAGCTCTATCCACAGAATGTAAATATGTTGTTGTCTAAGGGATCTGAAACGCAGACAAACTTTGAATCACCTCTGTGGTTGGTTATAGCGCTACAGTATGTCACCCGCCTGAATCAACGTGACTTTAAGGAGGTCGCAGATCTCGCAGAGCAATATGAAAAATCATTCGACAAAGGACTGATAGCGTCAATTGACGAGAAGATAAAATCTTTTCCCTATAGGGAGGAAAAACTATTTGCAGCTTATTTAAATCGCATAGGGGAGGCTTACGGTGCGTTGCCAACGAAGGTGTTCCAATATTTGTCGGCGAGCTACAATGGCCTGGATGAATGTGTGCTGGCGGAATTGTTGGGGAAGGTATGGGACTTGCGTACATTTGCAATTGTGCGAAGCTTCCTGCATGGCTTCATCACAGAGCAAAGCCAGATGAAGACGTGGCAGCTCGTGCATCGGAAGGTGCACATTCCACTCACTGCGGCAGAGAAGGCCGCACTGTGTGGTGATATCGCTACCATCTACCTTCACAAACTAGACACTAATCAGTTAGTTACCGACAATCTGTTCTACTATCTTTTCCACAACAATGATACCCTAAACGCTTTTCATTATATCTTCTCTAGCAGGTGGTATGCAAGTCGAGTGAAGGAAGAACTAATAGGTGTGTCGGAGGTAATAGGGGCGGAGGAGTTACTGACCTTCCTCTTCGCTACGTTCGACCAGCGTCACAAAGGTATTCGCAAGCTGATGCCTGCCTGGGTGGCGATGATTCGAATAAAAGATTGTATAATGGATATTGCGCATGCCGCCTGCAAACGTGGCGACTATCAGATGGCAGTTTTTCTGATTGACAAGTTCCATGCATTCCTTTTTGATGTGCATATTCCATACGACATTAAGTTGTTGAATTACATGCTTACAGTAGAAATCAAAATGGATGCCACTGAGCGTATATATTCTGATAGTCAACAGATAAGGGAATATTGTCGTGCGATTGACAGGATGAAAATCCGCGGTCCAATTTCCTTGCTGTTTGCGCCTGTAGCAAAATGGTATTATAATTGGAAAATAACAAAACTAAAATAATAGTCATGGGATTGTTTAGTAAAGTGCTACCAATGAGTGTGCGTTTGGCTTTTCTGTATAAGGAATCCACTGCTATTGCGAAGGATGATAGTTTAAGCCCCCAACAAAAACTGGAAAAAATCCACGAGAAGGAAGTAAAATGGAGTGGGAAAGAAGGCTTCAATCCGAAAGCTGTGGGCAATGTTCAGGCTCCTGCTATTTGTATAGGATTAAAGGATATGGCAGGCATATTCGTGAAGTTGAATTCTCCTGATGATGCGCTGCGTTATATTAATACCATAGGTACGTCGTTCGCGGAAATACTCAACGAACTGCCCGTGACTGCTGAAAATGCAGGGAAACGTCAACGTATATTTGAAGGTCTGGTTTTTTGTTGGGAGCATGAGGCCAATGCCTATGCGCAAAAGAATGATATAGAACGTGTGAGGCTGATTTACAGTAAGATTAACCAATATATGCTGGCAACCATTGAGGAAGATCCATCCAATAAGCGCATAAACGATCTCTATAATCATATGAACTATCAGACCTTCAACACGTTTATTAATATGGCCAATGCCTTCCCCACAACGAAGCAGGAGGCTTATCTTACATGCTTGAGGCTTCTTAAAAGCTTTGATCATCGTGACCCAGGCAACGATATCCTTCAGGACCTGATAGGTCGATTCCACTAAGGATTCATGATATTTTCTGGATTGTAGCTGCTGTTGTTGGTTTTGTTGTTGGAGGAGTGTTTGTTAGCGCTCGTAGAGGTCGTCCTGGTTGGTTACTGCGGCGAGCTCTTTGAGGAGAAGGGCATATTTCTCGGCTACGGCGGCGGCGAAGCGCTTGCCTTTCTCGGCGGTGGCGAGGCGGGGATTGCCGATGCCGGTGTCGCTGGTGACCTTCGTCCAATGGCGGGGCAGCCAGGCGGTCTTCTGGCGCAGGCTCTCGAGGGCGAAGGGGTGGGCATCGCCGGGGCCTGCCTCGCTGAGGTTGACGAGCTCGGGGTGGTAGTGCATCATCACGCTGGTTTCCAGCTCGTCGGCATGGTCGCCGGGCTCATCGAACCAGTCCTTGCCGGGCAGCACCGTGAACCACTCGCTGGAGAGGATGAGGAAGTCGGGGTAATCGACAGCCAGGTCACGAATCATGCTCTTGAAGGTGTTGCCGCCGTGGCCGTTGATGATCAGCAGCTTGCGGAATCCTTGGTGGTGCAGCGAGGCCACGATGTCGGCGAGGATGGCGCGCTGTGTGTCGTAGCGGTAATGGATGCAGAACTTCAGGTCGCGTTGTCCGGGGTTCTGGGCACCCATCATCACAGAGGGCAGCACCATGGTGCGCACATCATATTTGTCGAGCGCTATCTGTGCTGCATCCACAGCCACATCGTGGGAGAGGATGCTGTCGGTGAGGTAGGGGAGATGCTGGTTGTGGGGCTCTGTGGCTCCCCAGGGCAGGATGACCATGTCGTAGTCAAGGGGACGTGTGACGCCATAGGCGCTGACGCTCAAATCAATTTCGCGGTTCATATTTTTATGGAGATTAGGGTAGGGGGGTGATTGGGTAGATGAGGTTCACGATGAAGATGTTGGCGGCAAGGATGATAATGTTCATCAGCAGACCGATGCGCATGAAGTCGCTGAAGCGGTAGCCGCCCGGACCATAGACCAGCATGTGTGTGGGTGAGCCGATGGGTGTAGCGAAGCTGCTGCTGACGCTGATCATCAGGGCGATGAGGAAGGGGTATGGGTCGTAGCCCAGCTTCTCGGCGGCATTGTACATGATGGGGAAGAACATGGCGCCGGCTGCGGTATTCGAGATGAACTCCGTGATGAATGTGCCTACGAAGCAGATGGCTGTCATGACCACGAGGGGATTGGTGCCGCAAACATCGAGGATGCCATTGGCCAGCCGCTCGGCGATGCCCGTGTTCTGGATGGCGAGTCCGAGGACGGCGCTGCCGGCGAAGACCATGAGGATATCCCAATTGATGGCTTTCATGGCCTGGTCCATGTTGCAGCAGCGGAAGAGGAGCATGGCTGCGGCTGCGAGGAAAGCGCTCTGCAGCAGCGGCAGGATGCCGAGGGCCGAGACCACCACCATGGCGAGCATGATGACGGTGGAGACGATGGTGCTGTAGTCTATGTTGGGAACGGCGTCGGAGTCGAAGAAGCAAAGGTCGTCCTTCAGGGAAAACTCGTTGAGTTTGATGTGCCTCGGACATATCAACAGCAGCGTGTCTCCAGCCTGCAACACCACCTTACGCGGGGCTTCGTTGATGCGTTCGCCGCGTCGTGCGACAGCTGCCAGCGTCACATTATTATCCTTCTCAAATGTACTCCCACCGATGGTTGTCCCTATCAGGCTACTGCCGAAGTTGACGTATGCTGTGTGCAATTTGGCATTCAAGTCATACTCGCTCATGGAGAATATGTGGTGGTCGGCGCTCACCAGCTTGTGGTGATACGCCATCTCTATCAGCTCGTCAATCTGTCCGGCATAGACGAGGCGGTCACCACCCATGATGGGTTCGTCCTCCTGGATAGGCGTCTGGATGTTGTCGAAGTGGTAGTATTGTATCAGGCTGCCGCCGTTGACATGGAAGAGGCCAGCCTCTCCCAGTGTCTTCCCGATATAGGGGTTGTCAGAGGGTACCTGCAGCTCCACGGTGTAGTCGGCTGTCGATGCGAACGCGCTCTCAGGAGCCTTGCGATCGGGCAGCAACCTGCGCATGGCAATGACCGACAGCACGCCGACAGCCAGGCAGAACAGTCCGGGGAGGGTGGTGGCCAGAATGTTCATGGCCACGCCCGTATTCTCTTCGTAGAGTCCGCTGATGATGAGGTTCGGTGGTGTGCCGATAAGTGTACACACACCGCCCATGCCCGAGGCGTAGCTAAGGGGTATCAGCAGTTTCGAAGGTGAGACATTCAGCTTCTTGGACCACATCTTGACGATGTTGACGAAGAGCGATACGACTGTCGTATTGCTCAGGAAGGAGCTGAGCACGGCCACAGGAACCATCAGTCGTACTACTGCCTTCGAGTAAGTGCTGGGCGTACCGAGCAGATACCTCACGATACATTGCAGCACGCCAGTATGCATCAGCCCTGCAACGACCACAAACAATACACCTACGGTGACGACCGAGTTGCTGCTGAACCCCGAGAAGGCCTCCTTGGCATCAAGCACGCCCGTGACGAAGAGCACGCCGATGGCGCCGAGGAAGACGATGTCGCTGCGCCACTTGGTGAACAGCAGTATCGTAAACATGCCCAGCACCGTGGCAATGGTAATCCAGGCGTCAAGGTTAAAGCCCCAAAATATGAATGAATCCATAACTGATATACGTGATTTTAACTTTCAGCAATGATTAAACGATGCAAAAGTACTACTTTTTCGCGAATTTGTGCGACCCATTTGCAAAATAATTGCTATTTTTGCGCCCAAAATATCAACCAAAAAGATTTTTCAGGACACAGACCTATGAAGGTAACGATTTTACAACACGACATTGACTGGTGTCAGGTGGACCGCAATCTGGAACATCTGGACGCCCTGACAGCTACGCTTCCGAAAACGGACCTGCTGCTCTTGCCCGAGATGTTCGCCACGGGCTTGAACAATGCAGCGATAGATATTGTTGATGCCCAGCCCCGCATCCTGGCATGGATGCAGCAGAAGGCCAAGGCGCTGGACGCTGCCATCGTGGGCAGCATTGCCACTGAGGACAGCGGTCGCTGCTACAACCGTCTGCATTTCGTGCGCCCCGACGGCTCAGTGACGACCTATGATAAGCGCCACCTCTTTGCCTATGGTGGCGAAGCCGAGAACTACACGGCCGGCCACAAGCGCGTCATCGTAGAGTGGCGCGGTGTGCGTTTCCTGCTGCAGGTGTGCTACGACCTGCGCTACCCTCTGTGGGCACGTCAGCGTGGCGACTACGACTGCATCCTCTACTCGGCCAACTTCCCCATCAGCCGCGACACGGCGTGGCGGACGCTCATCCGTGCACGTGCCATCGAGAACCAATGCTACGTGGCCGCCTGCAACCGCATCGGCACCGACCAGCAGTGCGAGTACTATGGTCGCTCCGCCATCATACACCCTTATGGCGACACCATCGTCGATTGCCCCGACAAGACGGAGTGGGCCGTGTCAGCCGACATCGACATTCCCTTCCTGCGCCACTACGAGGCCAAGTTCCCCGTGTTGGAGGATGCGGATCCGTTCGAGCTAAGACCCACCCCCAACCCCTCCCGTTAGGGAGGGGAGAAAGTTACTAAATCCCAAAAAGAATTCATAATCAACATAGCAATGGAACTAAAGAATATTGAGCGCCAGCCTCACCCCTCCATTACGGGAGGGGCCGGGGGTGGGTCCAGAAAGTTATTATTAGGTGACGAGGCGATAGCCCTGGGAGCCATTCATGCTGGCCTCTCGGGCGTCTATGCCTACCCGGGTACTCCCTCCACGGAGATTACGGAATTCATCCAGGGCAACGCCATTGCCAAGGAGCGCGGCCTGCACAGCCGCTGGTGCACCAATGAGAAGACGGCGATGGAAGCCGCTCTCGGTATGTCCTTCATGGGCAAACGTGCGCTGGTGTGTATGAAACATGTGGGCTTGAACGTCTGTGCCGATCCGTTCGTGAACAGCGCTATGACAGGTGTCAACGGCGGTGTCGTGGTCCTCGTGGCCGACGACCCCTCGATGCACTCCAGTCAGGACGAGCAGGACAGTCGCTTCTACGGCAAGTTCGCCATGATCCCCACCTTCGAGCCCTCCTCGCAGCAGGAAGCTTACGACATGATGGAGGCCGCCTTCGCGTACAGCGAGCAGCAGTGTCTGCCCGTGCTGATGCGCGTCACCACCCGCATGGCCCACAGCCGCGCCGTCGTGGTCGTGAAGGATGAGGCCCGCCCCGAGAACGAGAAAAACTACAATGCCGCCGCTGCCAACTGGGTGCTCCTGCCCGCCAATGCCCGCAAGCGCAATGACAAGGTAACCGCCCAGCAGGCCCAGTTGGAGGAAGATGCTGCAAAGTCCAAGTGGAACGGACTCTCAAGACCCACCCCCGACCCCTCCCGTGAGGGATGGGAGGCCTCCGGATTGAAGCCTTATCCTCTTGGCATCATTGCCAGCGGTATCGCTTATAACTATGTGCAGGAAGCACTCAACGCTCAACCCTCAACGCTCAACCCTCAACCGTGCTTGCCCATCCTGAAGGTCTCCCAATACCCCCTTCCCAAGCGCCTTGTGCGCCAGCTGCTGGACAGCTGCGAGAAGGTCCTCGTTGTGGAGGAGGGCCAGCCGTTCATCGAGGAACAGGTGCGTGGCGTCTTCGAGAGCCAGAACATCCTCGGCCGCCTCACGGGTGAGCTGCCCCGTACGGGTGAGCTGACCCCCGACTGCGTAGCAGCTGCGCTCAACAAAGCAGGAGTATCTACTCCCCTCGCTACAAGAGAGGGGCTGGGGGTGAGTCCTCTCGTTGCCGCTCGTCCGCCTCAGCTCTGTCAGGGCTGTGGCCATCGCGACGTCTATACCGCCCTGAACGAGGTGCTGAAGGAATACGAGAATCCTCGTGTCTTCGGCGATATCGGCTGCTATACGCTCGGCTTCCTGCCCCCCTACAAAGCCATCCACTCCTGTGTGGACATGGGTGCCAGCATCACCATGGCCAAGGGCGCCTCGGATGCCGGTCAGTGGCCTGCCGTGGCCATCATCGGCGACAGCACCTTCACGCACAGCGGCATGACAGGCCTCCTTGACGCTGTCAACGAGAACGCCGACATCACCGTCATCATCTCCGACAACCTCACCACCGCCATGACGGGCGGTCAGGACTCTGCCGGCACGAATAAGTTCGAGGCCATCTGCCGCGGCTTGGGCGTCAGCGACGAGCATCTCCATGTCGTAGTGCCCCTGCCCAAGAATATGCCCGAGATCACGCAGTTGCTGCGTGATGAAATCAACTACCACGGCGTCAGCGTCATCATCCCCCGCCGCGAGTGCATCCAGACATTCAAGAGACACGCTAAACAAAAGAAGACCCTCCCCCCAGCCCCTCCCTTGCAGGGCGGGGAGTAATTACCTCCAAGAATGGGAAACCGATTAGCGCCATTTGTAATACAACAAATAACAGAATATATAGAAGAAAATGAATAACAATCAGTCAATACAAACCACTCCCCGCCCTACAAGGGAGGGGCAGGGGGGAGGGTCTTATCAATGCGATATCATCCTCTGCGGCGTGGGAGGTCAAGGCATCCTCTCCATCGCCACCATCATCGGCGAAGCCGCCATGAATGAGAACCTCTATATCAAGCAGGCCGAGGTCCACGGCATGAGCCAGCGCGGCGGCGACGTGCAGTCCAATCTGCGCATCAGCAGCAACCCCATCGCCAGCGATCTGATTCCCAAAGGCGGCGCCGATGTCATCATCTCCATGGAGCCCATGGAGGCCCTGCGCTACCTTCCCTATCTGA
>Ga0310697_10003892_pt1 | contig 14915 bp, 10 predicted proteins | sample 172DNAGHGlowgp2_FD_203883 | JGI IMG/M metagenome (GOLD analysis project Ga0310697, IMG submission 203883) | Sheep rumen microbial communities from Palmerston North, Manawatu-Wanganui, New Zealand - 1728 DNA GHGlow gp2 (v2) (version 2) | ecosystem: Host-associated > Mammals > Digestive system >...
GTCGTCGCCCGTATCGATCGGCGGCGTTTCACTCGCGCTCAGAATCTTGAACGCGCTGACCCGCACTTCGACCTCGCCGGTCTTCATGTTCGGATTGACCATGTTCCCGGTGCGCGCCTCGAGCGTACCCCGGATCGCCAGAACGTATTCGGAACGGATCGTGCTCGCGCGCGCAAAGTCCGCCTCCGAAAGCGTTGCGGAGTCGAACACCGCCTGCATCAGACCCGTGCGGTCACGAAGCTGAATGAAGATCAGCGCGCCGAGATCGCGGCGGACGTTTGTCCACCCCATCAGCGTCACTTCTTTGCCGACGTCCTCTTTACCGAGTTCCGTGCAGTAGCACGTCCGTTTCCAACCGCCTAAAAACTCTCCCATTGTGCCTTACCCTCTTTTCACCGTTTCTGCAATTTTGTCCGCGTCGATCAGCACCGGCGTCTGCGCTCCGTCCTTCATGGACTTCAGCGTCGCCGTGCCGAGTTTCAGTTCTTCTTCACCGATCACGAGCGTAAAGAGCGCGCCCGTTTTGTCGGCGTATTTCATCTGTGCCTTGACGCTTCTGTCCATCAGATCGATGTCGACCGAAATGCCCCTTGCCCGAAGCTCGCGCCCGAGCGTGAAGCAGCGATCCTTCGCCGCGTCGCCGAGCCCGATCAGCATGATCTCATAGCGCACAGGCTTCGGTATCTCGACCCCGAGCTGATCCATAATGAGAAGCAGCCGCTCCATGCCGAGTCCGAATCCGACCGCCGGCATTTCGGGACCGCCGAGCTCTTTGATAAGTCCGTCATAGCGCCCGCCGCCGCACAGCGTTCCCTGCGCGCCCGGCATGCCGGATACGATCTCGAACACGGTCTTGGTGTAGTAATCGAGTCCTCTGACCAGCATCGGATCGATCTCGTAGCGAATGCCCGCAAGGTCCAACAGCCGCATCAGCTCGTTCATGTGCGCGCGGCAATCGTCGCATACGTAATCCATCGTGTGCGGCGCATCCTTGACGATCGCCTTGCAGGTATCGACCTTGCAGTCTAAAATCCGCAGCGGATTCGTTTCATACCGCTGCCGGCAGGTCTCGCACAGTTCGGAAAGATGTCCGCCGAGATACTCTTTCAGCGCCTGCTGATAGCGTCCGCGACACTTCGGACAGCCGATGCTGTTCAGCTTGATCGTGAGATCGGAACAGCCGAGCGTTTCAAAGATCTCCGACGCGATCGAAATGACCTCCGCGTCCGCCGTTGGGCTCGGGGAACCGAAAATCTCCACGCCGAACTGGTGATGCTCACGGAGTCTTCCCGCCTGCGGACGCTCGTACCGGAACACCGGGCAGTAGAGATAGTACATCTTGGTCGGCTGCGCTTCGGAGTACAGTCCGTTCTCCACGAACATGCGCACCGCGCCCGCCGTGCCCTCCGGCTTTAAGGTAATGCTCCGATCCCCCTTGTCGGTGAACGTATACATTTCCTTCTGCACGATATCCGTCGTGTCGCCCACGCCGCGCAAAAACAGCTCGGTGTGCTCGATGCAGGGCGTGCGCGCTTCCAAAAGCCCGTACTTTTTCACGATCGCACGGATCGTTGTTTCCAGGTACTGCCAGCGGTAACTTTCCTCCGGCGTTACGTCTTTGGTGCCTTTCGGCGCTTTGTATGCCATCGTTGCCTCCTTACAAAAAATCGCGGTCTTTCGCCCAAGTAGGGACGGAAGAACCGCGGTGCCACCCTGATTCGCAGGAAATACCTGCGCGCTTTTGCCCCGATAACGAGGGGCCTCCGGCATGCCTTTTGTTTCCGGCACGCAGCTAAAGGATGTCCTTCCCTGCCCGCTCGCCCGCACATCTTTCAGCCGTGGATGCGCTCTCTTTGGGGCGGAATCGAACCGGTACTCTTCCGTTCAACGCTTTGCGCTTATTATACCATGCCTTGCGGGCTTGTCAAGCATAATCAAGTCAAAAACAGCGCGCGCTTCTGCCGATCCAGCAAATCGAGTTTCGCACCGTAGGTCAAAACATCCTTCGGGTTCGGAATCCGCTCCACGCGGTTCTGTCCCGAAAACACGCGCTTGGTCATCGCGCCCGCGCCGTGCGCCAGGATCGAGGTCGTTTCCTCCATCATATCGACGTTGTACACGCACAGCTTCCCGTCCGCCGCATAGCCGACGTTTTCGAGGTTTCCGTTCTGATACTTCTGCCGGTACATGTAGTACGGCCAGAGTCCGATCTCCTTCGCCGCAGCAAATCCCATGTCAATCATCGTTTCCACATCCTTACGTGAGGGCAGCGGATACTGCTCGAGCCGTTCCTTCAGTCTGCTCGAGCGCTTGATCGCAAGCGTATGCACGGTCAGGTTGTCGGGACGAAGTTCCTTGACCGCGGCAAGCGTCCGTTCCATATCGGCAACGGTTTCGCCCGGGAGCCCCGCGATCAGATCCATATTGATCGAGGGAAAGCCCATCGACCTTGCCAGCGCAAAGGCGTCGACGATCTCCTGCGCCGTGTGCGCGCGCCCGATGCGTCTGAGCGTCTCGTCCGACATCGTCTGCGGATTGATCGAGATGCGTTCAACGCCGTGTGTTTTCATAACCTCCAGCTTTTCCCGCGTGATCGTGTCGGGCCTGCCCGCTTCCACGGTGCATTCCGTTCCGTACCCGCCGTATACCGCTTCAAACCGAAGAAAAAGCTCGTCAAGCTGCTTTGCGCTTAACACCGTCGGCGTACCGCCTCCGACGTAGACCGCGCGCACGCGATACCCGCCGTCGCGAACGAGCCGCGCGCCGTTTTCGATGTCGCGATACAGAAACGGAAGATACTCCTCGACCGCGTTCTTTTTTGCGAGCTCCGCGCCGAACGAGCAGTACAGGCAGCGCGTTTTGCAGTACGGAATGCCGACGTAAACGTCGACGTCGTTCGGCTGAACCGACGAGAGGATCGGCTTTTGCACGGCGTTGATCGTCGCCGCAAGCCGCAGTTTATCGACGCGTACCGAAAATACCTCGGAAAACTGCCGCACCGCTTCCTGCTCGCCCACGCGCTCGCAAAGCTCGCGCAAAAGCTTGGTCGGCCGAATGCCGGTTAAGCTCCCCCACGGCATCTCGGTCGGGCGGATCCTTTGCATCAGCGCGTACACGGCGCGCTTTAACGCGCGCTTTTCCTGCCGCTTTTGATCGAGCGGATCGGCCGCGTCAAACGCGTACGGGATGCAGATCGGCTCGCCGTCTGCAAGCAGCCGCGCCGTTGCCGCGCGCCGTGCCCGGTCAAGCTGCGTTTCGATTACAATTTCCGTTTCGGGCGTCTCCTCCGCCGTGATCGGAACAAAACCGAGGAACAGACGGATCTCCTCGGCGATGTCGTTCGTATACTGCGGTGTGTCGGTGATCAGTCGAACCACGGCGTTCCCTCAAAATTGATCGGATTGGACCGTTTTTCATGCGCAACGGTCGTCGGCTCGTCGTGTCCCGGATAGAGCCGGTAATCGTCCGGCAGCGCGAACAGAACCGCGCGCAGCGAATGCGTCAGCGCTTCAAAATCGCCGGTCGGCAGGTCGAACCTTCCGTACCCGTCACAAAACAGCGTGTCGCCGACAAACGCGCACCGCTCGTCGTCACAGACGAACGTGATCCCGCCGACGGTGTGTCCCGGCGTCTCCAGTACGCGAAAGCGGAGTCCCGCCGCTTCAAACGTGTCGCCGTCGTGCAGCAGCACGTCCGGCTCCGTCGGTGTGATCGCGATCCGCTGCGCCATCGAAAGGCTGTGTAAACTGCTTTTCAGCCCGCACGCGTCCGCTTCGGAGATATAGACCGTTGCGCCGGTCGCCTCCTTCAGCGCGGCTACGCCGAGCAGGTGATCGAAATGCCGGTGCGTGATCAGAATGTCCGAGAGCGTCCAGCCGTGCTCCTTCAAAACGGTCTTCGCAAGGTCCGCGTCCGACGGATCAATGACCGCGACCGTCTTTGCGCCGTCGCGTCCGACAAAGATCATGTTCGCCGAAACCGGGCCGCAGGCATAACTGTACAAAAGCATATCAGAACCCTTTCTTTGAATCGAGCAGGATCGTAAACGGACCGTCGTTCTGAATCGATACCAGCATATCCGCGCCGAACCTGCCCGTCTCGACCGGCACGCTTTCCTTAAGCCTTGAAACGCATCGCTCGTACAGCGGGATCGCCGCTTCGGGGCGCGCCGCGAAGATATAGCTCGGACGTCTGCCCTTTCTTGCGTCGCCCAACAGCGTGAACTGGGAGATCAAAAGGATTGCGCCGCCCACGTCCAGAACCGAACGGTTTGAAACGCCGTTTTCATCGTCAAAGATGCGCAGCACCGCAAGCTTGTCGGCAATGTAGTCCGCATCCGCTTCCGTATCGGAGGTCGAAACCCCGAGCAACACGCAAAGTCCCGTGCCGATCCTGCCGATCGTCTCGCCGTCCACCGTGACCGAAGCTTCGGTCACGCGCTGTACCACCGCCCGCATTGCGTCCTCCTTACACCCTGAATACGTCGATCACCTGCTTGATCTTTTTGAGATTCGCAATGATCGACTGCAGCTGCTCGGCATTCGATACCGTGCAGGTGATCTCCATCGCCGCGTACCCGTCGTCGGTCGAGCGGCTCGAAAGACCGGTCATATTGACGTTCAGTCCCAAAAGCACCTTGGAAACCTCCAAAAGCGATCCAGGCTGATCCTCGATAAACACGCGGATCGTCGCGCTGAAATCGGTGCGCTCGTCGATCGCCCACTCGACCTCAATGAGCCGGTCGGGATCCTGCATCAGGCTCTGCACGTTTTTGCAGTCCTTCCGGTGCACCGAAACGCCTCTGCCGCGGGTCACATACCCGATGATCGGATCGCCGGGCAGCGGGTTGCAGCAGTTTCCGAAGAACACCGCCATGCCCGGATCGCCGTGCACGTAGATGCCTTTCGGGTTTGCCCGGTGCAGCGGCTTTTTGGAAAGCTCCGCTCCGGCGTTTTCAAGCTTCTCCTGCAGTTCGTCGAGCCGTTCCGCCTTGCGGTGCAGATCGATGAGTTTATGCAGGACCTGTCCCGCCGACACGCCGCCGAACCCGATCGAGGAATAGAGATCGTCAAGCGTCGCAAAGTTATGCCGTTTCAAAACCTCCGCGCAGTACTCCGGCTTCATCAGGATCGCCAGGCTCTGCCCGTGACGCTTTGCGGATTCCTCAAGCATTTCGCGTCCGCGCTGGATGTTCTCCTCGCGGTTCTCATGCTTGAACCACTGGCGGATCTTGTTCTTCGCCGACTGCGTCTTGACGATCGCCAGCCAGTCGCGGCTCGGTCCCGTCTGCGCGTTCGAGGTGATGATCTCGACCACGTCGTTCGTTTTCAGCTTATAGTCGAGCCGCACCACGTTGCCGTTGACGCGCGCGTGCTGGCAGTGATGTCCGATGTTCGTATGGATCCGGTACGCAAAGTCGAGCGGCGTCGAACCCACCGGCAGATCGATGATCTCGCCGCGCGGCGTCAGTACAAAGACGTACTCGCCGAGAAAATCCTTTAAGATGTTGTCGACAAACTCCTTGCTGTCCTCGGTCGTTTCGTCCGCTTCCAGCACCTGCCTGAGCCACGAGGTTTTTTTGTCGAGCTCGGTCATCGACTTGCGCCCCTCTTTGTACATCCAGTGCGCCGCAATGCCGTATTCCGCCGTCGCGTGCATCTCCTTCGTGCGGATCTGCACCTCGAACGGAATGCCGTTCTCGTCCATGACCGTCGTATGCAGCGAACGGTACAGGTTCGGCTTCGGCATCGCGATATAATCCTTGAACCGTCCGGGCAGCGGCTTCCACGCCGCATGCACGACGCCGAGCGCCGCGTAGCAGTCCGTCACGGTATCGACGATGATGCGGATCGCGATCAGATCGTACAGTTCATGCAGGGTGCAGTTGTTGCGCTGCATCTTGCGATAGGACGAATACAAATGCTTCGGGCGTCCCGAGATCGAGCCCTCGATGTTCGCCTCTTTGAGCAGGACTTTCATCTTTTCCATGGCGTTGCTCAAAAGCTCGAGGCGCTCCTTCTGCTGAACGTCGACCTGCTCCTTGATGGACTTGTATTCCTCCGGCATCAGATAGCGGAACGCAAGATCCTCCAGCTCGCTGCGGATCGCGCCCATGCCGAAGCGGTGCGCGAGCGGCGCGTACACTTCGATCGTTTCCTTGGATTTTTTGATCTGCTTCTGCGGCGAGCACACGTCGATCGTGCGCATGTTGTGCAACCGGTCGGCCAGCTTGATAATGACGACGCGCACGTCCTCCGCGATCGCCAAAAACAGCTTTCGGAGGTTTTCCGTCTGCTCCTGCTTTTTGGTGACGTAGGTCTGCTTTCCGGACTTGGTCAGCTTCGTAACGCCGTCGACCAAAAACGCGACCTCATGACCGAACATCGTTTCGATGTCGCCGATCTGTACGTTGTCCCCGTCCTCAACGGTATCGTGCAGTACGCCCGCGATCACAGTCGGCGCGTCCATGCCCATATCCAGCAGATAGGACGCGACTGTCAAAGGATGCGTGACAAACGGCGTACCGTCGTCGCGGCGCTGATTGCAGTGCACGCGCGACGCAAACGAGATTGCCTGCTCCATGATCGCCGCCTGCTCCTCGCCGAAGCGTTTTTTAAACTGATTCAGCAGTTCCTCTTCCATACGCATCCTCCCTTCTTTCACTGATTTTACTATTTTACTCCAAACACAGTACCGGATACAAGAGGGCATTTTGAATTTGTTTCTTCTCCCGTACCGGTTCCGAGAAAAACAGTCCCGATTCATATCGCACAACGCCGATCTCCAAAAGCGGCAGCAGGGCGCACTGCTCGCGCGCCGTGAGCGAATCCCGTGATACGCCGGTTTTGAGCCGTCCCGAAAGTGCGCGATACACCGCGCGGATGCCGTCTTCGCGGATCTTCAAAAGCAAGGAAAGCGTATCTTTGTCCGGCAGCGCTGCTCCGCTTCGGATCGCGCGGATGCAAGCGGATACGGCACGGGAAACCCGTTCGTCGATCGGCGCGCGCAGCGCTTCGGCGCGAACCGAAAGTTCCTCTCTGCCGAGATAGGTCCCAAGCTCCACGCTGATGAGCGCCTCCGCCGTTTCAAGCGCCGTCCAGTCCGAGCATCTTGCGCCCATTCCGAACGCCACAAGCCGTACGGCGGCCGTATCGTCGGATAGCCGCGCGGACAGATGCGCTCCGTCGTGTCCCATCGTGCGCACCGCGGAAAGCGTTCCCTTCACGCGGAACAGCGGCGCGCGGTTTCCTTCGCCGAACGGCCGCAAAAGCGCCAGCTCCCGCGCAAACCCGACCGTGATCGCGGACAGCTCCAGTTCGTCCTCATACACGATCGGTTCCTCCGGAAGTCCCATGGGAAACGCCGAAGCAAGATCGTCGCACAGCGCGTTTTTCATCTTTTCAAACCGTTCTTCAGGCAGCGACGCGCCCGCCGCAAGGCGGTGTCCGCCGTAGCGCGTGAACAATTCCCTGTGACGCGATAAAAGCGCAAACAGATCGACGGCGGGAACGCTTCGTCCCGACCCGGTCAGCATACCGTCCGCTTCGGAGAACAGAAAAACCGGGCAGTGCCGCTGTTCCGCGATCCGCGACGCGACAATGCCGATCACGCCGGTGTTCCAGTCCGTGCCGCGCAGCAGCAGGATGCGCGGATCGGTCCCGGTGATCTGCGCTTCCGCCTCAAGAAAGATGCGCTGCTCCTCCGCGCGGCGGGCAAGGTTGTCGCGTTCGAGCTCGCCCGCGAGCGCCGCGCGCTCATCCGCATCGTCGCTGAGCAGCAGCCGCACCGCGCGCGTTGCGTCGCCCATGCGCCCCGCGGCGTTGATCCGCGGTGCCAGAACAAACGACAGCGTTCTCTCGCCCACCGGCTCCGACACGCCCGCCGCGTCCAGCAGCGCACAAAGGCCCGGATGCGTGCAAACAAGCGGAAGCCCCTTTTTCACAACGGCGCGGTTCGGGGCGGCCAGCGGCACGACGTCCGCCATCGTGGCCAGCGCCGCGACCGGCAGATACCGTTCAATCTTTGATCCCAGCGCCTGCGCCGTCAGCATGGCGACCGACGCGCCGCACAGGCAGTTCAATGCGGGATCCTGGTCCGTGCGCGCCGCGCAGACGACCGCGCACGCGTCGGGCAGCGTTTCATGGCAGCGGTGATGGTCCGTTACGACCGTATCGACGCCGAGCGTCTTTGCATAGGCGATCTCCGCGTGCGCGGAAATGCCGTTGTCGACGGTCACGATCAGCCGAACGCCGTCTTGGTGCATGGCGTCGACCGCGCGCGGGTTCAGGCCGTACCCCTCGCCCTGCCGGCTCGGCAGAAGATAGGTCGCGTCCGCGCCGAGCGATTTCAGCGCATCGAACAGGATCGCCGTCGCGCAGACGCCGTCGGTGTCGTAATCGCCGTATACGCAGATCCGCTCACCGGTTTCGATTGCCTGCCGGATGCGCAAAACCGCCCGGTCCATATCCTTGAGCGCGAACGGATCCGGCATCGGCTGCGTTTCCGGATGCAGAAATGCCGTGATCGAAGCGTCGTCAAAAAGACCCCGCCGCGCAAGCATGGCGGCGAAAGGCGTTGAGAATCCGAAGCGGCTTCGGATCGATTCGATCGCGGCGTCCGAAACGACGCCGGATTCTTTGCGCAAAAACTCCATACGGCACAAAAAAGGGCCGCAGACAGCCGTCTGCAGCCCGGTTTTTCCTTACAGCGCGATCGCGGCGGTATCCCTTGCGATCGCCAGTTCCTCGTCGGTCGGAAGCACCATGACGGTGACCTTGGAATCCGGCTTTGTGAGAACGATCTCCTTGCCGCGCGGGCAGGTCGCGTTCTTCTCGAAATCGAAGTCGATGCCGAGGTAATCCATGTTCTGCATCACGAGATCGCGCGTCGCCGCGTCGTTCTCGCCGACGCCCGCCGTGAACACGATGCAGTCCGCGCCGTCCATCTCCGCCGCGTACGCGCCGATCAGGCGCTTCACGCTCTGCGCAAACATATCGAGCGCAAGCGATGCGCGCTCGTTGCCTTCCTTGCGCGCCGCCCACAGATCGCGGAAGTCGCTGGACACGCCGGAAACGCCGAGCATACCGCTCTTTTTGTTCATCATGGTATCGATGTCCTTCGGCGTTGCGCCCATGCGATTCACCAAAAACGGAACGATCGCCGGATCGATGCTGCCGCAGCGCGTGCCCATCGGAAGTCCTTCCAGCGGCGTTAAGCCCATCGAGGTGTTGACGCACTTGCCGCCCTTCGAGCAGCTCACGGACGAACCGTTGCCGAGGTGGCAGGAGATCACACGCACGTTCGGATCGCCTTCGCGGCCGAGGCGCTTGATTGCTTCGCCGGTGACGAACATGTGCGACGTGCCGTGGAACCCGTAACGGCGCACCTGGTACTTCTCATACACCTCGTACGGCAGCGCATAGAGGAAGTTTTTCGGCTCCATGCTCATGCCCCACGCGGTATCGAACACCGCCACCATCGGCGTGTCCGGCATGACGGCGCGGCAGGCGTTGATGCCCATCAGGTTCGCCGGGTTGTGAAGCGGCGCCAAAGGAACGCATTCTTCGATCATCTGAATGACTTCGTCGTCGATCAGAACGGACTTGGTGAACTTTGTGCCGCCGTGGACGACGCGATGCCCCACCGCCGCGATGGACTTCATGTCCTCGATCACGCCGATCTTCGGATCGCGCAGCACGTCGAGCACCATCGCGATGGCGTCCTTGTGCGTTTTCATCTCGGCGTCTTTTTCAAGCTTTTCGCCGTTCGTCGGTTTATAGGTCAGTTTGCCGTCGATGCCGATGCGCTCGCAAAGACCTTTTGCGAGAACGCTCTCGGTATCGATGTCGATCAGCTGATACTTCAAAGAAGAACTGCCTGCGTTGATAACAAGAATCGATCTCATGGTTGTTCCTTTCCGTTACATATTCTGTGCCTGCACCGCCGTGATCGCCACAACGGAGACGATATCTTCAATGCTGCAGCCGCGGCTCAGATCGTTGATCGGCGCCGCAAAGCCCTGGCAGATCGGTCCGATCGCTTCCGCGCCGGCCAGACGCTGCACGAGCTTGTAGCCGATGTTGCCCGCCTGCAGGTCCGGGAAGACCAGCACGTTCGCCTTGCCTGCAACGGGACTGCCCGGGCTCTTGAGCTGTCCGACGGATTCGACCAGCGCCGCGTCCGCCTGCAGTTCGCCGTCCACCATCAGTTCCGGCGCGCGTTCGTGCACCAGCTCGGTCGCGATGCGGACCTTATCGACGTTGTCATGCTTGGCGCTGCCCTTCGTGGAGAACGAGAGCATGGCGATGCGCGCGTCCATGCCGCACAGCGCCTTGGCGCTCGCCGCGGACGAGATCGCGATCTCCGCAAGCTGCTCGCTCGTCGGGTCGATGTTCACGGCGCAGTCCGCGAAGATCATCATGCCGTCGTCGCCGTATTTCTTGTTCGGGATCTCCATAATGAAGAAGCTCGAAACCGTATTGATGCCGGGACGCATTTTGATGATCTGAAGGCCCGGACGCAGGGTGTTGCCGGTGGTGTTGATCGCGCCGGATACGAACCCGTCCGCCTTCTTGTCCTTGATCATCATCGCGGCAAAGAACAGCGGGTTCTTGATCATGTCCGCCGCTTTTTCCGGCGTGACGCCCTTTGCTTTGCGCATCTCATAGAACCGATCGACGTACGCCGCGTAATCCGGATGCGTCTCGGGATCGATCGTGTCGATTCCGTCCAGCGATACGCCGAACTTGTTCGCAACCGCTTCGATCTCCTCGCGCTTGCCGAACAGCGTGACCTTTGCGATCCCTTCCGCCGCGATGCGGGCTGCCGCCTGCACGGTGCGTTCTTCGGTTCCTTCGGGCAGCAGGATGTGTTTCTGATCCGCTTTTGCCTTCGCCTTGATCTGATCCATCAATGACATGAACAAAATCCTCCAAAATAAGTTTATAATTTATTCTAACATATCCGCGCAAAAAATGATATACTTGTATGAGATATATTTTTCAATTCGGAAAGGAGCGTTCGCTCATGCGCGTCGTCGGAATCGTTGCGGAATACAATCCGCTGCACAACGGTCATATCTATCACATGGAGGAGTCCAAAAAGCAGGCCGGCTCCGAGTTCTGCGTCGTCGCCATGTCCGGCAATTTCGTGCAGCGCGGCGAACCCGCCTGCACCGACAAGTTCACGCGCGCCGAATGGGCGGTCATGGGCGGCGCGGACATTGTCGCGGAGATCCCGACCGTGTGCGCGGTGTCGAGCGCGGAGCGCTTTGCGGAGGGCGCGGTGAAAACGCTCGCCGCGACCGGCGTGGTCACCGATCTCGCGTTCGGCGTGGAGACCGACGACGTAAACGCGCTCTATCACCTTGCGGACCTTCTTGACCGCGAGCCCGCAAACTTCCGCGTGTACTTAAACTACCACCTCAAGCAGGGAAAATCGTTCCCGCGCGCGCAGTACGACGCTTTGAAAGACCTCGACGTGCCCGAGGAACAGCTTGCCATTTTGCAGCAGCCGAACAACATCCTCGCCGTCGAGTACCTGAAATCGCTGCGGCGCTTTGCGCCCGAGATCCGTCCGCTTCCGATCCGCCGCATCGGCAACCGCTACAACAGCACGGTTTTGACCGGAACGCTTTCGAGCGCGACCGCGATCCGCGAGGCGCTGTTAAACGGCGACGAATCGGTGTACGATACGATGCCGATGAGCGTCGCCGCCGCCATGCGCTTTGACGGGCAGTTTCCCGTCACGTTCGAGCGGTTTGCGCCGATGCTTTTATACCGGCTGCGTTCGATGACGCTTGAGGAGCTTGCCGCGCTTCCCGACGTGAGCGAAGGGTTTGAGCAGGTGCTCTATCGCGCGGTCCGCCAGGCGACCGACCTGAACTCGCTGCTGGAAGCGATCAAGTCCAAGCGCTATACGCTTGCGCGCTGCAAGCGGATCCTCGTATCGGCGCTTTTGCATATCCCCGCGGGACTGAGCGACGCGCTCGTCGAAAACCGCGAAAACCTGTACCTGCACATACTCGGACTGAAGCGCATCGGACGCGGACTTCTGTCCGCCATGGCAAGCCGCGCCGAAGCGCCGGTGATCCTGCGCAATTCGGACCTGATGAACTGTTCCGAGCTTGCGCGCGCGTCGCTCTCGATCGACGCGCTCTCGACCGACCTTTACGGCTATGCGCTCGCCCGTGAAATGCACCGCGACGCGCAGAGCGCGATCACGATTTAGGCGCTTCGCTTTCGACGGAAGCAGGACTTTGCAACGATCCAAAAACACAGCGGCCGCGGAATTCCCGCGGTCGCTTTTGTATGCCGGTATCTTACTCGAACGTCAGCGATTCGGTCCAGAACTCGTTTCCGTAGAGGTCCGTGAGACAGTAGGTCACGTCGCAGACCGCGTCGCCGAGATCGATGTAGCCGACCAACAGATCGCCGTCGCAGATCATCGGCTCGCCGAGATAGTAGCTTGCGTCGTACGTGCCGTCCTCATAGTAGCAGTCGCACAGGAAGTCGATCCGATCGCCTTTTTTGAGCGGAATCAGACCCTTTGCGACCGTTTCGGTCTCGCTCCCGTCATAGACGCGCTGCGCGCCCGCGACATAGCCGTACTCGTGCTCCTCCGTTTCGTTGTCGAACACGATCATGATGTCGACGCGCTCGCCGTTGAGCATCGCGGGAACACGCCCGACCGTCGCCCAGTTGCTGCCGTCCTGAATCGTATCCATGATGTAGAACGCAACGACCTGATTGTCCAGCGACATCCAGGTATTGTCGAACTCGATCGGAAGATCGCCGTCATCGTCCTTTTGCCACTGATCGTCCATGCCGAGGTCAATGTAATGATCGTCCTCCTGCACGAACACGTTCTTCTGGATCTTCTCAACGAGCTTCCACTGCTCCTCGGAGAGCGACAGCACATATTCGCCCGCTGCTTTTTCGGTGAGCAGCATATCCTGCACGGTCAGCCGGTTCTCGTCGTAGTATTCGCCGCTTCTTAAGACCCTGCCGGAATCAAACCAGCTTGACGAATCGCTTCCGAGAATGCTGCCGAGGAAATCCGTCGGGCTCGAAGACGAGCCACCGAGAAGGGACCCGAGGATACTGCCCGCACCGGAATTCGACCCCGAGGACGAAGAGCCGCCGAGATAGCTGCCGAGCAGCGTGGAAAGCATGTCGCCCGACGAGAAGCTCGGCGCGTCGGAATAGCTGCCCAAAAGCGAACCGAGCGGTGAGGACGTCGTGCCGCCGGTCGCGATCTGGCCGCCGGCAGCCAGGCTTGCAAAGCTTGAAATGCAGCGCGAGTAGTCCGCGTCCATACCGATCGAATCGTAGAGCTTGACCGCCGAGTTCATGCCTTTGAAGCTCGAATACGGGAAGTAGATCGACAGTCCGTTCGAGTTCTTCATCGAAACCGACGTACGGTTATACTTGATGCAGCCGGACAGCGCTTTTGTAAGCGCATTTGCCTCGCTGCCGCCGATGCGGTTCGCAAGATCGATCAGATCGACGTGATTGACCTTGGCGCTCGCGCCGTACTCATGCGTGTTCGCGCGCGCGTCCGCGATCTGCTTGAAATCGGAGTTGTCAAGCAGTTCGGACACTTCGCCGGAGAACGCGTTGAACGCGGTCGGTACCGTTCCCGAAAACTCCGCAAGGTCCACGATCGAAAGCGTCGTGTTGCAGCCGGGATAGTTCTTCTTGCTGACATTGTTGAAATCGTCGATCAGCGTCTTAGATAGCTCGACCGTATTGATCGAAGTATTCTTTGAAAGCTCGCTTAGCCAGTTTGTATAGTACCAGCCGGAGCCCGGTTCGGTCTCCTCGGACGCGATCAAATAATCCGCGTACGGCTCGGTAACGACCGCCGTTTCGAGCGTCGCCATCAGGCACGCGTCAAATCCGATGAAATCGAACTGCACGCCGCCCTTTTTGAGCGCGGCGTTGATCTTATCGAGCGTCATGGAGCCGCTCGCGGTCTGATCATAGCCGTAACCCGAGATCGCCCCGCCGCCGTGATCCCACAGGATCAGCATATTGCGGTTCGCCGGATAATTCGTCTTGCAGAACTGAATGAAATCGACCAGAGTGTTCGGGTCGACCATGCTCCGTCTTCCGACGTCGCGGTCGAGCACCTGAAGCCCGCGGCTTGTGACGCGGTAGCGCTGATTCGTCTTGGCCGAGATGACCGAGTTGTTCCACTTTTTCGCGCCGCCCGTTTCGACGATGATGTTCACATGCTCGTCGTCGAGCTTCGCGTGCAGCATTTCATTGAGATCGGCCGTCGCCATGCCGTGCTCGCTCTCAAGGTCGCTGCCGCAGATGTACACCATGACCGTCACGACGTCTTTGCCGTTGCCGCGGATCGTCGTATAACGGTCGCGCGCCTTGTTCGAAACGGTATAGTTCGCGTTCGTGTACGAGGTCGTCGCGGAAAGCGCGTTTTCGGCCGTACTGTCGCTCGGATCATACTGATTGGACAGCACCGACCACAGATCGGGATCGCTCCCCTGCTGCGTACCGTACTCGTCGCCGCCGGGTTCGATCCCCGGCAGACTCATCGCAGCACAGCCGGAGCCGCGGCACACGCAGGTGCGGATCAGGATGATCGCGACAACGATCACGGCTACCAGCAACAGGATGCGCAACAGTTTTCCGCCGCCCGCGCCGCGCTGCGCGCCGCTGCTCTGCTGCGTATTCTGCTGCGTTTGCTGCTGCGTGGGAATAAAGGTCTGCTGCGTGTTCTGGCTCTGTCCGCCAAACTGCGTCCTGCGCCCCTGATAGCCGTCCTTTCTGCCGACCGGTCCGCTCGTGTTCACCGGCTTGTCGTCGCGGCGATGCACGCTTCCGGTGCCGGAAACGACGCGTTTCTTTCTTTGATTCGGATTATTGTCCATCGTTTTTCCTCCCCGTTTGGGC
>Ga0310697_10003893_pt1 | contig 14914 bp, 9 predicted proteins | sample 172DNAGHGlowgp2_FD_203883 | JGI IMG/M metagenome (GOLD analysis project Ga0310697, IMG submission 203883) | Sheep rumen microbial communities from Palmerston North, Manawatu-Wanganui, New Zealand - 1728 DNA GHGlow gp2 (v2) (version 2) | ecosystem: Host-associated > Mammals > Digestive system >...
TTTTGTCATGGGGCATTGTGCATGGCCATCAGCGGCAAGTGTTACTTGTCTTTACAGAATGCAGGCAGAAGTGCCAACAGGGGTGAATGCGTACAGATATGCAGGAGGGGATATGAGGTGACGGATTTGGAGACGGGCACACAATTGGAGGTGGATAATAAATACATTATGTCGCCACGTGACCTAAAGACCATCCGTTTCATCGATGTGATGATGAATGCAGGGGTGAGAGTGTTCAAGATTGAGGGTAGGGCGCGTGGACCTGAGTATGTCTATACAGTAGTGAAAGCGTATGATGAGGCCATCAGTGCGGCAGCTCCCCTCCTGTCCCCCCAAGGGGAGATGAATCTTTCGGAGTCCAGACCATGGGCGACGGAGGAGCAACTGGATGAGTGGGACAGGCAGCTCAGCACGGTGTTCAATAGAGGTTTCTGGGATGGTTACTACCAAGGGCAGAAGCTGGGCGAGTGGTGCGAGGTGTATGGCAGCAGGGCTACGGAGAAGAAGGTGTATGTGGGCAAGTGCATGAAGTACTTCTCGAAGATAGGTGTAGCGGAGTTTCTGATTGAGAACGAGGACTTGCATGTGGGAGACAAATTGCTCATTACAGGCACCACGACGGGGGCGTTGATTCAGACTTGTGAGGAGATACGCTTCGACCTGAAGCCTGTGGAAGTGGCGACGAAGGGTCAGCACATCAGCATCAAGGTGAATGAGAGAGTGCGTGTGAATGACAAACTGTATGTGTTGCAACCTGCTGACAGGTTGACACAACAATAGTGATATGTACAATTTGACGATGTACAATGTACAATTTTCAATTTGACAATGGCAGAAGATTTTGACATAAGAGAACAGCGGAATACGAAGGACAAGGATTTTGAGAATGCCTTGCGCCCTTTGCGATTTGATGATTTCAGTGGACAGACGAAGGTAGTGGAGAACCTGAGTGTGTTTGTGGAGGCTGCCCGATTTCGTGGTGAACCTCTTGACCATACGCTCCTGCATGGTCCTCCAGGATTGGGTAAGACGACACTGAGTAACATCATTGCCAATGAGTTGGGGGTGGGTTTCAAGGTAACGTCGGGTCCTGTGCTGGACAAGCCTGGTGACTTGGCAGGCATCCTCACTTCCTTGGAGGAGAATGACGTGCTTTTTATTGATGAGATTCACCGACTTTCGCCTGTAGTGGAGGAATATTTGTATAGTGCGATGGAGGACTACCGCATCGACATCATGATAGACAAAGGTCCTTCGGCGCGTAGCATCCAGATTGACCTCAGTCCTTTCACGTTAGTAGGTGCCACCACTCGTAGCGGACTCTTGACAGCACCGCTCCGTGCCCGTTTTGGCATTAACTTGCATCTTGAATATTATGATGCCGATGTGCTGACCAAAATCATTCTCCGTTCTGCCAAGTTGCTGGGCATTCCATGCGATTTCGATGCAGCAGGCGAGATAGCAGGGCGTAGTCGTGGCACTCCCCGTATTGCCAATGCGCTGCTGAGGCGTGTGCGTGACTTTGCACAAGTGAAGGGCAACGGCACCATTGACTTGCCAATTGCTCACATGGCGCTCGAAGCGCTGAACATTGACAAGTTTGGTCTTGACGAGATTGACAACAAGATACTCACCACCATCATCGACAAGTTCAAGGGCGGACCTGTTGGTTTGGGCACCATTGCCACTGCTATTGGTGAAGACACGGGTACGGTGGAAGAGGTCTATGAACCGTTCCTTATTAAGGAGGGTTTCATCAAACGTACGCCACGTGGACGTGAAGTGACAGAACTTGCCTACAGACACCTGGGGCGCAACCCTTGGGTCAATCCCAACGACAAGACGGGCATGGGCAGTCTTTTTGACTGACGAAAGATGCGTGCTCAATAGACCGTACCCCTCGGCTACGAATGACCGTAGTCGAGGGGTACGCCACTTTGGCATCTTCGGGTGTGCTTTTGTGACTGTCTTGGTGTGGTGTTTGAAAAAAACTATCCTATAGGATAGAAAATCTTTTTTTGAAAAATTTACACATTATATATATAGTGAAAAAAAATTTTTCTTTACCTTTGCACCCGATTTTCTAAAAAAGAGAAAGATAAACAACGCAATATGCAAAAGAATTTAGTGATTGTAGAGTCTCCAGCCAAGGCAAAAACGCTGGAGAAATTTCTTGGTAAAGACTACAAGGTGATGTCATCGTATGGGCACATCCGCGACCTGAAGAAGAAGGAGATGAGTGTGAATCTGGACGATTTTTCGCCAGAGTATGAGATTCCTTCCGACAAGGAATCGGTGGTGAAGGAACTGAAGAGGGAGGCAAAGAAGGCCGACACGGTGTGGCTGGCATCCGATGAAGACCGCGAAGGAGAGGCTATTTCCTGGCACTTGAGTCAAGTGTTGGGATTGGATCCCAAGGCGGCGAAAAGGATTGTTTTCCATGAGATTACGAAAAGCGCCATCTTGAAGGCGATAGAAACACCCCGCACCATCGACATGGGTCTGGTGAATGCGCAGCAGGCTCGTCGTGTGCTGGACAGAATAGTGGGTTTCAAACTCTCACCCGTGTTGTGGAAGAAACTCAAGCCCAGTCTTTCGGCAGGTCGTGTGCAGAGCGTGGCGGTGAGGCTGATTGTGGAGAGGGAGAAGGAAATAGAGAACTTCAAGAGCGAATCGACCTATCGTGTGAATGCTGTGTTTGTGGTCGATGGGCAGGCAATTAAAGCAACTTTGGCTCATGGCTTCAAGACGGAAGAGGAGGCTGAGGCATTTTTGGAATCATGCAAGGGCAGGGAGTTCAAGATTACTGACATAGACAAGAAACCTGTGAAGAGGAGTCCTGCTCCTCCATTCACCACTTCCACCCTTCAGCAGGAGGCTGCCCGCAAACTGGGCTTTACCGTGAGCCAGACCATGATGGTGGCGCAGCATCTCTATGAATCGGGACATATCACTTATATGCGAACCGACTCGGTGAACCTCTCGTCACTGTGTATCAACACGACGAAGGAGGAGATTTTGAAGATACATGGTGAGAAGTACTCAAAGCCACGTCAGTTCCACACCAGTTCGAAAGGTGCACAGGAGGCACATGAGGCTATCCGTCCCACTTACATCTCGGAGCATGAGATCACGGGCAACTCACAGGAGAAGCGTCTGTATGACTTGATATGGAAACGTACCTTGGCTTGCCAGATGGCAGATGCAGAAGCAGAGAAAACAACAATCACCATCTCTGCTGATGATGTAAATTTCACGGCAACAGGCGAAGTCATTACGTTCGACGGTTTCTTGAGAGTGTATCGTGAATCATACGATGACGATGTGCAGTCGGATGAAACAGAGGGTTTGCTTCCTGTCGTGAAGAAAGGTGAGAAACTACAGATGCAGGAGATGGTGGCAACACAACGTTTCACTCAACACCCATTGCGCTACACGGAGGCGAGTCTGGTGAAGAAATTGGAAGAACTGGGCATCGGTCGTCCTTCCACTTATGCACCGACCATTTCGACCATTCAGCAGCGCGACTACGTGGAGAAGGGTGACAAGAAGGGTGAGGAAAGAAATTATGCTGTACTGAAACTGACGAACGGAAAAATCAAGAAGTCTGTGAAGAAAGAAGTGGTGGGCAAGGAGAAGGGAAAACTCCTTCCGACCGACATCGGAACAGTGGTGAATGACTTTCTGATTCAGGCATTCCCCGAGATTGTCGATTACAACTTCACGGCAAATGTGGAGAAGGACTTTGACGAAATTGCCGAGGGCAAGGAGAACTGGCAGCAGATGATGCGTGACTTCTATGCCAAACTGGAGCCGCTGGTGGATGCCACCTTGCATGAGAAGAGTGAGCACAAGGTGGGTGAGCGTTACTTGGGTGACGAGCCAGGCACGGGTAAGCCTGTCAGTGTGAAGATTGGTCGTTTTGGCCCGATGGTGCAGATTGGTGTGGCGAACGAGAAAGAGAAGCCGCGTTTTGCCCAGTTGAACAAGGGGCAGAGCATTGCCAGCATCACGCTGGAGGAAGCACTGGAGTTGTTCAAGTTGCCTCGCACCTTAGGCGAATATGAAGGGGAGGAAGTGTCGGTGGGCACAGGCAGATTCGGACCCTATGTGCTTCACTGCAAGAAGTATGTGTCCATTCCGAAGGGCATTGACCCGATGGCGATCGACCTTGCTGGAGCCATCGAACTGATAGAGGAACGTCGGAAAGGTGAGGCTTCTGCCCATCTCAAGAAATTCGATGAAGATGCAGAGATGGAGGTGATGAATGGACGTTTCGGACCTTACTTGAAGTACAAGGGAACCAACTATAAACTGCCCAAGAGCATCAAGGAGCCTGCCAACCTCACCTATGAGGAGTGCAAGGCATTTGTGGAAAAAGCCGAGAAATCGCCGTCGGAGGCTAAGCCTGCAAGACGTGGCAGAAGAGCATCGAACGTATGACACGAATCATCTTGATAGGTTATATGGGAGCCGGCAAGACCACCATCGGGAAGGTCTTGGCTCGTGAGATGGGCATGGAGTTCTATGACCTCGACAATTATATTGAGGATCGGTTTCATCAGAAGATACCCGACATCTTTGCTGAGAAGGGTGAGGAGGGCTTTCGTGAGATAGAACGGAAGATGTTGCATGAGGTGGCTGAGTTTGAGGATGTCATCATCTCCTGTGGGGGCGGCACTCCGTGCTTTTTCGACAACATGGACTACATGAACACCCGTGGAGAGACGGTATTCCTCGATGCGGCACCTTCTGTGTTGAAAGAACATCTGAAGATGGGGAAGACGGTGCGTCCGCTCATTCAGGGTAAGTCGGAGGAGGAACTGATTGCTTACATTGAAGAGTCGCTTCAGAAACGGTTGCCCTACTATCGCAGAGCGAAGCATGCTCTGAAGATAGAGGTGATTCACACGAAAGAACAAATCAAGAACTACGTCAATCAAATCATCGGTTTAATATGAGAAAATGGCGCATTGAAGACTCCAACGAGTTGTACGGCATCAATGGTTGGGGTGTGAACTATTTCCGTATCAATGATAAGGGAAATGTGGCTGTGACACCACGGAAGGATGGTGTGGAAGTGGATTTGAAGGAGGTGATGGACGACCTCGCCCTGCGCGATGTGTCGGCTCCTGTGCTGGTGCGTTTCCCCGACATCATCGACAACCGCATCGAGAAGACTTCCACCTGCTTCAAGAAGGCGGCGAATGAGTATGGCTATAATGGGGAGAATTTTATCATCTACCCCATCAAGGTGAACCAAATCAGCCCTGTGGTGGAGGAGGTGATGAAGCATGGTCAGAAGTTCAATTTGGGGCTGGAGGCTGGTTCGAAACCTGAACTGCATGCTGTGCTGGCAGTGAACATGAACAGCGATTCGCTCATCATCTGCAATGGCTATAAAGACCAAGACTACATAGAGCTGGCACTGCTGGCTCAGAAGATGGGCAAGCGCATCTTCATTGTGGTGGAGAAGTTCAACGAACTGGAAATCATCACGCGCATTGCGAAGAAGCTGGGTGTGCGCCCCAACATGGGCATCCGCATCAAGCTGGCTGCCTCGGGTTCGGGCAAGTGGGAGGAGAGCGGTGGCGATGCCAGCAAGTTTGGCTTGACGTCGGGCGAACTGCTGGCGGCGTTGCAGTATATTGAGGAGAATGGCATGAAGGAGTGCCTGAAACTCATCCATTTCCACATCGGTAGCCAAATCACGAAGATACGCCGCATTCAGAATGCGCTGCGCGAGGCGAGCATGTTCTATGTGCAGCTGCATAAGATGGGCTATGGCGTGCAGTTTGTGGATTGTGGCGGTGGATTGGGTGTGGATTATGATGGCAGCCGTTCGAGCAACAGCGAGAGTTCGGTGAACTATTCCATTCAGGAGTATGTGAACAACTGCGTGTATACGTTTGTGGAGGCTGCCAATGCCAATGAGATTCCGCATCCCAACATCATCACCGAGGGTGGACGTTCGTTGGCGGCTCACCATTCGGTGCTCATCATGGAGGTGCTGGAGACCACTGAGGTGCCTGCCATGCCCGACGAGTTTGTGGTGGACGAGGAAGACCATGCTTTGGCAAAGGAACTGTATGAGATATGGTGCAACATCAATGTGCGCAACATGCTGGAGAACTGGCACGATGCACAGCAAATCCGTGAGGAGGCCCTCGACCTCTTCTCGCATGGCATGCTGGACTTGCGCACCCGTGCGGAGATTGAAAGGATGTATTGGGCGGTGGCTCGTGAAATCAACACGCTGGTGCACACGATGAAGCATGTGCCGGAGGAGTTCCATTCGCTGGACAAACTCTTGGCAGATAAATACTTCTGCAATTTCTCCCTGTTCCATTCGCTGCCTGACGCATGGGCGATTGACCAAATCTTCCCCATCATGCCCATTCAGCGACTGAACGAGCGACCAGACCGCAATGCCACCTTGCAGGACATCACTTGTGACTCTGACGGCAAGATTGCGCAGTTTGCCACCGAAATGGGAGTGAGCCACTTCATTCCGCTCCATTCGCTGGACAAGAAGAAGGGTTCGTACTATATCGGTGTGTTCCTCGTGGGCGCCTATCAGGAGATTCTGGGCGACATGCACAACCTCTTTGGCGACACGAATGCCATCCACGTCACCACCGATAAGGATGGCTACCACATCAAGAACATCATTGACGGTGAGACCGTGGCTGACGTGCTGAGCTATGTGCAGTATGAGCCTAAGAAACTCGTCAGAAGCTTGGAGGTGTGGGCAAAGCAAGCTATCAAGGAGGGCAAGATTACCCTCGAAGAGGGCAAGGAGTTCCTTGACACCTACCGTAGCGGTCTTTACGGATACACGTACCTTGAATAAGTGAAAAGTTAAAAACTAAAAGTAAAATTTCCTTGACAAACAGGGCTCCAACATGCCGTATGGTAGGTAACTTCTACTTTTAACTTTTAGTTTTTGTTTTTAACTTCCAATGAAATTGATACTATGGCAAATCTAAAAAGTTTAGCGAAAGACACAGCCATTTATGGAATGAGCAGCATAGTGGGGCGTTTCCTCAACTATCTGCTGGTGCCGCTCTACACCAACTGCATGCCGAAGGAGTCGGGTGACTATGGCGTGAGCGTGAACATCTATGCCTATACGGCTTTGGCGCTGGCCGTCCTCACGTTTGGCATGGAGACTACGCTGTTCCGTTTTGCCAACAAAGAGGATGAGAAGCCCGACACGGTGTTCTCCACTGCCATCACGGTGGTGGGTGGGCTGTCAGCAGTCTTTCTTGCCATCGTCTTTGGCTTCATCACACCCATCAGTGAGGCGCTTGGATATGCCGACCACCATGAGTATCTGCTGATGATGGCAACAGTGGTGGCGCTTGATGCTGTGCAGGCAATGCCCTTCAGCTATCTGCGTTTCCAGAATCGCCCCATCAAGTTTGCCTCGCTCAAACTCCTCTTCATACTCCTCAATATCCTGTTGAATGTCATCTACTTTGTGTGGCTGAAAAAGACCGAGGTGTTCTATGTATTCTGCATCAATCTGTGGTGTACAGGACTCATCACCTTCTTCTTCATCCCCGATTTCTTTAAGGTAAAATGGCAGTTCGACTTCGCTCTGCTGAAGCGTATGTTCAGTTACTCATGGCCTATTCTTGTGCTTGCCATTGCGGGGGTGCTCAACCAGACGGTTGACAAGATCATCTTCCCTTGGGCATACACCTACACGGGGCTGCACACGATGGCTGAGGCGAAAGTGCAATTGGGCGAGTATGGTGCCTGTGTGAAGGTGGCAATGATTATGGCAATGATTACCCAGGCATTCCGCTATGCCTACGAACCCATCGTCTTTTCGAAGGCAAAGGACAAGGACAGCAAGGAATACTATGCCGTGGCGATGAAATACTTCATCATCTTCACCCTCTTCGCTTTCCTCTGCGTGATGGGCTATATGGACATTCTCAAGCACATCATCGGAGCAGAATATCGTGAAGGGCTCGTCACCGTGCCGATTGTGATGGCTGCTGAAATCATGATGGGCATCTACTTCAACCTCTCTTTCTGGTATAAGCTCATTGACAAGACCATCTGGGGTGCGTGGTTCTCCTTGACAGGGTGTGCCGTGCTCATTGCCGTCAACATCATCTTCATCCCGAAATTTGGCTACATGGCTTGTGCATGGGGTGGTTTTGCGGGTTATGCTACAGCAATGATTCTCAGCTTCTTCGTGGGGCAACGTCTCAATCCCATTCAGTACGACCTTAAAGGCATCAGCATCTATATCCTCCTGACAGGAGTTCTCTTCGTGGCAATGTTTTTCCTGCCCGACTCATGGCCTGTGTGGCTTCGTCTCATCCTCAACACCATCCTCATCATCCTCTTTGTGATGGAGATTGTTCGCAAGGACTTGCCGCTGCACAGCCTTCCTGTCATTGGTAAGAAATTTGCAAAGAAATAACGTGATACCTGTAATAACGATATAAAGTTAACACTATGGAAATGAAAAAGATATTATCACTTTTAGTTTTTAGTTTTTCACTTTTATTTTCCCCATCTGCCCATGCAGATGAAGGTATGTGGGTGATGGGAAACCTCTCAGCGAAGACGGATTCCATCCTTCGCAGTTTGGGTTTGGAACTCTCTCCTGACGAGTTGTACAGCACTGAGCACCCCTCGCTCAACGATGCCATCGTGCAGTTGGGAGGTTTCTGTTCAGGCGTGGTGGTAAGCCCCGATGGTTTGATGTTCACCAACCACCATTGCGGTTTCGATGCCATTCAAAACCATTCCACCACTAAGCATGACTACCTGAAGAATGGCTTTTATGCTAAATCTTTCGAGGAGGAATTGCCTAATGAAGACCTCTATGTGCTCTTCCACATCAAGACAGTGGATGTGACTGACTTGATTCTTGGAGCTATTCCTGAAGGTGCTTCGCCAGAGATGGAGGAAGCAGCTGTCAGCATCATGTCTTCGCGGCTCATGGAGATGGTTGACTACAGCGGTAAGGGCATACAGAGTGAGGTGAATGCCTTCTACAAGGGTAGTCGTTATTTCCTCTCCGTCTATCAACGCTATGACGATGTGCGACTGGTATATGCACCCCCTCAGTGTTTGGGCAAATATGGCGGTGAGACAGACAACTGGATGTGGCCTCGTCAAACCTGCGACTTCAGCGTGTTCCGCATCTATGCTGACAAGAACAACGCTCCTGCTAAATACAGCAAGGACAATGTGCCCTATCATCCACGTAAATATGCGCATGTCAGCACGAAAGGCTACAGCGACGGGTCTTATGCGATGACGCTTGGTTATCCTGGCAGCACTGACCGCTACCTCTCTTCCTATGGCATTGAGAGCACGATGCGCACCACCAACGATGTGCGCTATCAGGTGCGTGGTGTGAAGCTCGCCATTCTCGATGAGGTCATGAAGAAAAGTGATGCCATCCGCATCATGTATGCATCCAAATATGCCAGTTCCTCCAACTATTGGAAGTTCTCTCTTGGACAAAACACGGCTCTCGATAACTTGAAGGTCATCGACGAAAAGCAACAGCTGGAAGCGAAACTGAACGCATGGGCAGCAGAAGACACTGTGGCTCGTGGACGTTATATAGGCATCCTCGATTCCCTCAAGACAATCTATACCGATGAGCGTGCCAAGCTCTATGCCTACACGCTCTGGATAGAATCTTTCTACAGCGGCAGCGACATTCTCGGCTTTGCGCTCAGAAACATGTTGCGTTCCAACGATGACAAGTTCAAGGAGAACGTTGCCAAGACTTACCGCGACATTGACGTGGCTACCGATAAGCGCGTCTTCCTTGCCATGCTCAAGAACTACATTGAGCATGCTCCTGACACCGCTTTCCTTCCACGGAGAATTGTAGGTGAGATTGATTCCATTTGGAGTGGTGATTACAACCTCTACGTGGAGAACCTCTACGCCAACTCTGTCTTTGCACGTCCCGATGAATTGAAGCAGGTTTACAGCATGTCGGAACTGATGGAAGACCCCATGATTGAAGTGGCTTCAGACGTGCTATCCACTTTCTTTCATAAGATACGCAACCGCTCTAACAACGAAGAAGAATTTGAGCGTTTGTTGGGAGATGGCATACGTGCGATGAATCATGACCACGAATACTATCCTGATGCCAACTTCACCATGCGCCTCAGTTATGGGCTTTGCAAACCTATCGATTTTGCACCAGGCACTACAGGGCTGAAGGAAGAGGCGACCAGCATGATCACTACGCCACGCTCTTTCCTCAACAAGCACGAGCAGAACCCCGACAACTACGACTATCGTCTGATAGACCCTGTCTACAAGTGGATGAAGCGTGGCAAATTCTCTCAGCGTTACATCGACAAGCAAACAGGTCAGTTGCCTCTCTGCTTCCTCACCACCAATGATATTACGGGTGGCAATTCAGGCTCAGGCATGTTCGATGGCAAGGGACGCCTCATAGGTCTTGCTTTCGATGGCAACTGGGAAGCAATGTCGGGTGACCTCAAATTTGACAATGCCCTTCAGCGTTGCATAGGAGTGGACATTCGATGGGTGCTTTCCGTCATGGATGATTACAGCCATGCGAAACGTCTGCTCAAAGAGCTCACTTTAGAGTAAAAAAGAGATGAGAGTCTCACCTATGACACAGGTGTGACTCTCACCTCTATCATAGGTGAGACTCTCACCCCTTTTGAGGTACACGAAGCACCTAACGAGAGGCATATAGAGTGTCCTCATCACAGCACAACAAGAAGGGAGGCTGCATCAACGCTATGATGCAGCCTCCTTCCATTAAAAAACTAACCAATATTATGTTGAGAGAAAAAACTATCTAATGATTTGTTATGAGAAAACTAATGATTTGTTATGAGAAAACTAATGATTTGTTATGAGTAACTACTGTTGTATTATATGTAACTACTGTTTTGTTGTTGGGAAATCCTTCGAGTGTACGATTTAGTGTGCGATAGAATCGCGTAAGTCCTTGAATTACCAGATAATGACGCGTCCTCTGTGAGGTGGAGGTGGTGGTGGAGGAGCATACCCATAGTCGGGTTCGTAAAGCCAGCAGTCGCAGAAGCAAGACTGCATTAAGAGTGAACCAAGAATCACTGCTAAGATAAGAATCAACTTTTTCATAAGGCTTCATTTTTTTAGAGTGAAACAATCAGTTGTTTTTTGTTGTCGATGCAAAGTTACGTGCTTTTGATGCCCTCGTCAAAGGCTTTTCTCCTAAACGGAAACGTAAAATCCCTAAACGTGGTGGGCGTTTTCCCTTTCGGATCATAGGAGAATGCGAACAATGCTTTCCAAAATATAAGAACTATCATCCCGTGAAAATGAGAATTCATTTGTAAAAATGAGAAATCACCTCCTTCAAATAGATACTTTTTGCAATTTTTATGTTAAATAGTGTTAATGGGGGGGTGAAAAATAGGCTTCTCTTCTTTTATATAAAGAAAACTCCTTATTTTTGCGTATAATAGGAATTTAACATAAAGATAAAAGGTGTATTTTGTATAGAGAAAAGACGATATTTCAACGTGCCATTCTTCTGGCAATATGGGTGTTTCTGTTGGAAGGAAAGGTTTGTGCGCAAGACAATTTTGCTGTGCGTAATAACTTTATTTATGACATTTCTGGTACACCGAACTTAGGTGTGGATGTGCGTGTTTCACCGCATTGGACACTTGGACTCAATGCGGGCTATCGCCCTTGGCCTCTTGATGACAAGACTATGCGCAAGTGGCGCCACTTGCTGATTGCACCAGAGCTGCGCTATTGGAAAGACAGCACTTTCCACCGTTCTTATTTGGGCGCAAACCTCGTTTACAGCCACTACAATGTAGGGCATGTGACCTTCCCCTTCAGCCTTTATCCGACGGTGCGCGACTATCGTCTGCAGGGCGACCTTGCAGCCATCGGTGCCTTCTATGGCAGGTCGTGGCGACTCAACCGTTTCTTCCGTCTGGAAGCAGAACTGGGATTGGGCATCGGTTACACATGGGCAAAGAAATACGAATGTATCCACTGCGGTGACTATTTGGGGCGCCATGACAAAGTCTTTCTCATTCCTAAACTGACCCTCAACGTGGTGTATCAGAAAATCAAGAAGAAACCACAGGAACCCACCATCATCGACATTCCTATCAAGCCAGAGGCAGAGCCAGTGCTGGTGTTCCATCCAGTGGAAGACAATACAGGCAAGGCGGGCGTGTTGCAGCAGGAGAACCCCCTGTTGGAACATATTTCCAATTATCGTCCGTATGACCGTACACGCGTTTTGCGCAAAGAGAAAGGTGCCCTCTTCGTGCATTTCCCCGTCAACAAGAGTGTGCTGAACTACGGTTTCCGCGACAACGCTGCAGTGCTTGACCGCATCGTCAGCATCACCCGTCAGGTGATGGCAGACTCGACCAGCAGCGTGAAGCGCATCCAGATTGTCGGAATGGCATCAGTCGAAGGTGCGGTGGCACGCAACGAGAAACTTGCCGATGCACGTGCCCAGGCACTCAAGCAATACATCCAGCAGCAGGTGGCAGTCCCCGACTCGCTCTTCGATGTGGCAAATGGTGGTGAGGCATGGGCTGACTTCCGCGAGCAGATTAGCGATCTCATCGCACAAACCACCAATGCCAATACGATTGCATCCTTGCGCAATGCCCTCAAAGTCATCGACACCGAGAAAGATTTGAACTATCGTGAGGTGTGCTTGCGTAAATTGGCAGGTGGCAGCACCTATGCATACATCAAGCAGCATATGTTGCCCGACCAGCGTAACTCGGGCTATCTGCACATCTACTACGACTACGTGCCAGACACGAATGCCGCCACCATCAACCGCGCCACCCAACTCCTTCAGCAGGAACGTTATGACGAGGCACTGACCATTCTCCGCAGTGTGCAGAGTGACCCACGTTCGTGGAATGCGCTTGGTGTGGCACTTTGGCAGACAGGCGACCATGCGGCAGCCCTCAACTATTTCAAGATTGCTGCCCAGCAAGGCAATGCCGATGCACAACGAAATTTGAAAGAGTTAAATAAATAGCATAAAATCCATACGACTATGACGAAAATAAAGAATGTATTTTTATTTGCGGCAGCCATGACCTTTATAGGGGCGTTCACGGCTTGCTCCAGTGATGACGAAAACATTGTGGAGAATGAAGGATTGACCCTTGGCGACCCCGTCAGAGCGCAATTCACCATTTCCATTCCACTCTCTTCCAATCATGCTGACACCCGAATGAGTGCCGCAACAGTGCAGAGTGCCCAAAGCATCAATGATTTCCGAGGAATCAATGACATTAAGATTTTTCCGGCAGCCGTAATGCCTGGGAATTTCAATGCAAGCAGCATCTTGGGAAAAGACATCTCTTTGACTACCTTGATGGTACCCTCCGCACAATCGGTCAGCAACTATATCCCAAATAAAGGATTGCTCAATGGTAGCAATTCAGTTCTCTATGGCGATGTGCAGTTGCAGATAGGCACCCGCACGTTCCTCTTTTACGGAAAAGCCATTGGTGATGCTCCAAACGAAGATCTCACGGAAAAAAATGCCGACTATTTTTTCAAATATGGTCATCTGAACACTACAGGTCTTGATGTTGCATCAGGAGGAAATACTTCCGGTTTCACGTTCTCGCCAAAGGAAATCACCACAGCGACTAAGAGCGATGAAAAACGTACGGCTATCTGCACCTATCTGAACAGTATAGCCAATGCAAAAGTGGCAGGAGAAGGTGGTGAAGTGTGGGCTTCGTCAGAAAACGTTGGCTACAAGAATCTCTACAATAATTTCACAGGTATGAAGGCTGGCTCCTCCACCAATCTGCAAGCGGCAGTTCGTGATTTGTACTTTGCGTTGAAAGAGAATCCCAATCCGCTGCCACAAGCCATCTGCACAGCGATAAAAAATGATACTTATGTGACCATCAATGAAACAGATAAAACAGTCACATTCAAGGACAATATTGCAGGCTATCCAGATGTGAGTGACAATTTGCCAGAAGGTGCGGCAGTGCTTAATCATGCAACAGGGGAATTTAAGTATGTGGAGAATTCAGACAACTATGCTGGTATGAATGTTACTGCAATCACTCAATATGCTTATCCTGCCAGTCTCTATTATTGGGGGAAGAGTGGCATCCTGACTTCGGAAGAGTCTCAAAAGAGCTTGTTCACAGCTGGTAAAACATGGGAGCAAATAGCAAATGCCACCAACTATAAAAATGGTAATGCCATTAGTTCGAAGACACGTTCCGTGGTGCTGACTGAATCTGTAAATTATGCTGTAGGACGTTTGGATATCAGCGTGGTGCCTCAGTACGGAGTCACCATTTGTGATAAGACGGGATTTGTGGTGGATCTTAGTAAAGTTAAACTGACGGGCATCCTGATTGGTGGTCAGAAGAATGTGGATTGGCAATTTGAACCTAAGAGTGGTAAAGAATACACACTGTATGACAATATCCAGAAATCGACTACAAACACTGGAGGTGTAGCCCTATCTACCAGTACAGATAATTATATCAACAGTACCCTTGTGTTAGAAACAACGGGTCCTGTCGGTGATACAGCAGATAAAGTAAATGTAGCGTTGGAATTCATTAACAATGACAAGGATTTTGTGGGGAAAGATGGCATTGTTGCGAAAGGAACCAAGTTCTATCTTGTTGGTTCGCTTGACGTTTCCACAGTCTCAAATGATGAGAAAAACAAAACTGGCGGTAAGGTCTTCAAGCAAGACTACATTACCAAAGCACAGTTCACCATCAGTTCACTCAAAACAGCCGAGAACACCACCCCTGACCTGCGCAATCCGAATCTGGAAATTGGTTTGTCAGTCAATCTGACTTGGCAGGACGGCATCACTTTCAGCCATACATTTGATTAAACATAGAATATAAAC
>Ga0310697_10003894_pt1 | contig 14913 bp, 15 predicted proteins | sample 172DNAGHGlowgp2_FD_203883 | JGI IMG/M metagenome (GOLD analysis project Ga0310697, IMG submission 203883) | Sheep rumen microbial communities from Palmerston North, Manawatu-Wanganui, New Zealand - 1728 DNA GHGlow gp2 (v2) (version 2) | ecosystem: Host-associated > Mammals > Digestive system >...
GACTCCAAAGAATAATAGGTGGGAAAATGAACGATTCTAAGTATTTTTCTGTACCTTTGACTTCGCCGAAGGTACTCACGTTCGGAAATGAAAAGAAAAACGAGTTTTCCTTTTGCATTTCTCTCACTTATTCGTACCTTTGACTTCGCCGAAGGCACTCCCGTTCGGAAAATTGCAAATTAATTTGCATTTTCGCTCACTTAATCGTACCTTTGCACCCAATTTCAGAAAAACTATGGCTCAGAATAAGAAACGCAGATGGCACTGTCTGAGAGGGCAGGAGCCTACAGAACTGGACAAACAGGTGATGTACTGGGAGAACAAGGGCAAGCTTGTTCCCACCCGCGAACTGATTAAGACACCCGAACAGATAGAGGGCATCCGGCGGGCCGGTGTGGTGAACACGGGCGTACTCGACGAGGTGGCCAAACAGATACGTGCCGGCATGTCGACACTGGAGATTGACCAGATTTGCCGCAAGTATTGTGAGGAGCACAACGCGACACCCGCCTGCCTGAACTATGAGGGTTTCCCCATGAGTGTCTGCACCAGCATCAACGAGGTGGTGTGCCACGGCATACCCAAGGCTGAGGACGTGCTGGAAGAGGGCGATATTATCAACGTGGACTTCACGACCATCCTCGACGGCTACTATGCCGATGCCTCGCGTATGTTTATTATAGGTAAGACCACGCCCGAGAAGGAACAGCTGGTGCGCGTGGCTAAGGAATGTCTGGAGATAGGCATGGAGGCAGCGAAGCCTTGGGGCTTCGTGGGCGACATCGGACATGCCATTGAGAAGCACTGCAAGAAATACGGCTATGGCATCGTGCGCGACCTGGCCGGTCATGGGGTGGGGCTGAAGTTCCATGAAGACCCGGAGGTCAATCATTATGGCCATCGCGGCACGGGTATGCTGCTGGTGCCGGGCATGGTCTTCACCATCGAGCCGATGATCAACATGGGCACATGGAAGGTCTTCATCGATGCCGACGACCCATACGGATGGGAAGTCATCTCGGAAGACGAGCAGCCCTCGGCTCAATGGGAGCACACACTGCTCATGACGGAGCATGGCGTAGAGGTGCTGACTTACTAAGCGGGGAAGAATCAGATTGTCTCGTTTAGCGCGGCTCCATGTGTACCGCTACATGGGTTTCGGAACCATAACGGTCGCGCAAAAGTTGTTCTACTTGCGAAGCCTTGTCATGGGCTTCGCTTAGTGTGATATGGCCGTCCATCAGGATGTGCAGCTCGATGGCATAGCGGTTGCCGATGCGGCGGGTGCGCAGGTCGTGGGGCTTCTCAATGCCAGGGATGGAAGAGACGAGCGCGATGATCTCCTCTTCTGTTTCGTCTGGCAGTGAGTGCTCGGTGAGGTCGCCGATGCCGCCGCGTAGCAGCTGGAAAGCCACCGTGGTAATGACGATGCCTACGACGACCGAGGCCAGCGGGTCGAGCACCGTCCAGCGCTGTCCTAAGAAAATGGCACCGCCAATGCCGATGGCCGTGCCTACAGACGAGAGGGCGTCGCTGCGATGATGCCAGGCGTTGGCCTCGACGGCGGGTGAGTCCAGTTGGCGGGCCTTGATGATGGAATAATGGTAGATACCTTCTTTTAATAGAATGGAGACGAAGGCAGCCCAAAGTGCCAGCATGCCAGGTGCTTCCAGCTCCTCACCGCCTATCCAAGCTGTAATCTTCTCCGCCCCGTGCCAGACGATGCCGATGGCTACTCCCATCAGTGCCAGGCCGATGATGGTGGTGGCCAGCGTCTCGTATTTTCCGTGTCCGTAGTCGTGCGATTTGTCCTGAGGCATACTGCTGATGCGCACAAACACCAATACGACGGCATCGGTGACAAGGTCTGAGAGCGAGTGTACCGCGTCGGCCACCATGGCTGCGCTGTGGCCGGCTATGCCAGCCGCAAACTTAAAGACCAGCAGCACGACGTTTACCACACCGCCTGCCAGCGTCACTTTATAGATTTCTTTGCTTCTTTCCATTGTTCTGAAAACAGGTTGCCATATTCAGTGCAAAGGTATATGTTTTTTGGCAAATCACATCAAATTTTCTCCAACCTTTTGGCCATATCGCGATTATTGTGTAATTTTGCAAGCTCAAACAGCATCGAGTTATGCAAGAAGAAAAGAAAGACGTATATATTCTTGGTATAGAGTCAAGTTGCGACGACACGTCTGCAGCAGTGCTGAAGAACGGTGTGCTGCTTTCGAATGTGACGGCTTCGCAGGCTGTGCATGAGGCATACGGAGGCGTAGTGCCGGAATTGGCTTCGAGAGCGCATCAGCAGAACGTGGTGCCGGTGGTAAGCGAGGCCATTAAACGGGCCGGCATCACCAAAGAACATCTGTCGGCCGTGGCCTTCACCCGTGGACCGGGGTTGATGGGTTCACTGCTCGTGGGCGTCAATTTTGCGAAAGGTTTCGCCCGTTCGCTGGGCATCCCCCTCATCGATGTGAACCACTTACAGGGACACGTCATGGCGCACTTTATTGATGGAGGTGAAGGTGACTTCAATCCACCTCCCTTCCCTTTCCTCTGTCTCTTGGTCTCTGGCGGTAACTCGCAGATTGTATTGGTGCGCGCCTATAACGACATGGAGGTGTTGGGACAGACCATCGACGATGCGGCAGGCGAGGCCATCGACAAATGCTCGAAGGTGATGGGACTGGGCTACCCGGGTGGCCCCATCATCGACCGGCTGGCACGTCAGGGCAATCCGAAGGCCTATCAGTTTGCCGAACCGCACATCCCGGGTCTCGACTATAGCTTCTCCGGCCTGAAGACCTCGTTCCTCTATAATCTGCGGAAGTGGATAGAGGAAGATCCCGATTTCGTGGAGCATCATAAGGAAGACCTGGCCGCCTCATTGGAATGGACGATTGTGGACATCCTGATGAAGAAGTTGAAGCTGGCCGTGAAGCAGACTGGCATCAAGCATGTGGCAGTGGCTGGCGGCGTGAGTGCCAATAACGGATTGCGCAACGCTTTCCACGACCATGCCCGCCGTTATGGCTGGACCATTTACATTCCGAAATTCTCGTATACTACCGATAATGCGGCCATGATAGGCATCGTGGGGTACTACAAGTATCTCGATAAGGAGTTCTGTCCGATTGATGCACCTGCATTCTCGAAGGTTACGTTTTCTTAGCCCCTTATAGCAGGGGCAGAGGGGTCTGAACAAGCGCAGATTCCCTTCTATGTCTAATTATATGGTCTGTTTTTCGCTTGTTCAGACCCTCGCCCACCTAATTTAGGGGGCTAATATAGATGGATTTTGAAGCAAAAGTAATCAGCAGGGAGATCAGCGAACTGCTTTGGGAAAAGGAAAAGACGGTAGCCACGGCTGAAAGTTGCACGGGTGGACGCATAGCGGAAGCAATCATCGCCGTACCCGGTGCATCGAAGTATTTTAAGGGTGGTATCATTTGCTATGTCAACGAGGTGAAGGAGAATCTGCTGGGCGTAGACCATCAGGTGCTCGAAGAGAAGACCGCCGTGTGTGAGGAAGTGGCACAAGCCATGGTGAAAGGTGCCTGCAAGGCTCTGAACACCGACTACGCCATTGCTGCCACGGGGGTTGCAGGACCTGGCGGCGGAACAAAGGAGATACCCGTAGGCACTATCTGGCTGGCTTGTGGAACACCTGACAATATCATGACTTGCAAGGTGGAGGAAGACCACGGACGCGACATCAATCTGGCCATTGCAACCAACAAGGCCATCCAGATGTTTTGCGACTTCCTGAAGGCTGAGGATGTGCAGGATGCGGAGCTTCTTCAGAAGTAAGGCATCCCCTCACTTTGAGAAGAGAGTTAAAAAACTTTAAGATAGAAATAAAACTCAAATCTCAAATCTCAAATCTCAAATCTTTTTTGTACCTTTGCACCCTGTTTGGAGTAAGTAAGTATTAAAAGACTTAAAAAGAAAGTAGATAGCAATGTCTAAAGTTTGTCAAATCACAGGAAAGAAGGCACAGATTGGTAATAATGTGTCTCACTCAAAGCATCGCACAAAGCGCAGCTTTGACGTCAACCTGTTCAGCAAGAAGTTCTACTATGTAGAGGAGGACTGCTGGATTCAGTTGAAGATTAGCGCCGCTGGTCTTCGCATGATTAATAAAGTGGGTCTGGACGCCGCACTGAAGCAGGCTGTTGCCAAGGGCTATGTGGATTGGAAGGACATTAAAGTTATAGGAGACTAAAGACCATGGCAAGCAAGAAAGCAAAGGGTAACCGCGTCCAGGTAATTCTGGAGTGCACCGAGATGAAGAACAGCGGTCTTCCTGGCACCAGCCGTTACATTACGACCAAGAATCGTAAGAATACGCCTGAGCGCATGGAGCTGATGAAGTATAACCCCATCCTGAAGAAGATGACTCTTCACAAGGAGATTAAGTAATCATAAAAGAGAATGGCAAAGAAAACCGTCGCAACCCTCCATGAAGGCTCGAAGGATGGTCGCGCTTACTCAAAAGTGATTCGTATGGTGAAGAGCCCCAAGACGGGTGCTTACATCTTCGACGAGCAGATGGTTCCCAATGAGGCCGTTAAGGACTTCTTCAAGAACTAATATTTGAATCGTATTATTATTTCATAGTATGATGCGCTCTCACTGAACAAGTGGGAGCGCATTTTATTGTTCCCTTTTGTTTTTGTCCTTCCCTTTTCTGTTCATTTCATTTGGTTACGGTATCTGTGTCACTTGCTCAAAGTATCTGCGTCACACATACATTGTTTCTGAGTCACATACACATAGTATCAGCGTCACATACACATAGTATCAGCGTCACATACACATAGTATCAGCGTCACATACACATAGTATCAGCGTCACATACTCACCGTATCTACGTCATATACTCACCGTATCTACGTTGTTTGCTCATGGTATCTGTACCACTTGCTCACAGTATTTGTGTCATCAGGTCGTAGCATCTGTTTTGTTTGAAATCAGTTGACCTTTGGTGGAAGATCAAGAAAGAAGCTGCAGATTCGGACAATCTACAGCTTCTTTTTGGGGTCGATAGATATAGGTATAGGCGTTCAGACCGCACTCGTTAAAAGTCTATGACCGCACTCTTAAAAGTTTATACCTATCGAATGATAGATGGGACGCCTACTTTACGACCGTCTTACGGCCGTCTATGATGTAGATACCCTTGAGGAGCGATTCGTTGTTGCTTACGCGAGAGCCGTCCAGGCGGTAGATGCCCTTGCGTGTGGCCTGTTCGGTCTGGAGGTTGCTGATGCCCAGCATCTCTTCTTCGCCAATGGCGAGATCGTCGAAGAGAATGGTGACGGGATCTGCTACATCCTTCAGACTGACGAAGGCGAACTTCACAATGATGTAGTTGGCCGTGCTGAACTCAGAGAGGTCAATGGATACCTTCTTCCACTCCACAGTTGTCTCCGTCTGGAAATCTATCTGCTTCATCAGTTTCTCATTGCCCTTCTGGTCGGTGTCAACGTAGACACCCATTGTACACAGGTGGCTGGCGGGCTGAGCCAAGTAACGGAACATGAGTACGGGCTTGGCGGCTCCGGTCAGGGAGAGCTTGCCCAGGTTATAGAAACCGAAGTCGGCGCGGTTAGGCTGGAAGGCCATCGCATATTCCTTGGTCTCGTCGGTCTCGTCGGAAAGGCTTGCCAAACCCATGTTCCAGTCGGCATATTCCCCCTCTATCCATACGAACTGCTGGTTGGTCTTGTCGAAGTGGTCGATGTAAGGCAGACCGTAAGGCTTACCGATAACGAGGCTGTTAGAGGCAGTGAAGTCACTGGCACTTGCCGAGTTCTGAGCGTCGAGTGCATAATAGAGCAGCTTCTGCTCGCCTTCGCCGGTCTTTACGCCCGTATGGTAAGGAGACTTCACGTCCTTCTTCAGCAGGGTGGGTCGACCGTCGGCAGCAATCTCATAGAGGTTATAGATGATGAGGTCAGGGTTCAGCGGCAGTTCGTTGATGCCCGTCTTTGGCGCTTCCCATGTCAGCACGGCTTCAGTACCGTCATCGGTCAGTACCACGTCGGTGGGCGCAGTGGGATAGTCCTGACCGACGAAGAGTGTGAAGGCCGCCTTTGCACCAGCATCTTCACCGGCATAGGCTTGCACATAGTATGTGTTGATGCCGTTCTTCATGTTCTCGGCCATGATGGTACATTCTGTGCCCGGTGCCGGATTCTTCAGTGTGCCCAGCACCTTGTCGTCGCTATCGGTCACGTCGATGTGGCTGATGGCCGTGAGCGGGTCGCCGTGTAGCGTCAGCGTCGGAGCAGTGAACTGCACCGTAGCCTTCAGATAACCGCTGGCATCGGCGGTTGCCACAACGTTGGTAGCAGCGGCAGGCGCACTTGCCGAGAGCGATGCAGCCAAGTGAATCTCATCGATGTAGAGCGGTCCCGACTCGGCGTTGCTCACGGCGTGGAAGGCAATCTGATAGATGCCGTCGGCCTTGATGTCGATGTTGGTCATGTATTCCACCAGGTTCACGTCGTCTATGTCGAACGTGTCGGCCACCACCTCATAGTCGGCCAGGTCTTCACCGGCCAGACCCACGAGGACGCGCATCCGCTGGTCGTACTTCTTGGCTCCATAGCTCTTCTTGGCCGTGAACTTCAGTTCGTAGCTGCCGCCCTTCTCCAGTTGCAGCGGGGGCGTGAGCAGATAGTCGTTGTCGGCATTCTTGGCGTCGATCATGGCGTGGTCGGAAACCGTTCCTGAGTAGGAATACACCTTATGGAAGCGTACCCAGATGTTCTGCCAGTCGCCCCATTTCTCCACGCCGTCGTTGTTCGCATCGACCACGGTGAAGCGGTCGAAGCCCTGCTGTGTGGTGAAGTCCTCGTCGAAGGGCGGCACCAGCGCCTGTCCTACGACGACCTTGTTCGAACGGGCCGTATCGCTGGCCAGTGTCCCGTTCAGTGCCACCACTTCGTAGTAGTAGCTTTTCAGGTCGCTGGTCTTTTCAATCTTCTCACTGAAGCCGATCAGTTTCAGTCCCTCGGCCACCACCTCATTGTCAGGTTGGCGGATGATGTTGTAGCTTAGGTTATACTGTGTCAGATCTTTCCCGTTCACGCCCTTCGTGGGAGCCTCCCAGCTGAGTCGCATGAACTCAGTGTCCATGTTGTAGCTCAGTGTCAGGTTGTCGACGGTCAGCGGCGTGTCGCGGCCTATGTAGAGCTTGGTGCTGTTAGGAGCACCCTCGCCCGCCTGGTTGCCGGCCGTCACTTTCAGTTCCACCTCCTTGCCCTCACAGTCTATGCTCACCGTCTTTTCTACCGTGTCGCCAGCCTGTGCGGTACCTTTGGCCACCTCCTTGCCGTCGGCATAGATAGTGTAGGCAAGGATGCCCCTGAGCGGATCGCCGCTATAGGTGAGCGTTGGCATGGTGAACGTCACGGTGCCCGTGGTCTGTTCTCCCACGAAGCTGGCGCTTAGGTTCGCCACGGCTGCCGGTGCGTCGTCATCAGCCTCCATCGGGGCAATGTACATATTAACGAGGTAGGCATTGTCGGGCAGTTGCATAATCTGCGTGGCCTTGACGTTGCCCGGCGTATAGTCAATCTCGTAAAGGTAGCTCTTCTGCTTGTTCGACACGTAGCTCCAGTAGAGTTTCTTAGTGCGCGGGTCGAAGGTCATCGAACTGGGGTTGGTCGAGATGTCCTCAATGCCCAGGTCGCCGATGGGGTAGACGGCCACGCTGGTAGCCTCTTCCTCCACCACCTTGTCGATGATGTAGAGATAGCCGTCCTGTCCGACGCCGTAGAGGAAGCCGTTGTCGGCGGCAGCGATGGCGGCAAAGGGCGTCTCCACGATGCCGATAATCTCCTTCTTCGGGGCTCCCGACAGCTCGGTGTCGACAAAGTCGATGGTGGCAAGCTTGCGGTTGATGACCTGATAGTCCATGTTGAAGTTATAGAAGATGCCGAAATTCTTGCCCGTCACGGGGTCGTGGGTGATGCCGCAGCTCGAGATCAGGTTGCCGTACATGTTGCTCAGTGCCAGTCCTTTGGTGCGGGTCCACGTTTTCATGTCGTAGGCCACATTATATATAATATAGGTCTGTGCCTGTTCGTAGGGATCCCATTCGGCCTTGAAGTGGATGCCGTACATGGTTCCGTCCTGATAGACAGCACCGCCCAGCGGAGCCAGGAACACGTCGCGCTCGTCGGTCAGCCGTGTGAGCTGTCCGTCGGTCTTCACTTCCAGTTGGTAGATGCCTTCCTTGTTGTTTCCCATGGTCCATGAGTCGGCCTTCACCACGCCGGCTATGATCTTCGGTACGTACTCGGCAGCCCTGAGCGCGGTGTGCGCACAGAGCAGGAACAGCAGGCCGAAGGCCATGCAAACGCTTTTCAACACAAGATGTTTGTTTTGTTTCATAATGATGGTGTTTGATTGATGGTTTTGCTTTGGTTTTGGTTTTCGGTCTGCAAAGGTAAGCATTATTTCTTTATTTTTATACAGATAAACGAAATAATTATACTTTTTTTTCTCACATCACAACTCGCGTGGGACAGGCGGAAACAAGGCTCCGTACAATTCAGGCTGAATTACGATGCAATTCAGCCTGAATTACATGACGATTCGGCCTGAATTGCGGTCTAATTCAGCCTGAATTGCAAAGAGGCAAAAATGGAGCCGTGATGTCGTTTAAATTGCAAATTTCTGTGGAAGAATTTGAAGAATGTTAATAATTTCTGCTAATTCTTTGTGCTTTGCCCTTTTTGCCGTATCTTTGCACTCCGATTTAATATAGCTATATGGGATTATTTGGATTTTTTAGTAGTAAGAAAAAGGAAACACTCGACAAAGGTCTGGAGAAGACCAAAACCTCGGTGTTCGACAAACTCGCCCGTGCGGTGGCAGGAAAATCGAAAGTCGACGACGACGTGCTGGACAATCTGGAAGAAGTCCTCATCACGTCAGACGTGGGCGTTGACACGACGCTCAAGATTATCCGTCGCATTGAGGAGCGCGTGGCTCGCGACAAGTATGTCTCGACCAGTGAGCTGAACGGCATCCTTCGCGACGAGATTGCCGCGCTGCTGGCAGAAAACAACTCTCAGGATAACGGCGACTGGGACTTGCCCACCGTCAATCGCCCCTATGTGATACTGGTGGTAGGCGTCAACGGCGTGGGCAAGACGACCACTATCGGCAAATTGGCCTGGCAGTTTAAGCAGGCAGGCAAGAAAGTCTATCTGGGTGCTGCCGACACCTTCCGTGCGGCTGCCGTTGAGCAGATCTCCATCTGGGGTGAGCGTGTCGGTGTGCCCGTCGTGAAACAGCAGATGGGCAGCGACCCGGCTTCGGTGGCTTTCGATACCCTTCAGAGCGCCAAGGCCAACGGGGCCGACGTGGTACTCATCGACACGGCTGGCAGACTGCACAATAAGGTGGGCCTGATGAACGAGCTGAAGAAGATAAAGGATGTGATGAAGAAGGTACTGCCCGAGGCTCCCGACGAGGTGATGCTCGTGCTCGACGGCTCTACGGGACAGAACGCCTTTGAGCAGGCCAAGCAGTTCTCGGCCGTGACGCAGATCACGTCGCTGGCTATTACCAAGCTCGACGGCACGGCCAAGGGTGGCGTGGTCATCGGCATCAGCGACCAGTTGAAAGTGCCCGTGAAGTATATCGGACTGGGTGAAGGCATGGAAGACCTGCAGCTCTTCGACCGCCGGCAGTTTGTAGATTCGTTGTTCAATCAAAATAAATGAAGAAAAAGACTTTTATTGAAGGTTTCATGATAGGGATAGCATGTGGCGCTTTTGCTGCATGTATGTTCTTCTTGGTATAAAGATTAAAGGCGCAGGACTGTGAAAACGGTAGATTTCATATCACTCGGATGTTCTAAGAATCTCGTTGACAGCGAGAGACTGATGGGGTTGATGGAGGCTAACGGGTTCCGTTGTACGCACGACAGCGACAATCCGCAGGGCGAGATTGTCGTCATCAATACCTGTGGCTTCATTGCCGACGCGAAGGAGGAGAGCATCAACACCATCCTTGAATTTTGCGAGGCGAAGAAAGAGGGCAGGGTAGAGCGTGTCTACGTGATGGGCTGTCTTTCGGAACGCTACTTAGCCGACCTCGAAGCCGAGATTCCCGAGGTCGACGGGTGGTACGGGAAGTTCAACTACCAGAAATTGGTAGAAGAACTAAAAGCCCACTCAAGTGCTCCCCAAAGGAAGGATGTGGCTTTTAGGCGTCTCACCACGCCCCGTCACTATGCCTATCTGAAGATCAGTGAGGGATGCGACCGCCATTGTGCCTACTGCGCCATCCCCCTCATCACGGGCAAGCATCAGAGCCGTCCGATGGAGGAAATCCTCGACGAAGTGCGCTGGCTGGTATCGCAGGGCGTGAAGGAGTTGCAGGTCATCGCTCAGGAACTGACCTATTATGGCGTAGACCTCTATGGCGAACAGCGCATTGCTGAACTCGTAGAGCGTATGGCAGAGATAGAAGGTGTGGAATGGATCCGCTTGCACTATGCCTATCCGGCTCATTTCCCTTGGGACTTGCTGCGAGTGATGCGTGAGAAGAAGAACGTGTGCAAGTATCTCGACATCGCCCTTCAGCATATCTCAGACCACATGCTTACCCGCATGCAACGGCATGTCACCAAGGAGCAGACCCTGGAGCTGATAGAGCGCATGCGTCGCGAGGTGCCAGGCATTCATGTCCGTACCACGCTCATGGTGGGATTCCCTGGAGAGACAGACGAAGACTTCCAGGAACTGCTGGACTTCACAAGATGGGCGCGCTTCGAGCGCATGGGGGCGTTTGCCTATAGTGAGGAAGACGGCACCTATTCGGCCGAACACTATCAGGACGATGTGCCTGAAGACGTGAAGCAGCGCAGACTGGACAAGTTGAGGCTGCGAAGATAGGACAGACCCTGAAGGTGATCATCGACCGGCGGGAGGGCGACTACTATGTGGGTCGTACCGAGTTCTGCTCGCCGGAGGTAGACCCCGAGGTGCTGATTCTTTCGCCTCAGACCTCTCCCCGCTCACCTCTCACCCTCGGCGAGTTCTATGAAGTGAAGATAACCGATGCAGAGGAATTTGACCTTTATGGAGAAATCGTGTAGACATGAATAATAAAGAATTCGTTGCCCAACTGTCACAGAGAATGGGCTATAAGAACGACCAGACGCAGAAACTGTTGCTCAATGTGATCAATGCCATGAGCGATGGCTTTCTGGATGGCGACCTGGTGCAGATACCAAACTTCGGTACGTTCGAGGTGAAAAAGAAAATGGAACGTGTCATGATCAGTCCCACTACGGGACAGCGTATGCTGGTTCCGCCGAAGCTGGTGCTTGGTTTTAAACCGAATGCATTCTGGAAAGACAAACTAAAGAGTGGAGGAGACAAGTAATGGGCAGATTGACAATACAAGACTTGGCCGCCGTATTGGTAGAGAGAAACAGCTTGTCGGCAAAAGAAGCCCAGCAGTTCGTCGCTGCCATTTTCGATGTCATACAAGAAGGCGTGGAGAAAGACCGTCTGGTGAAGGTCAAAGGCTTGGGAACCTTCAAGGTGATTGACGTGGAAGCACGTGAGAGCGTGAATGTGAATACGGGCGAACGGGTCGTGATCGAGGGGCATCCAAAGGTGAGCTTTACGCCTGATGTCACCATGAAAGAACTGGTCAACAAACCTTTCTCTGGCTTTGAAACGGTCATTTTGAATGACGGCGTGGACTTCGATGATATGTCTTCTTTGAACTTGGACGCTGATACTGAGGCGGAGTCGGATGTAGAGGATGTACCGATGCCACCTGTGCAAGAGGAAGAACCTGTTCAGGAAGAACCTGCTCCCGTCGTTGTCGTTGAGGAAGAACCAGCCCAGGTTGAAGAGGAACCTGCTCCCGTCGTTGAGGAAGAACCTGCTCCCGTCGTTGAGGAGGAATCAGCCCCCATCGTTGAAGATGAACCTGCTCCCGTCGTTGAGGAGGAACCTGCCCCTGTCGTTGCAGAGAGGCAAGCTACAGCCGAGGATGTAGAAGAGGAACCTGCACCTGTTGAAAAGAATACAGCCCTTGTCGAGAAAAAGAAATCGCCATCGCAAAGCACCAAATGGTTGCTTTTGGCCGTGCTGTCGTGTTTGTTTTACTTTGCAGCCGGATACTATTTGGGAAGTCTCCGTGCGAGAGCAGACAGCGATGCTGACAAGACGGTGGAACAGCTTCAGCCGAAGGCACCATTGGATTCGCTTGCTGCCGTCTCTAAAGATACATTGCCCAAAGACACCTTTGCCAGTCAGACTGTAGCAGCCGTCCCCCCTGCCAGTCAGATTGTAGCAGCCGACACAGTGGTGAAGACTGTGAAGCCTGCCACAATTGATGTGCAAAAGCAGAAGGAAGCAGCCAGACAGACAGCAGCGGAAGCATTCTCGAAGAAGTATGAAAACATGGATGGCCGTGTGCGCACAGGTGCCTATCGGATTGTTGGAACCGACTTCGTTGTGAAAGTTCGACAAGGCGAAACGCTTTATAGAATTACGCGTCGCACTTTAGGAGCCGGCATGGAATGCTACATTGAGGTCTACAACGGCTTCACGTCCACTACCAAGTTGAAGCCGGGACAGGAAGTCAAGATTCCTAAGTTGCAGGTGAAGAAAAAGAAAAAATAAGTATCATATAAATAATAAGGTAATTAAGAACTATGGCAGAAGCTATTGACATCCGCGAACTGAACAAGCGGATTGAAGAACAAAGCGCATTTGTGACAAACTTGGTGACGGGCATGGATCGCGTCATCGTAGGACAAAAACATCTGGTCGACTCGCTGCTTATCGGATTGCTGAGCGACGGAAACATACTGTTAGAGGGTGTGCCCGGTCTGGCAAAGACACTGGCTATCAAGACATTGGCACAGCTGATTGATGCGAAATACAACCGCATCCAGTTCACCCCAGACCTGTTGCCTGCCGATGTGACAGGCACGATGATCTATTCGCAGAAGGACGAGAAGTTCCTGGTGAAGCAGGGGCCCGTGTTTGCGAACTTCGTGCTGGCTGATGAGATCAACCGCGCACCGGCTAAGGTGCAGAGTGCCTTACTTGAGGCTATGCAGGAGAAGCAGGTAACTATCGGTAGTGATACGTTCGAACTGCCTTCGCCCTTCCTCGTGATGGCTACACAGAATCCCATTGAGCAGGAAGGAACCTATCCGCTGCCCGAGGCACAAGTAGACCGTTTCATGCTCAAGGTGGTCATTGACTATCCTACGTTGGAAGAGGAAAGGAAAATCATCCGCGAGAATATCGTTGGCGGTCTGCCTAAGGTGACGCCCGTGACGACGGCCCAGGAGATTCTGAAGGCTCGCGAGGTGGTACGTGAGGTGTATATTGACGAGAAGATTGAGCAGTACATTGCCGACATTGTGTTTGCGACCCGCTATCCTGACCGCTATGGCCTGAAGGATCTGAAAGACCTCATCTCGTTTGGCGGTTCTCCCCGTGCCTCCATCAACCTGGCCAAGGCCGCCCGTGCATACGCCTTCATCAAGCGCCGTGGCTATGTGGTGCCCGAAGATGTACGTGCCGTGGCTCATGACGTGCTGCGCCACCGCATCGGTCTGACCTATGAGGCTGAGGCTTCGAACGTGACCAGCGAGGAGATTGTCTCGAAGATTATTAATAAGGTAGAAGTGCCCTGATTTCTATATAATCTGGCAGAACAAGAACATCTGCCAGAACCAGATTCATGGAAACAAGTGAAATAATCAAGAAAGTCCGTAAGATCGAAATCAAGGCGCGCGGCCTGAGTTCGAACATCTTTGCCGGTCAGTACCACTCTGCTTTCAAGGGGCGTGGTATGGCCTTTAGCGAGGTGCGCGAATATCAGTACGGCGACGATGTCCGCGACATCGACTGGAATGTGACGGCCCGCTTCCACAAACCCTACGTGAAGGTGTTCGAAGAGGAACGTGAGCTGACTGTGATGTTGCTCATCGACGTGTCGGGTTCGCAGGACTTTGGTACACAGCGGCAGATGAAGCGTGACATGGTCACTGAGATTGCGGCCACGCTGGCTTTCTCGGCTATCCAGAACAACGATAAGATCGGTGTCATTTTCTTCTCTGACCAGATAGAAAAGTACATCCCGCCCAAGAAGGGACGCAAGCACATTCTCTATATCATCCGTGAGATGCTCGACTTCCATGCGGAGTCGAAGCGGACGGATGTGGCGCAGGCCGTAGAGTTCTTGACGGGCGTCTCGAAGCGTCGTTGTACGGCCTTCCTCATGAGCGACTTCTACGTGCGTCAGGACTTCCTCTCCCAACTGACTATTGCTAACCGCAAGCACGATGTGGTCGCCATCCAGGTCTACGACAAGCGCGCCTGCGAACTGCCCGATGTGGGACTGATGAAGGTGGTCGATGCCGAGACGGGATTCGAACAGTATGTCGATACGGGTAGCCGCCGTCTGCGCGAGGCCTACCGCCGCTATTGGATGAACAGGCAGAGTCAACTGAAGGAGACGTTTGCCAAGAGCAACGTGGACAGCATCTCGATTGCTACCGACGAAGACTATGTGAAGTCTCTGATGGGCTTGTTTAAACAGCGCGGATGATGAGGCTTCGTCTAAATAGAGGAATGAAAATGAAAACTGAAAAGAAAATACAGAGATCCCAGCACTGGCTGCTGACGATGATAAGTGTGTTATTTGTCATTTGTCATTCGTCGTTCAGCAGTGCTGCTGCGCAAGGCATTTCGGTGAAGGCCACCATCAGTCCCATTGAGATTCTGGTGGGTCAGCAGACGCAAGTCTCGGTGACAGCCATCATGCCTGAGGGTGCCAAGGCGGTGTTCCCCGTGTTTCAGCCTACACAGCAGCTGACGCCTGGTGTGGAGGTACTCACATCGG
>Ga0310697_10003895_pt1 | contig 14911 bp, 30 predicted proteins | sample 172DNAGHGlowgp2_FD_203883 | JGI IMG/M metagenome (GOLD analysis project Ga0310697, IMG submission 203883) | Sheep rumen microbial communities from Palmerston North, Manawatu-Wanganui, New Zealand - 1728 DNA GHGlow gp2 (v2) (version 2) | ecosystem: Host-associated > Mammals > Digestive system >...
TTAGCATACCCAAAATCAAACAAATCAAAGCCTTTAGCGTGAATAGCCTATTGTCTTTGCTCTGTTGGATTTATTGGACTTTCAGACTATTTTTTTTGTTCATCCAAAGTTATGCCCTCCTTAATAACCAGCTTTTTTCATTATATAGTCATAACTAATTAAATTTTCTTCAGTATATGGTATTTCTATTAGTTTAAAACCCTATAATGCACAGAAACGTCTTTTCTTATTATCATTATATTGCTATTGATAAAATCCTTTTTTTCCACCAAATTTAGAACTTGGTTCATAATGCTGTCTTCCCTAATATTCAATAATGAAATCAATTTTGCCATCATCATCAAATACTACAAAATCAAATCGGAGAGGTCTACCATTTGAGCTGCGCAAATCAGGAAAGATATATTCTTCTTCATAATTTAATCCTGCTTCTTCCAGGATTTCTTCTATTGCTATTTCTCCTCTTGAGCTTCTCACTTCTAACCCTCCTTTTAGGTCATAAACATCATTTCAGAGGCTTTAAATTTTTTCTTTTTCTTTTTATTATCTTCTTCAAATTTTATATATAATAAACCATATTCAGCAGCAGAAAATTTATCTTTTTTAATTGATTTATTTGCTTGCTTTAAAATAATATTAATACCTTCATTTTCTTCTCTAAGATTTGACATTTCTTCCTTTAATATGGAAGTTAAGGTAAAAGGTTTTAAATACTCTGCCCTTTTTTCAGGACTCATTTTTTGTCCTGCTTTAGTCGCTAATAATTTTGCTTTAGCAACTCTTTCATCTATTAATAATTTAACTTTGCCAGCATTTAACATCGTCTAAAAATTAGCGTGAGCCTCTGTATTTACAGGAGCATTTGCCTTCATTAAATACATAGCATCTTCTTCAGTATCTTGTGTTCTATATTTTTTATATTCTTCAACAGCATCATCTTGAGTTCCGCCATAAACTCCAAAGTCTGGGAAATCATCCCCAGTGACTGGATCGTGCTATGATTTTACCATATAATCAACTAATCCTATGCCTAAACCATTAGCATCTATGACAATACGTCTTGCTTTATATTTATAATATAATCTTTTTAATTTAATAGCCTAATCTTCAAAATGCGCATCACTCATTGTATAAATATTTACCAATGATTTTATGGCAGGACCCATACTCTATGGGGTGACTTTCCATATGCAAATAACACTATCACATCCTTTTCTGCCTACATCGACAGAAAGAATATAATAACTTTTAATAGAGGCTCTCCCGGAATGCTCATATTCAGGCTAATTAATTACTCTATGTTTATCAAATGTTTCTCCATCAAAGAAAGCATTTTCAGTTGTTCCAGACCATTTACTTTCATATTCACGGTCAAATGATGCTTCATTGTATGTGCCATCTCGTTGTAAATCCTATAAAAATGTTCTATCTAATAACTTCATTAAAACAGGGACGCGCCAAGTGCCTCCCATAATAAAAGCCTTTTCAGGTTCTGTAACCATCCAGACTAATAACTATATTAATTTGTCATAAGCAAATGTACCTTTCCATCCAGCTGTAGTTACATATATTTGACTTTTATTCAATGTTTCTTCTGGATGTGACTAGCCATCCATTGCCAATCTAGAAACATTCATTGTAGGAATAATAACTTCTGAAAGAATTTGGCCATCAACGCCAACACATTCTTCTATTAATCCGCCATGGCGACGTTTACCACGAGATTTTTCTGTTGCTGCTATATTATCAAAATAAGAACCATTTTTAAACATAAAGATACAATAATCTTTGCTAATTCTTGTTTTACCAGGCCGCCTATCTAATTCTTTATTTAATGCTGGAACAAGAACACATAATTCATCAACTTTTTCTTTAATAATACCAGCAGACTATTCTTTACCACCTGATGTAACAAACAATTTTGCTCGTGGATATAAAATACATCTTATCATTAAAACAAGAACTGATAAGAATGATTTAGAATAAGCACGCGGAAATACCATATATACATACTTGTAACGCATAGCCACACGCAAAAATACTCTCTAATAAAAGAAAAATTTTAAACCGTCATCTGGAATTTTACCATCCATTCCAGTTTGTAAAAAATCTATAAACATATCAGGATATTCTCGCCAATAACTTACATATTGACGAATAACTGGTTTTAATGGTTCTATACGTTCTTCTGAAATACCAATTTTCTTTTTAGAGGTTAAATCTAACAAATCTTTTAATGCCATTAGATTTCCACCTCGTCATTCTCTAATAAAGATTCAAGATACTCTTCATCATCAACTGTTTCTTCGTCTACCATATTTGATAATTGAGCAAAATCTTCATCATTCAGAAAAGCTTTCTCATCTTCATCAAATAATTCAGATTCAAATGCATCATCATCACCAGCAGCATCAGCATCTTGCATTGCTTCTTTTTCCTTATCGGCTTGAATTTGCCTGACAGCATTTTCAATAAGATTACCAAGATTCATTTCTTCAGTAACCAAAGTTCTAGTATATTTCTAGAAATCTTGAATAGTTCTATCAACTTTATCTTGAGGTCCATCTACATAATAACGAGGGAAAAATCCATCTCTCTCGCACATAGCGATTAATTCTGAAACAGAATCAACTACATTACCTGATTCTGTTTTATTTTGAGCTGCTGTAAATTTACCTGATTTCATAAGCATATCATACATTTTAATCATTTTCTATGCGCCATCTACATCGCCCATATCTAATAACTAATCACTTTTTAAAGAAGTTTTACAAATTTTTTTTAAAGTGTCTATATGACCTGCTGTTTGAATATCATATGATTCCATCATATCATTATAAAGTTTTTCTAATTGAACCCATTCTTCTGGCTTATACATTTTGCCCCATTTCATACGGAGCATTAATTTATCCTCATCAGTTAATTCATCTGTGATAACACTATCATCAAAACCATTTACTTCATCAAAATAATCTGGCCCATTGTTATAAGTATAATCTGATTGAGGTGGTGGAGGAGGTGGCTATAATTCTCCTTCTGGAATAGTAAATGTCGCTTTCTCAATTGCTTCTGTAATTTGTTGAGCGTCATAACCTTGACGTTTCATAGCTTGTTCTATTTTATTATTCGCTAATTCCTACAAAAACTCTGTATCTTTCCAGCGATATTCTTTCCATTGCTTTAATTTCATTTTAGAAAAATATCTTCCAATAATTGTAGTTCCAGTAACTTTACTTCTATCTTTACCATATGAAGCCAATAATTTATTCCATTCTTCTGGGATATATGGAACATCTACTTCTTGCAAAATCCAAAGATAAGTGTCTGGATTCCAATTATCAACGTGCATTGTTATACATTTTTTACACTAGTGGAGATATTTCTATGGATATTTTTCTATATTGTTCGATTGATAAAACTAATCAACATTCATAGTTTTATTACATTTCTCACAATACATTTGTTCATTACTTTTCGGCATTTTCATACCTCCTTTTATATTCTTTATAAAAGGCTTATTTTATTTAACAATCTCTGGCCAGTATTTTTTATAAAGATTATTTATTTTTTCTGAATCTTTATATTTATATAATAACCAATGATGTAAATTCATATAAGATAAATATTTTCCTAGAACTGCTCTTTTATTATCTATATTTTTACTTAAATATTTATTATATTCATCTTTATAAAAAGGACAATCTAATTCTTCTAATAACCATAGAAAAGTTTTACTATCAAAAGGATTATATTGATTTTGAATACAGTCTTTGCACTAAGAAGAAACATGTACAACTTTTTCTAATTTTCCTTCATCATTTCTTATTGCTTGAATATGTTTATAAAAATCAGAAAGTAATTTTTTCTATTTGCATTTATTACAAATTCTTTTTTCTTCCATTAAAAATTAAACTCCTTTATCTCAATGCGCGAAAAATTTACCAATTTTATAGTAGATTAATCACTTTTGCCCAAGGCTATTCTCCGCCAAGAGCACATTCTTTTTTGATTTGGCATTGCGGCATTCTTTGCATATACTATAAAACCCATCTTTGGAAGTTTTATTTTTAGAAAAATATTTATTATGGGCTAATTTAATTTGCCCACAACGACTACATTTTTTAAAAACGCCAGGTTCTTCTACGGTAAAATGCCAAGTCAACCATTCATCTTCAGCAGTATCCGCAATTAACTTTGGAATTTTATTACGCCATAATGATGAAATATATTCCATACTGTGTTTAATACCAAATTCTTGTTGGAGCAATAATTGTATTTCTGTATTTGGTTTACCATCTATTTTATATTCGACAATGCGCATATATAGAGGATATTTAGCTAATGCTTTATCGCATAAATTTTCAAAATCATAAATCATATACCAAGTATCATTTTCAAAATTTTCAGAACTATCTTGTTTTAATTTTGAATAATTACAGAGAACTGCTTCACAAATTTCTGGATTTAAAAAAGTAAAACCAGAATAAGATATTTCACCATTTTTATTTATTGATATTTTGCCATCTAAAGAAACTTTTTGTTTACTATGAATTAGTTTGATTGGGACAATAGGTTTACGATAAGCATTCTTTATTACATACTGGTCTTTGCGCAATTCAATTAAAGTAGATTTAATAATATATGCTTCTTTTCCAGAAGCAGTTTTCTATTTATTTTCCCAAATCTTGATGGCTTCTTGTAACTATTGTAATGGTTGTATTTCTTCTATATCTTTTTTTGTTATTGCTTTTTTAGGTTGAAAAATTATATCTTTATTATTTGTTATTAAATTATAAATGCCGTCTTCACCATTCTCAAATTGGGAAACAAGACCTTCAAAAGAAACTTCTCGTTTATCAACTGTTGTCATTCTATTGTCAGTTAAAATTTTACGTTCTTTTTTTTCTTGTTTCTCCATACATAGAACTAAATAGTCTGCTAATATTTCTAGATAACGTTCACCAGGATTTGGGTTATCTTCTAATATTTTTTTCACTAATTCATTTCTATCTTCTGGATTTTCAAGAGTATAGTCTAATTTAATCAAACTATTACCTCCTTCAATTCTATAATAATTCTAACAAAAAAAATTTTAAATGTCAAATTATTGACAATTAAAAAAAATTTTGGTAAAATATATTTAGAAAATTGATTAAGGAGATTGTAAAAGTATGCAACTTATTAATGAAAATACTAGCAGAAAAATTGATAGTTTAGGTCGTATTAGTATTCCAAAAGGTATGCGCGATAGAATGGGGATGCCCGAGAATACTGAATTAAATTTTTATACTTTAATTACTGATAAAGGTGAACAAATGATTTGCCTTGCGCCTACTACTTTTAGACGAGATAGATTTTATGTGGCGGCAGAGGTGCTTGATGAACTTGGATTAGATTTGCCAAAGGAATTAAGAGCAAAGCTATAATAAATAATTAAGGAGGTCTTAATTATTATTTATACTAGTTATTTTGGTAATAAAAATAATTTTCCAGAGGATGCTTATGTAATTGGTATTGCTAAATTTCCTCCTTCTGGAATACAAGAAAATTGGGATGCGCTTGCGCCTAGTTCTGAATTATTAAGATAGTATAAAAATAAAGAAATTGATGAATTTGTTTTTAAAATAAAATTTTTAGAATAGTTAGAATAGGTTGATAAAGATTATATAATTGAATTATTAAAGTTGGCTGAAGGCCATTGGGATAATGTAATATTGTGTTGCTACGAAAAGAAAGGTGATTTTTGTCATCGGCATATCGTAGCAGAATGGTTAGATATTGGAATAGAAGAACTGTAATGGTTCTTCTATTTTTTTCGTGATTGGAAATTGAAAATTCATTTCGGAATTTTTTAGGTCATACTATATATATATTATAATAAATAAAAATAATTTTCCGAAAACGCGCCCCCCTTGCCCGCGGTTCACGCGCGCAAAAAAATTTTTTTTCTTTGGTGGGGGGGGGGGGGGGGGGTTGGGTAGTATAAAATTAATTTAAAATTATAATAGGGGTGATAAAAGTGAAAAGTTTATGCAGCGCGCCCTTTTCCATCGGCGTGAGCCGAGCTTTATATAATATTATACTCCGGCAAAAATCAAAAGTAAAAACATCAAAAAAAAATAAAACACAATTATCCTAAAACTCTTTGTAATGTTATACACCCGGGTGAGTGGAGAAAAAACTTTCTAAACTCTTGACTTTTCTATACAAAATCTGCTATAATGTGCGTAGCACATCCCCCAATTAAATACGGCACGACTCGCCGATAAGTAGTCAGACGCGGATATAGATGCGAATAAGGAAACAATAAAATGAAATCTTTTAGTTTTGGTGGTGTCACTTTTTTTGTATGTGAAGAGCATTATATAGGATATATAAGACTTATGTCTTATACCCAATATGAAGAAGAAAATGGCGGAATAGAATACGCTGAAAAATACGAAAGAGAATGTGATTGTCCATGGGAATTTGAATAAAATCACGAAGGACGCGCTTGCTAAAGAAGGCGGGCGCGCCCTTTTCCATCGGCGTGAGCCGAGCTTCAACCTATCTACATAGTAGGCAAATTTGTTTTGAATAATATTCATTTTGACTGCATACCAATTTTTCCCAAAAGTCGGATCAAGCGAAAGCGCGAGGGGTGGCAGCTTTTAAGAAATCTTCAAATTTTAAGAGCGCTGAACCCGTTGCGGCGCAATGATTTGCGGGTTTTTGAAAAATTTTTTCAAAAAAATTAAAAAAATGCTTGACAAGTATTTGTGGCGGTGTTAGTATGAAGATGCCAAGGGCGAGAGGCCCTTGAGTAATAAAGCCCCACAGGGGCAAGGGAGAATACAAAATGCTGAACATCACTTACATCCATCAGGACGGTCACACGAGCGACTATCACACCTCTCATATAAGCGCAGTTATCGCTTATATGGCGAAACGCCAAGACATTATCGCCGCTCATGTCTGGAGCCCTGAAACCGGAGAGATCCTCCGGACGCTGGTCAAGTAAAATTACGAAAGGGGCGGATAAAACGTCCGCCCCTTAAGAAAAAAAAGGAGATAATGAACAATGTGGTTTGTATTAGATCAAAAGACAGAGAAAACAGTCGCAATGACTGCCTACCGGGACGCAGCGGAAATTATCGCCGCAAGCTTTCCTACCGAATGTATAATTCGGTATGCCGCTGAAATAGTTAGCGGCTATACAAAGGATAGCATGTTCTTTGAGAATGAAGAAATAAAGAAAGGGGCCTAAAAGTCCCTTTCTTTTTTTTTTTTTTTTTTTCATTCAAATCAAATATTCATTATACATGAATATGCATGAATATGCAGCGGCGCGCCCTTTTCCATCGGCGTGAGCCGAGTTTCAACATATTTACTTGGTGGGAAAATTGATTTTGGTTAGCACTCGCCTTGATTGAGTGCTAACACTTCCCGAAAGTCGGACCGCTCAAGCCCACAGAGGGCAGTAATTCTCAAAGGATCTCAAAATTTTATGAGCGCTGAACCCGTTGCGGCGCAATGGTTTGCGGGTTTTTTCAAAAAAATCAAAAAAAGTTGTTGACAAACAAACATCGAAGTGCTAATCTGAAGATGCCAAGGGCAAGAGGCCCTTGAGTAAAGCAAAGCCCAAAGGGGCAGGAGGAGAGCACTATGATTAAGATGTTTGTATATGAGGACGTTAAGGGCAATACTCGTTATTGCTTCTGTGAGCGGACTTCACAGTTCTTTAAGGTCTGCGAAAGCGATATCGCAGATAAGTCATCAGTTTTCATCCATTACTTGGATGAGAGAGGATATAGTGAGATTGCCGAAGAACTTCGGTAGTCTCATTAAGAAAAGAAAGGGGCGGATAAACCGTCTGCCCCTTAAAAAAAGAAAAGAAGAAAGGAACAAAAGAAAAATGTACTTTGTATTAACTCAAATTGGTGAATACACAGTCTTTATGACTGAGTTTGAAGACATCGCTGAGCAGTTCGCTAATGCTTATAAAGTTCCCTGTATAATCCGCTACTCGGCGGAGATAAAACATACTTACCCTAAAGGAACGAAATTAGCTGACCTCTTGGAGCTTCCCCAAGAGCAAGCATCCTAAAACCAAGAGAGAAGTTTTCTTCTCTCTTGGTTTTTATATACATAACTATCTATATGTATAACATGTTATAGCCCGGCGCGCCCTTTTCCATCGGCGTGAGCCGAATTTTAGTCTACTTATACGGTAGGAAAATTGATTTTGGTTAGCACTTGCCTTGATTGAGTGCTAACACTTCCCGAAAGCGAGTGCTAACCTATCTACCCAGTGGGTATATCTTTTTAAGAAAACATACCAATTATATTGGTAATTTTTTAGCACTTGATCCATATGAGTGCTAAAATGTATAAATATTCATGTATAAATATTCAATTATTCATGTATATACAACAAAAATTTTATGTATTTATATATATAGTATAATAAGATGTAGCAAAATGCACAAAATGAAACTTGATTTTTTGTGCAACATTCCGAGATTGACAAAATGCCATTCAAGGCTTAAACTGGGCTCGCCCGACAGGGAAGCGGGCAAAAAAAAAAAAAAAAAAGAGGAGAAAAACAATGAAAAAGAATAATGTTATCCTTAATACGGCAGATAATGTCCACGCTCACGTCGCATTATTGTCTGTCAATGCCGTCAATCATATTGCGGCGCAAGACTGGACGCTCGACGAGTTGGAAGCCTTCGCTGATTTTGTTCGCGATATGGCGGCGCTCCACGGTGAAAGCCGCATAGCGGGTGAGATGTATCGCGACTACAAGCGGTATCTCCACTACTACAACGAGACCATGGAAGTCGCAACTCTGGAAGAGTTGGAAGATCCCGATAGCACGTATCTGGACGACAAGTTCTTCCTTGTCAAGTTGGCAGTGGAAGATATGGCCGCAGAGCTTGTCCTCTATAGCGCCAGCCGGCACTACTTCAGCGACGCATATGCCGGCTAAAGGAAATAGCCCCAGCGCGTTATCAATTAACGCGCTAGGGGAAAAGAACGAAGGGAGATAAAAAAATGATTAACATTAGAAGCATCCTGAAACTGAAAGACAATGACGGCCTGACGCTTAAGGCTGGTAAAGTAATTACTTACAAAACCGGCTGGCAGGTTGCCACCGAGGGCGTTGAGTGCCACACCGCAAGAGAAGCGATCAACGCAGTCAAGAATTACAACGGTAACTGCGGAGTGTGGTTTGCTGGTGGTATCTACTACATCGACAAAAGCCACCGCGTAAACACGAAGCGGGAAGCGCTGGAAGTCGGCAGGGCCCACAATCAGATTTCTGTGCTGGGTTGGCGCAAAATGAATCTGGCATATTGTTAAAAAATAAGGACGCATATCATATGCGTCCTTATTTCATTGAAAATGGATATATAATAATAAATATAAATAATATGTAAATATTTATCCATATGGCCCGGCGCGCCCTTTTCCATCGGCGTGAGCCGAGTTTCATACTACTTATACGGTGGGAAAATTGATTTTGGTTAGCACTCGCCTTGATTGAGTGCTAACACTTCCCGAAAGTGAGTGCTAACCTACCAAAAGGGTAGGTATAGAAATAAACATATCAATCATGTAGGTTGAAAATATTAGCACTCATATGGCAGGAGTGCTAATAAAAATCCAAAAGATAGAAAAACATTAAAAAAGTTCTCAAAATCACTTATTTTTGCAGTTTTTGAAACTCATTAAAAACGCGGTTGAAAAACTGCAAAAATAAGTGATTTTGAGAACTTTTTAGTCAACTTAAACGATTAAGTAAATTAACTACTAAAATAGTATGTAATTCCAAAAGTGATGAAAAGCGCACAAAATGCCCTATTTTGAAAACCCAATTTTTGGAGTTTGAAAAATGAGTAAAAACCTGTATTTTTAATAACTTTTTTTAAGTTTCCACATTTTCAATTTTTAATTTTCAATATAATAGTATAAAGCGCCCTTGCCGCTTTTTGTAGTAAAATGCACAAGTAAAATTCTGTTTTCTTGTGCATTTTGCACAACGATGATTTTTTGATAACTTTTTAGGGCAAAAAGGATCCATTTTTCTTCAAAACAGACGATTCTCAAAACTTACCAGTTTTTGGAATGCTCAAAAAAGTTCTCAAAAAAGCAAAAATGAATGATTTTCAAAACTTTATGCCCTTTTTAAGTACGAAATTTGACATTTTTTCTATATGTGCTATGATGGCACCAGACAAGCAAGACACCCCACAAACCCGGCGGGGCAGTCAGCAAGTCGGGTATATCGCAAAATTGAATAGCTCGCCTGCCCGTTACGAATAAGACGCGTTAATCGCGCACAAGCGGTATCAGGGGGATCCGAGCAAAAGCGCGGGAAAACAAGCCGCGCCACGATACCAAACAAGTAAAACGTTAAAGGGGAAAAAAAATGAAAAAGTTTACAATTATCGGGCATTATGGAAAATGGGAAGTCAAAAATGGCAAGCAAGTCATTTATGGCGAAGTTAAAAAAACCTTCCTTGTTATGGAAGATGACGACAGAAAAAAGCTCTGGAACGAATACATAAAGTTCCGGACTACCTACCTTCCAGACGGATCATGGATCAGCTATAGTTTCGAGCCCCGCAAGTGGGCAAAAAAAATGTTAAGGGGCTAAAAAAGCCCCTTAGCGATAATGAAAGGAGATAACAAAATGACGAATCTGGGTATCTTTTATGACTCATATCGCTGTGACGCTTGGCGGTACGAGTCCGAAGCGCAAGAAGAAGACTTTGCGCGGGAGCTGAAAAACTGCGAAGACTTCTTCGGTGAATACAGCTACACCGAAGAAGATGCGCGGTATCTCGCCGAATTGCTTGAAAAAGCAACTTCCATTAGCGATTTGAAAGAGTGGCAAGAGGAAGCTCTCGCCCTCGCATGAATAAAAAGGGGGCGAATATTCGCCCCCACGAATATCGAAAGGAGTAAATGAAAATGACATTTAACAATCAAAAATTCACCAGCTACTGCGCAAGTAGTGAAATCATTGAGGCTGATGATTTCAAGACTCTGTTCAACGCAACCCAGAGATGTGTCCGTGACTATGCAATGGCCGCCATTATTGTTCGCAATAGCGATAATAAAGTTATAGCTTTCATGCTTGACTGTTTTGGCCAGTATAAGGTCTTCCGTCCGAACGAAATTCATCCCAATCTGCGCAACTTCATTAAAGCCCACTTTGTTATGGAAAATAACGAGTGGATGTGGAAAAAGGCGGGGCTGGAATAATCCAGCCCCCAATAAATAATACAAAACATTATGGAGATAAATAAAATGAAAAAGCTTAGCACTAAAAACAATTTGTTTGCCCACGTCGAACTGCTCAAGATTGAGAATGTAAATGACATAGCTTCTCAAGACTGGACAGGGGATGAGCTGGAGGCTTTTGTGGAATTTCTCCATCATATGGCAACCATCTACAATGAAAGTCGAGCACTTGAAATCTACAAAGATTTCGTTTACAAACTGAACAGTTATTACAATATGGTGGCAATAGCCACGCTGGAAGAACTGGAAGATAAAGAGGATACCCCATGGATTGACGAAGCATTCCATGCCGCAGCTCTCACCGCCGAAGAAATGGCCGCCGAACTGGTACTCTACAGCGATAGAGAATACTTCAAAAATATTTACGCATAAGGTAAGGGGTGATAATTTCACCCCTACCAAAAGAAAGGAAAATGAAAAATGGAAAACCCCTACTCTTATCTGGTACTGTGCATACTGGTTATCTATTGGATATGGCACATCTTCAAAACCTATACAAACCTTTATCCAAGGCAAAAGTCAATAGATAGAAAAATAAATGGATGTTATAACACAGAATGGAGGTACAATAAATGAAAAGTCATATGAGTTATCACGCAAGAGTCCAGCGCATTGAAAGATTCGAATATATCATCGACACTGTAGGCTTTGGAGAAGAAATAGCGTGCGCGAAATTAGAAGTCAAAGGAAAAATAAGATTACACACATTAACAGACACAGGAGTCGTGATAGTAAGAGAAAAAAATGGCGAAATTGTAACAGCCTTTATCGCAAGAGTTGAACAAGCAAGTGCAATTTGGTATAAAACTCAACAAAAAACAATGCCTAACAAAATATATCAGAAAATTAAAGCAAATAGAAGATTCCAAGAGAATCAACCAAAATATTGATAAAATAGGGGATGAAAAATTCCCCTATTTTTTTTTTTTTTTTATGGCCACTCATGTGAATATGTTATGGCCCGGCGCGCCCTTTTCCATCGGCGTGAGCCGAGTTTCATACTACTTATACGGTGGGAAAATCTAAAATGAAAAAATGCTAAATAATTTTGAAATATTTTTTCCTAAAACTGTATAATTATTCATATGCAAGGGGATCCATATAACAATTTTATTATTGAAATTATAAATCCGCAAACCATTGCAGCGCAATGATTTGCGGGTTTTTTATTTTTTTTTGAAAAAAAGTGTTGACAATAACGCCCGGATGTGATACATTATAGGCACAGGGGCAGACAGCCCAAAAGGAAGGAGATACGAAAATGGAATTTTACAGCATGGAGAAATACGAGATTATGGGCGACATTCTTGAGGATTATCAAGAATGGATAGACTTCGAAGCCGATATGGTCACGGATCCTTACCGGGAAGACTAATATTCCCGGTAAGGAAAAATATGAAAGGAGAAAAAGCAATGTTCTTTGAAGTTATCGAAATCACTGAAACCGCATGGGGCGATGATGATATCATTCGTAGCCGCTTTGATACTCTGGCTGAAGCTGAAACCTTTATCGCTGAAACTTATGTCGATGATGTGGATGATATTTATGTACAGGATTCCACTGGAGAAGTTGTCTGGGGCTGAAAAAGCCCCTTGACAATTTCAACTTTATCTAACATGAAAGGAAGTAAAAAAATGAAAAAATTTATTTATCAAGTAGCAAGTTCTGAATTTTTCGATTTTGAGGCTTTCGGTGATGCATGGAAGCAGGCCAGAGCCAAGGCCACCGAACTTCACGCGGGCGTGTATCGTCTGGTTATCAAGGGCGAAATCGTCAAGCAGGAAGTGCTTGCAAATGGCGGCGTATTCCTGTCCGTGGATCGCGTACAGCCTGAGCAGGTGCTCATCTTCTAAGGGACTTGAATAAAGTCCCATTTTTTTTGACTATTTATATATTAACTATTTATTTATTAAAAATACATCCATATAGCCAGCGCGCCCTTTTCCATCGGCGTGAGCCGAGTTTAATCTTACCTATACGGTGGGAAAATTTGAAACTTAAAATTTTTGAAAAATATTTATACATTTTTTTCCTAAAAATGTATAAATATTCAATAAAGAGGGGAGGTATATTTTTATCTTAAAAACTTATTTTTTTATTGAAAATACAACGATTTACGAATTTTTTTTATTTTTTTGGAAAAAAGTGTTGACAATAGCACCCGGATGTGATACATTATAGGCACAGGGGCAGACAGCCCAAAAGAAAGGAGATACGAAAATGGTTTATTACTTTGACATGGATGGCGTTCTGGCGGACTTCCATTCCACCTATACCGAGCGGGCGCAGGCGTTAAGCCGCGATTATCTTGCTAACCTCAATCCATTCATTGAGAATGTTAAGACTGTCCGCAATCTTATAGCCCACGGTGAAAAGGTTTACATCCTGACTAAAGCGGCTAATGAAGCCGCCAAGGCTGGCAAAATTGATTGGCTGGCAAAGTACATCCCGGAAATCACGGCAGAACAGTTCATTTGCATTGTAGGCTCTGGCCGCAAGGTTGATTACATCCGCGAAGCTGGGATCCTTGTTGATGATGACATCAAAAATATCAAGCAGTGGATCAAAGGTGGCTTTGAAGGCTATCTGGTAGAAACTAAAGGTGCCGCGGTTAACTTTTAACCGCGGCACCTAAAAAAAATACTTGACAAACTGCCCGGCATATGTTATAGTGTAATCACAAAAGAAAAAGAAAAGGAGATAAAAAAATGTACATTGTTACTGCTTACAAAATTTGGGAAGAGTTTGAAGATTACGATGAAGCTGAAATCTATTTCTATGCTTTGAGATACGGCGGATACAAATACGTAGAACTAAAAAAGAAAACCACGACTGATAAATATGAATACTTTGAAAGTATCAAAATTTTTGTAAAATAATTAAAAAAGGGGCTTGACAAAGCAAGCCCCCTGTGTTATACTGGAGCCACAAAAGGAAAAGGAGATAAAAAAAATGACTTATATCTATGTTTATAACTGGGCAACAGAAGAAATGAAAAAATTTGATTTTGAATATACTTATGAGGCAGAAGACTTCGCTTCAAATTATGTTTTAGGTGAAACAGAAGAATTAAGTATCTCTGATGGAATAATGGCTATAGAATGGGAAGACTACTTATTTATGTGCCACCATTAAGGGGAAAAAGAAGGATTATAAAAGTCCTTCTTTTTTTTATTTTTTTAATATTTATACATCCATATGGCCGGCGCGCCCTTTTCCATCGGCGTGAGCCGAATTTCAACTTATCTATACAGTAGGAAAATCCGTTTCGATTGGCATTCATCTCGACAAAATGCTAATATTTCCCAAAAAACAGATCATACAAAATGGCGAGGGGGGGATAATTCTTAAAAAATCTTAAAGTTTTAAGAATATGATATAAAAAATTTACGGATTTTTGAAAAATTTTTTCAAAAAAGTGTTGACAAATGCCCGGGCATTTGCTATAATCATAGCCAGAAAGGGACAAGGAGGACAAAAAAAATGTACGCTATTAACTATACCGATATCATCATTTGCAAGAAATCCGGGGATACCGCACAGCAAACCGTAAACTTCTACCATACCGGGCGGACTGAAAAACACGACGATCGCCCATGGTATGAGGGAAGCGACATT
>Ga0310697_10003900_pt1 | contig 14901 bp, 23 predicted proteins | sample 172DNAGHGlowgp2_FD_203883 | JGI IMG/M metagenome (GOLD analysis project Ga0310697, IMG submission 203883) | Sheep rumen microbial communities from Palmerston North, Manawatu-Wanganui, New Zealand - 1728 DNA GHGlow gp2 (v2) (version 2) | ecosystem: Host-associated > Mammals > Digestive system >...
GTGATTTCTTCAACCTAGGCACAGCAGCCTATCCAACAGGTTCAAGCGGTATACCTAGCGGATGGACGATACACACTTCAATTTAAATTTCTCTTTCTGAAGGAAAAAAGCCCTCTTATCTGGTTAAACATACGATGAGAGGGTTTTTGATTTCCTATTCTAAAAGAAAAAAAGATGATTAATAAGGAATTACCATTAGCTTGGACGAATATAAGCATTGATGAGTACATACAGCTGCAGGACGCGGTTCTTGACAACGATGAGCAACTGGAAAAAGAAGAAATTATATTAAGGGAAATTCAGTTATTATATCATGAAGACCCATTGACAATGGATTTGCCTAAATTTAAAAAATACGTTGAATCATTGAGGTTCATGGCACAGCCCATTCCCAAGATGAAAATTAAAGGCAGTTACAATCTAGGCGGAAATATATACTACTTGCATAAAAAGCTTGAGCAATTTAAAGTTGGCCAATATGTCGACTATCAACGTATCATGCAAGAAAAAAAGGGTGTGGAGGCTTACCCAGATTTCATTGCCCTGTTCCTCACTCCAGACGAGGATGGCGTATATGGTGACGGTTACGATGTCGCACAGGTCATTAGCGATGTAAGGCAGTATATGTCAATCGCAGATGCAACCACCATTGCAGGTTTTTTTTTGCAACAATCGAAAATATTCATCGCTCTTTCGTTACTCTATTCACAGTGGAAGACGAAGAAGACGATAAAAGACCGAAAGACGAGGAAACAGCTGAAAAAGAAGACAATGCAACTGATAAATCTGGTTCTCAGTGGGGAATATTATCGTTAATGTTCGAAGTGTCGCAAAAAACCATGACCCCATTGAGAGAAATATACGATTTTCCAATAACGGAATTTTTCTATTACGCAAGCTTTTTGGTTGAGCAAAACAGAAAGCAGTTGGCCGATATGAAAAAGATAAATGCGAGAAACAGATAAAAAAAATCTATTCTTAAAAAAATAGATTAGAATTATGAAACTTATAAATATTACTCTCAATACAACCCCGACACAACCGAAAACCTTTACCTATAAGGTTGATATCAACCTCAACGGTACATGGACGCTTGCGCACACTGGGAAATTTTTTTGCCAAAGCGGTCAGCGTACTGTAATGCTTGACCTTGACGACATTCTGATTGACCACCAATTTGAAGGCGTTCAATCAATCAAACCAGTGGCCAACGCAACATACAACGCATATATGCCTTCAGTCGCAAACACAGGCTTGCTCAATGAATGCTGGTACAACCAAGTCCGCGTAGTGTCACTTGACAGCCCGACAGCCTTTGCTACAGTCACCAAGTCGTTCTTCTTTTTACCAACGCAGATTTTCGGCTACGAGGGCATCGAATTAACAGGCAGTGGATATATACCAGCCAGCCACCATTATCTTCTCCCTACGGTGCCTGCAAACAAGCCAGAGGGGTTTGTTTTCTCCACATTGTTCTACGCGATTACGGCCAACCAGACTATACCCATCAGAAAGAACAACACATCGATTGGTACGGTTACTACCGCAGCTGGCAGAGCCTACCATGTGAAACTGGACTACGACGCAGGCGAGAAATGTACTTTCTATGTCGGTGGTGTGCCAGTGGCAAAAACGATTGATTCATGCAACTCACCTTATTTTCTGGTATGGGTTCAGAGCGACGGTGCATTGAACTGCCAACCGTTCACCAGTACCAGCAAGTTTTCTATTTCCTACGATAATAACACTGCAGTTGATGTCCGTAATGCCGAGTGGAAAATAAACTCAACAGGTGAGGGATTATGGACGCTAAAATCAAGAACCGTAAACGAGAATGAATACAAAGACTTCAGTTCACTGTTCACCAGCCCATATATATTGTTGCTTGACATGGCCACTGGTAGACAACATTACGTCAATATTTCAAAGACAACCTATGAACAGAAACAGAAGACCAGAACAGATAGGAAACCTATCTATTTTGAAATATCATTACAATCAAGTGATAAGGTTAGAGTGTAGTTTTCATGATATTATATATTAACAGCGAGACCCCTTAAGAGCCTCGCTATTTTTTTTTTTGTAATGTCCTGTTTTTCCACAAGTTTTTGTAAAAAAAAAGCGGATTTTCCAACAAATCCGCTCCAAAATAATAATTAAATATCAAAAAACTAGTCTTCTAAATATTTGAATATCCTTTCATCAATGGCAACCTGTTCTCTCAATGCTTTGTATATGCTTGCCTTGCTGATACCAGTTTGTTCAACCGCCTGTGTTACGCTCTCATATTCCTTTATCAACTCACCGTCAGCATTGAATTCTCCGACTTTTCTTTTGGTGTTCTTTGCCTTTTCCTCCATTTTCTTTTTGAATTCAAAATACGGTTTACCCAGTGTGGTGGTCAACTGCAATATGCACCTGCCGCAACTGTAATCCATTGTCTGTGTGTAACCCCAGCTCCTATATATTTCCACCATGGCGTTGAATTCACTACGTCTCAATCCATAGTAATAACGCCCATAAATTCCCCTCTGGAGGTGGGGTTCAAATGGTTTAAGGTTGTTGTAGTCTGTTTCTGTAAATTCTCTATTCATTTATTTTATCTATTTTAATAATTATTGTTTTTATCAACTCTCTAGTAAACATCAGTATATCGTTGATAACAGGTGCAAAGAACGAGAGACCAAGTATATATGCCACCATCGGTATTGTTAATTGACCCATTATAATGATATAGATTAAATTAGCCCACCATGACTGGCAGGTTGAACAGGTCATTATCTTGCTTGGTATCGGTTTGTGTATTTTTCCGTTGGTCAGCCATCCGCTTATTATTGGGCTGAAATTGTCCCAGAAATGCAGTCCGTCTGAAATAATGACAAATATAACTGTGATTAACAGGCAATCAATGTAAATCATTTTCTATTCCTATTTGTTCTTTAATTCTTTGTAGGTTTGACAATATAGTCCGCTTATTGACTTTAAAGTAACTTGCTGTTTTAGTGACACTACCGTCGAACAAAGAATAGACTATCATCAACCTACGGTCACTTAAGTTCAACCTGTTCAGCAACTGGTATTTAGCATAAACGTCTTCATCTTCCCAAATGCTTAGCTTCTTCTGTAATATCTGTTCAATTTCACCGACCCTCTTTGCCATGTCTTCAGTGGGGATTACATTATAGGTCTTTCTAGCAAATTCAAGTTCAATTAACTGTTTCTTGGTCACTTAATGATTGGATTGTATCAGTTATTCCTGTATCATCGGCAATGCCCTGTTCCATCATCTTCCACTGGCACTGGTTTCTTTGCAGTTCTGTTGCATTGTGTTTGATTAATTTACGATACGCATTTGAGCTGGTAGACTTCACTGTATTAAAGATAATTCTTGACACATAGTTTCGTAGCTCATATTCGTAATCCTTGCCTTTTTCTATTGCGCTGTTGTACAGTTTTAACCAAACATCATCCTTTAATTCCAGAATTGCCAGCCAAACCTCAGAAATATAATCCTCCAAATAATCGTCTATTAAGCTGTTATACAGCGATTTCTTCACTAATGCAGCAACAAACCCAGAGTGGTACAAATAGTCGAGTGCATACTCCCTTAAACTTTTCATTCATTCACTTTTTATATATAATATAAATATACAACTTTTTATGAAAAAAATCAAAAAAGGTTTTTTTTATTATATATATAAATAGTCGCCCATAACAAAAAAAATTCAAAAAAGCAAAAAAAGTTGTGGAAAAAATATGTTAAATCTGGTTATATGGGCGTAACAGGTGAATTGAGACGACCTAAAACTGACTCAAGTAATTAAAAATTAAAATTATATGATTTATTACATTAATTTAGGGAACGAACACACAATCCCAAGTGACATTCAACTTGAACTTGAAAAATATGTGAACAATACCAAGGCTGTCGAGGCTGCAATACACACATTGGTAAATGACGCTGCAATACATGACGTAGGTTACAGTTGTACCGATACACTGAAACTGTCGTTTGGTATACCCTGCAAAATAACTGTTACCAGACTGTCTGAAGACAAGGTAAGTGTTGAACTGGATTTTTGAACGGTAACGAACCAGAAACATTTTAACTTTTTTTCCATATCATTAAAACCCTTGCGGTAGTATAGGTTAGACCGCTTTTTATTATGAAATTTGATATTTATATAATGGGTAACAAAGTAAAGGCTACATTTGCTGGTGAGCCTCTATGGTACGGAAACACATTCTATACCAATCCAAATACTACCGTTGACGATGGAGAGGAATTTGCAATAATCGAATACTATTGCGACGGCCAAAGTAACGAACCAAGCCTGTTGTATTATGACAACTTCCCCGACATATCCAACGCCAGAAACAAGGAATGGGTGAAGGAAAGACTAGCCACTGTAATCAAGGACAATGAGGAGAATATGAGGTGCTACCTTAACGATGGTCTGGCTGTTGTGAACATATACAAATGTGCTGTGACCGAAGACAACCCAGAAGTGTTTGAAATTGATACAATAGAAATATCGTAGTTATTTAATAAATTTCATGTGCGCCATCCCTGTTAGTGAAGAGTTAGTAGCAACAGGGGTGGTTTTTTATTTAACCTTCTGTCAAGGCTATTCTTATAGTAAAAACAGGAGGTTTTTTTATGTTTGAAAATTGTTCAAAATCACAATATCCAACTGGTTATGATAGCAAGTTCAAAGAGCCAGAAACCGTTGAAATACTTGAAATAGCAAAAGACGCTATCATAGGCGGTTACAAGAAAAACACTATTGCTAAACTCTTATGTAATGAGTTGGATATGAAATATGTGTACGCACAGGCATTGGCAGCGAAAGCATGGCGAGAGGTTATGCAGACTGGCAAAGACCGTACAGACGGCATGAGGGAAAAGAACATTCAGCGACTTGAATTCCTATATGCAAAAGCCGTAGACATGAACGACATGAAGAACGCCATCAGCGCACTCGACCAGATTAATAAACTATGCCAGCTCTATAAAGAGAAAGTTGAAATAACTACAGATGAATATGTGCTTGATTTAGTGGGAGATGGCGAAAAGGAAAATTAAAATAAAAACAAACAAATTATTTCCATGGCAAAGGGATATCGTAAAAGGAATTTTAAAATATCCTCATGATATCCATGTGGCTAAAAGTCGCCGACAAATCGGAAAATCAGTCCTAGTCGAAAATGTCCTACTATATTATGCGATAAACAAGCCAAACACCACAAGTATTTGTATATCACCCACATTAAACCAGTCGCGCAAGATATACAAGGAAATCCGCAAGGCAATAATCACTCTCCCAATCTATGAATCAAGCAACAGCACCACACTGGAAATACAACTAACCAACGGTTCACAGATTCTACTTAAGTCTGGCGAACAGGCGGACGGTCTGAGGGGCAATACTGTAAGCGGCATATTGTGCATCGACGAAGCTGTTTATGTCAAAGACCAAGTGATATATGAAGCATTGCCGTTCGTCGACGCAAACAAGGCACCGATACTGCTGACCAGCACACCTAAGTTCCGACAGGGTGTTTTCTACGATTTCTACACCAAGGGACTTGAGGGTGAAGATGGATTCCATTCCTATGATATATGCAATTATGATACCAGTGCATTGCTCTCCGCTGAACGTCTGGAAATGTACCGTAAGGCTGTTGCACCGCAGATATTCAAGTCCGAGTTCCTAGGCGAATTTATCGACAAAGTATCACATCTGTTCGGCGACTTGGAAAAACTTGTTGGCACTATAATAACCCCATCCAACAAGAAAACACTGGGCATTGACTTCAGCAACGGTGGCATGGATGAATCCGACAACCCAGACGAAACGGCAATTGCACTCATGAACGAGTTCAAGCAAGTGGAAAAAGTCTGGTCATTCGCGGATAAGGACGCTATACAGACTGTTGATTTCATTGTCGATTTAATCAAAACCTATGGGGTCAGCAAAGTGGTTGCCGAGGCTAACTCTATGGGACGTACATATATCGACCTACTGAAGAAGAAAGTGTCTGCCCAACATCTACGCTGTCAGATAATCGAGTTCTGGACTGACAACCAGAGCAAACAGGACATCATACAGGCATTGCAAGTGGAATGCCAGAATGGTACAATACAGCTTATCAACGACAACAAATTGTTATTGGAAATGGTGTCGTTCGAAGTCAGTGCCACAAAGACAGGCAAACTGACTTATGCAGGTGCAAACTCCGTAAAGGACGACCTTGTCATGGCATTGGCATTTGCATTGTATGGGTTGAAGAAAGGCACATTACAGATTCGTTGAAAAGAAAACCAGCCTAAATAAATAGACTGGCTCACACCAACCGCATACGGTCTTTACTTTGAACCTCGCTTATATTTCTATTTTGCCGTTGAATATGCCTTTTCTGTATGTGCCGCTTGCGTATGCTAAATTAAAGTCGTACTTTCTTTTAAAGGTTTTGGTTTCTTCATTATAGTTGGCTATCCATATCGCTACAGTACACTTTTTATTTTTCGGAAAATATTGCAAAAGGAATTGGTTGTAATCCCTTATGTCACCATCTAATATCATGTCATTAATGTCAACAAAATCCCACACATCATATTCCGTATGGTCTCCTATTGTCCTTTCAACTATAACAGGTTCATCAAATTCTTCCTGTTGTTCTAGAGCGTCTTCTAGTTTTTCTACAAATTCAAAATTCATAACAATATTATTTAAGGTTTATGTAATAACGGTATAATAATTAAATTATTGTGTTTCATATTCCATTGAGGCCTTTTAGTAGAAATGCGCATAATATATCAATCGTATATTCAACCAAAATCAGATTAAATTTTCCTTAAAAATTATTTGAACTTTTAACTTATTGAATAACAGGATTATTGATTGAGGCTTCTTGGTGAATAATGCACCCACATAAAGAACAAAGACCGCTCAATTAAAAAAAAGTTGTATCTTTGCACCATCAAATTTCAAACAAAATTAATATGAAAGCACTGATTTGGACGAGGGTATCAACTGAAAGACAGGAGGTTGAATCGCAAATAAAGGAAACTGTCGAATATGCAAAATCGCTTGGGTTCGATGAGTTTGTGAACATCAGCAGGGTAGGTGCATCTGCGTACAAGGCAAACAAACTCTATCTAGAAATGATTGATGAATTAAAAAACCTAATTGAAACAGACAAGGACATTAAGGCTGTAGTGTGCTGGCATCTAAACAGATTGGCGAGAAACGACCAGTACGCAATTGAGATTAAGAATTTTTTAATCGACCATAAAGTACAATTATATATAAAAGAACCTCAACTCAAGCTGTTGAACGACGATATGACAGTCAACGAGGGCGCTGAACTGGTGTTCAACATTTTCGCTGCAATGAGCCGTCAGCAAATCAGTGAATTAAAGGCAAAATCACACAGAGCCAAAGTACGCGACAAAGCATTGCACAAGTATCTTGGAGCAAAAGTACCGTTCGGATATAAAGTGGAAGACGGTTTTGTCGTACCAGACGAGGGCAACGCGAAAATAGTCAATGAGTTGTTTGATATGTATGCGACAGGTGAATGGAGCTATCACACCATAGCCAGAGAGTTCAACGAACGTCAAGGCACTAATTACTTTGGCAAACACAATATAAAGTCAATGCTCTATAACAAGCACTATTACGACAATGAAATGTGTCCTCCCATCATATCAAAGGAGCAATATGACAAGGCTGCAGCTAGGAGAGAAGAAAGTACCAGTAGACCACAAGGCAACCGCAATAAAAGGTTCGCTGCCAAACTAATAGAATGCCCTGTATGCGGCAAACATTATACGGCAAATGTGAGGGACTACCGCTGTATCAACGACTGTGACCACCGACGCGTTTCCATCAAAAATTTGGATGGTCTTTTGTGGCTCATTGCCTGCCATTTGGAGAGTGAACGAATGTTGAAGACAGACACCAAAACGGAATTACTTCATAAAAGGGCTGTTCTAGCCACTAAAATTGATTCTGTGGGCAACTATACCACAAAGGGTGAGAAACGCGTTCAGAGAGCCAAAAAAATGGCCTTGGAGGGGCTGATTGAGATTGACGAATATAAAGACATATTAAAACAGGTGGAGGATGAACAGGAGGAAACCAGACGCAAGATAGATGGATGGCAGACTGAAATAACGGAAATAGACCGCTTGATAACTGAAGACACTATGTCACTGAAACGCATACTGGCTATATCAGACCAGATAGACCAATATGATGAACAACAGATGTTCGAAATTGTTCACCGTTGGATTAAGCGTATAACCTTTACCGATGATTGGGTGTTTGCAATAGAGACCCATACTAGAACATATACAGTCAGATATGACCGTTATGGGTTTCCAAGCCGTTGGTTTACCGTCAATGGTCATGCACTTGCAGTTCCTCAGTTCAAACACAGCAAGGATGGTAGTACGATAGTACCTAGTAAATGTAAACCCATTCACCTACCCTATACGTTAGCTTTTTTAAGGGGCTCAGAAATTATTTGAACTTCCAAATATAGCCACCAGCGGTTTTGAAACCATATTTACCATTACAACATTTATTGATATTACCTTGAGTTATACCAGTTTGTCTTGAGGCTTCAGTTGCACTTGGATATTCCTTTATAAACACCATATCAAGTGTATATTGTAGGACTGGTTTTCCTAATGTTGTTGCTATTTTCTTTATACAATTTCCGTAATGAAGATTATAGTAATTAGTACACCATTCAAGATTATCGACACAGTTGTTGGATGGATTTTCGTCTTTATGGTTCACAGTTGGTAGATTTTCTTGGTTTGGTATAAATGCTTCTGCCACTAAACGATGTACTAAACATTGTTTACCTTTATTATCTTTCCATAATGTAACTCGATAATAACCCTTTTTATCTTTTGCTTTTGATAATAGGTGTTCTTTAACTAACCTTTGACCACTATTATTATTCACATAGTGTTCAACTGACTTAACCCTACCAAGGTTGCTTATTTGGTACAACCCTTCATAATCTTTAATGTCTCTCCAAATTTCTACCATGACTATATAACCAAATCTTACTTGTTTTTTCCACAAGTTTCTCAAAAATTTTGCAAAAACCTTTCAAATGTCTGGAGTTTATTGCTGTCATTGCTCCACCAACTGCGTACATACTCTATGTTCTCATTGGTGTAGTTTTCCTTAATGTAGTTCAACACCTCTATATCATCATCAGCCATTAGCAATGTGTATAGCGTTGGATTAACCAGCTCAAGTTCGCCTATATAAGTACTTATATCTGAAGTATCACTTATATCTGAAGTACTTATGTTATATTCTTTTTTATTATTTCTTTTTTTATTCTTTTTTCTTTCTTTTTTATGGGTGTCATTTTGATACCCCAAGGGTGTCATTTTGATACCCCTAGGGGTGTCATTTTGATAGGGTAGGGTGTCATTTTGATACCCCTGTGCTGCATTATTATGGGTGTCATTTTGATACCCTTTGTACCAAACTTTGATTCCATTGTTGGTTTCAATCAAATCTAGTTCTTTCAGTTTGCGCTTTGCTCTTTGCACCGTAGGTACGGATATACCAATCATAACGGCAATCTGTTCATTGGTCAACATACAGCAGTGTAGTTCACCCTCTATGGTATAATACTTGTATAAAGCCAACACAACCTTTGCTGATAAATCTAATTCGCTGTCTTCCAGTATTTCCATTGAAATCCAAATACCTTTTTCCTTGTTCATTGTTATTATTTACGCTACCTTATTATATAAAGCATTACCCTGCCGATGGAGGTAGCGCAGTCCAAGGACAGGGTATTATTGCTTTAGTTCATTCGTTTTTCATCCAATGCGCTACCAATGAAATCAAACTTACCTTTATAATATACAACTTTTTTATTCAATTCACAAATATAAATATCACCAACTTTCAAAAACTTCAGTAGTATAACCAAATCGAGAGCGTTTTTTCCACAAGAAAAACCCTATTCTTAAGAAAAAAGATGGAAAAAATTCTAGTAAACATTCAATCATCAATCCAGTATGTGCTTGACGCTGTGTTGAATCTGACATTCCAACCTTTATACGCTATTATAGCCATCATTCAAGCCATCGTAGAAATCTGGACTGTCAGTGATGATGAAGAAGAACAAGAAGAACCGCAGCCCAATGTGACTGAATACCCAAGCGCAAATGCTGGAAGACCATATCCAGAAGAAGTTGACCTGCCAGCCTGTAATGAGGAACACCATATTGGCTTCAAAATCAACCAGCAGGAACAGGAAGAAATAAACGAGATAAAAAGACAGTTGAACCAATGATATCAGAAGCAATAGAATTAATCAAAAAAATGGAGGGCTTAAGGTTAAAGGCCTATAAACCAGTACCAACAGAAAAATACTACACAATAGGCTATGGCCATTACGGTGCTGATGTGGCAAAAGACATGGTGATAGACGAGGACACAGCGGAGAGAATGTTAATGGAAGACCTCAAAGTATTTGCATATAATGTGAACAAGGCACTCCAGTCATACACTACCGTAAATGAATACCAGTTCGGTGCATTGGTAAGTTTTTGTTTTAATGTCGGTGTCGGCAATTTCCTAAAGTCAACGTTATTGAAAAAAGTACGCAAAGACCCCAACGACCCTACTATTGCCGATGAGTTCAACAAATGGGTTTACGCAGGAGGAAAAAAGCTGATGGGGCTTGTGCAGCGCAGACAACTTGAAGCCACTCTTTATTTTAAAAAGGCGCAGATAATCGACGCTGGCCATCACTGCAATTTAAAATAAAAGATAAATTGAACTATGAGTGAAGCAAGGGGAGGAATACCAAATTCAACAAGGATGCGTCAAATGGTTTAGATTGCAATATCCTCACTACTTATGTTTCAGTTGCCCTATGGAGGCGACATACCGAAACAAGACATACTTTTCCAATATAGGCGCAATGGCAGGCGTATCAGACCTTATAGTTGTATTGCCCAATCAAGTGCTGTTCATTGAAATGAAAAGCAAGACTGGAAGGCAGAGTGTGGAACAAAAAACCTTTCAACAACATGTAGAACAACTGGGGTTCGAATACTGGATAATACGTTCGTTCGACGAATTTAAATCATTAATTGAAAGTAAATTGAATGAAAGATAAAATAGTACATACAGCTGAATGGATATTGGTGGTGATTTTAGGGGTATTGCTCATATACACAGCATACAAGTCATACACAGTTAAAGAGAAATTAAACTATATAACCACAACAGACACCATACATTACACTAATACAATCACCAACTGGCAGCATGATACAGTATATATCAGCAGGTTAGACACCATCAAACTACCAGTTGTAGATACAATCAATGACACCATCATTAAATTAGATTCAGTTTTAGTGCAAATCCCCATCAACACATACGTCTATGACACTACTATTACAGATTCCACTTATAGAACCTCATTAAGAGCCGTTCTGAGCGGCTTTCAATGCCAGATGGATTCATTATACCTTAATACAGAGATAACGCCTCAGAAGCCGCAAATAACCCATAAAAACTGGTATCAGCATTTATGTCCTGCAGTTGGAATTGGATTCGGTACTGGTGGGTTTGGAATTTTTGCTGGCATCGGATATGAATTGTAAAATTTTTTTGAAAAACTTGAGGAAAAAATGCCGTCGATTTGGTTATAGAGTCGAACGAAAAAAAATATAAATGTGATATGCAAGACAAAGAGACAATGAAAAACGAGGTCTATACCCCAATGCAACAAGTTAAAGACAGATTCTATAATGCAAAGACGCAGGAGGAATGGAATGAAATCAAAGAGGATTATAAGGCAATAGTAGCCAAAGCCAAAGAACTAATGGACTGTTCATTCTTCGACAAGTGGAACGAGGGCAACCAACAGACCATTACCAAAATTTACTCTTACAAGGAAAAGCTTTTCAACAAGAAAACATTTGTTGCACAACCTAAGCAATCTTACATATTCCGCGAAAACGAGGGCGAAGCATTCGTAAGATTATGCAATGCGTTGGCTGATTTTTTAGAGAAAAAAAGATGATTTATTTTGAAATTTTCTGAAAGTTCTGTATATTTATAATAAAGATTAAATGTATGGAGAAAGTAATTAAACAAACAGTAGGGACAGTAGGAGAGCGGCACACCAATGATGAAGAAATCGCTTGGGTGAATGCGTTGAAAGCGATAGACGAAAGCAAGGAAATGCGGTTAATTTATGAAAATTCATTGAAAGACCTTGCAAGGGCAATGTTCGATATGACGGACGAAGACTTTGAAAATAATGAAGTTAAGTCTGTCGAAAATGCAGAATACCAAGATGAGAGATGAATATGAAAATGTTGGCAGGGAATATGTACAAATGCTATTTGATGAAATAAACAGACGCTACCCTAACACTACCATTACTAACGTAACTATACCAGAAGACCCCTTGACTACTTATGACATGACAGCGACTATCAACGGTAACATTTACTACATCGAGAACAAAACAAGGGGGAAATCTTATGACTACAACAAACTGAAAGATAAAGGGTTTTTACTAAGAGGACACAAGAATAACGGACAGAACACACTATTTGCGTACATATTCCCAAACCAACAGATAGTAATGTTGACAACACCAGAACAGTTAAGCGACATTGAGCCAGAACCAGTAAAGGTGAAACACAAGTACACAGTGGATAAAGACAGTGAGCCAGAGATACAGTACAACTACAATGTACCGTTGGAAAAGTGGTGGGTATATAAAGTGTTCCCATGGCAAATAATTAACAAACCAGAAAACAAATGAAGAAATATTTACAGGATTTAGCGTATAAATGGCTGAAAAAGACAGACTACCATTTCCCATTGCCAGTGGTGGAGACGTTAATACAGCCAGAGAACCTCAAGAGATACCATGCACAGCGCATAGTGCCGTACAGAGAGAATTTGTACTATGAAAACATGGAGGGAGAATACATAAAAACTTTTCGGTTCGATATAGCAAATGAGTTATTGAATGAAATAATCATCAAAGAAGAAGAGGTGCCTGAAGGTGTTAAACTGAGCTGCGATTTGTTGTTTCAATGTATATAAATGGATAAAGTATAATAATAAATACCTATTTAATTTTTGAAGTTTTAGCTCTATTTGAGTTGTGAGGCACTGTCGGGATGATAGCGCCTTTTTTTTGTTTTTGGGCTATTCTTTAAATAAAAGGAGAAAAGTAAAAAATGACCCAAAAACATCATATAGTAACCGATGCAAAAAAATTCTGGCTGGCAACTTTCCTTTGTGTTGCTGGTGTTATATTAATGTTCGTAGCACTATTTCTGCCTCCAGTTGGTCTGGTGTCAACAAGTGTGCTTACAGGTTCTGGTGAGCTGTTGCTTACAGGCGGAGCTATATTAGGCGTAGATGTGGCATATTCAATCAAACTCAAACAATTGCTTTCGGATTATATCGACAAACACCAAGAAGACGAGAAATAAACCAACCACAGTATTTTAACCAAATAAAGGCGATTTTTTCCATAAAGGATAAATCGCTTTTTTTCTATTCTTACTAAAACAGATTAAATTATTATGGCAGATACATTAACAAAAGAAAAAATCATTAATATCAAGACGCAAGGAGCCGAGAAAAATGTAAAAACTCTAAAACAGCAAATACGCGAGTTGAGAGAACAGATGGCTCTATTGGAGAAAGGAACAGTTGAATATGACAAGGCATCACAGAAACTGGCAAACCTCAATCAGAAAAATATAGAAATCCAAGAAGCTTTAAAGTACAGCAACAAGGACTTGGGTGCGACATTGTCGAATTTGACCACTGTAGCGACAGGCGTAGTGGGTGCCATTTCCTCTATCAACGGTGTTATGTCTTTGATGGGTGCCGATTCTGAAGAAGCCATGGAAGCTATGAGAAAGATTCAGTCGTTCATGGCAATCATACAGGGCATGTCCGCAATCGACACAGCAATCAAAGCCTTAAAGGGTCTTACCGTAGCTTTCAGGGATTACAACGTAGTAAGAGGCGTTAACGCTGGTGTTGTCGCTGGTGCTGCAACCTCAGAACTGGCTGAGGCTGGTGCAATAGCCGACAATACTGTCAAAATGCACAAAAACAATGAAGAGGCAGTAGAGTTCAACAAATTAAATAGAGAGGGTAAAAGTGATGTTGATAAATCAAAAAAGGCTATTGATGAAGAAACACAGTCATTGTTACAGAATACCAAACTGACTATTGCCAACAAAGAGGCAAAGAAAGGTGAGACTGAGACTGCACAAAAGCTTATTGATGAATTAGAAAAATTAAATAAAGTACATGAGGCTGAAAAGAACAAAGGAACTGAGGCAGCTAGACAGGTTGTTTTGGAAGACTACCAAAAACAAATAAGAGACCTAAAAGACACTATTGCAGAATTTGAGAAAAGCGGTTTAGATACAAGCCGTTCTGAAAAACATTTATCTGACCTTGAATATAGTTATGCTAAATTAAGAACGACCGCTGTGCTGACAACTGGTGAAATAGGAAATGCTTGGGATAATTTGGAACTCCAGTTAGAGCAATTTGTTGAAAGCGGAGCAACAAACGACATAAAGAGGGTTGAATCGCAAATGAACGATTTAGCAAAAGCCATGTCACCAGAAGACTTGAAAAAAAGGCTTGACGAAGTCAATTCAGACTTGAATGATGCACAAGAACAACTTATGGAAAACCTTGAAAAAGGTTATGGCAATTATGCAAACACAATCTATCAAGAACAGAAACAGGCACTTGACATACAGAAAAAGGTAATTTCAGAAAATTTATCACACCAAGAAAATCTGGCATTCCAGGAACAGTACTACAAAAAACAATTAGA
>Ga0310697_10003901_pt1 | contig 14901 bp, 27 predicted proteins | sample 172DNAGHGlowgp2_FD_203883 | JGI IMG/M metagenome (GOLD analysis project Ga0310697, IMG submission 203883) | Sheep rumen microbial communities from Palmerston North, Manawatu-Wanganui, New Zealand - 1728 DNA GHGlow gp2 (v2) (version 2) | ecosystem: Host-associated > Mammals > Digestive system >...
GATCTTCTTCTGAGTTGTTTTGTTCTTATCCATAATATACGTTTCTTTGATTATTATTTCTTTGCTGCAAAGATAGGCATAATTTCCGGAATATGCAAACTTTTATACGAAGTTTAACAGTCCCGATAATCTTTTAACATCTGTTTGGACTTTCCCTGTTTAGCCTCATCCTGTCAATAAACGAAAACAGGACTTGTTACAACTCCACATTTCCCGTGTGCAAGAAAAAAGAATGCCCGGAATCCCACTCACAAGGTCCGGACATTCCAAAGAAATAATAATTTTTAGTATGGATATTGTGAGTTTCTTATGCTTTCATCCTCACTCTGCGCATCTCACCGGAAGTGAGCATATTGCCGTTGACAACTGCGCAGTCGTCCTTGAACTCAGTGATGACACCGGTGACATCATCGAGAGTGTCCATATCAACCAGTTCCACACCGTTGCAGAGTACAGACACTGTGTCACCCTTGGTGAGGGACTTTCCGTCTGCATCCCTCATCTGGAAGAAATTATCCTGAGTCTTTGTCTTTTTCAAACGGACAGATGTCTTCTTATCCGTCTTATTCGTCATCTTATTATTCATATCTTTTCTTTTTAATATAATTGTTCTTGTTTGTCTTGAAAGGAAGCGGGACTGTGACATCCCGCATTCCGGGGTTATATAAGAGATAGTCAAGGAAGCGAGTTATGCCTGCTCGATGCGATATGAGATACCGCTCGGATTCTCCTTGCCTGTAGGCACGAGCTTGAAGAAGCACTCCTTCTGGCCGATACAGGTCTCGTTGAACCACTTGAGGATTGTTCTCTGGAATGCATCACCGTTGATGCAGAACGTAGAGTTGCGGCTGCGGTTCTTTCCGCCCTTGCCGTAGGGATGGAGACGCGAGATTGTCGGCGACTTGTACGGAGCACGGGTACGGTTAGCCTCCTTCTTGAAGATGAGGTTGATGCTTCTGGACTGCATCAGGTCAACAACCTTATTGGTCATTTCCGCAATCTTGCGGTTGTCCTCAGAACCGATGGACACATATGTGTAGCCGTCGTTGTACATCTGACGGGCCAGCTTGGAATCTATCACCATCGGAGCGAGCTCGTTGCTGTTCTTGTGGCAGCGCATGCGCATCATCATAGAACCCGGCTTTACGCGGAAATAACTCCCCTGCTTGTAACCGGATGCCCGCTCTCCCGATGCACGGGTTCCTGACAGGATGGAAGTGGACTTTTCAGAAGGTTCATTGACAGATGCCCTGCAGAAGGCACTGACGAGAACTTCCTTCACCTTGTCAACGCTGACCCAACCCGGCCAGTTGTTCTTGTAGAGGGCGACAACCTCCTTTGTATGGCGGAAGTTAGGCACCAGCATATGATAGCGGCCGAAGCGGGCCAGATAGACTGTGATGCGATTCTCGGAGAGTCTGCGGACTTCCTCAGCAACGAGGTCAGAAGTCACCTTCAGGTCCTCACCGTTCTGAATCATCGTGATACCCTCACGGATTGCGTTGCAGACAGCGTCAATATCGATGAGAGGCAGATGCTGCTGTGCAGACTTCTTCTCATTATTAATAATAGTCTCGGGATTCTCTTCCTGTGCCGGAGTCTCTACAGCGTCAACAACCGTTTCCCTTGCGGGACTCTCCTGGTGCTGCTCGTCCAGACCGTCGAAAGAGATAGTGATAACCGGACGGAATCTCTCCAGTTGTGCAACCATACTTCTGACAGCGACACTCGCCATCTTCCTGGATGCTTCCTCGATAGACTTCTGAAAGTTCGGAGTCATCGACTGTTGAATACTTGAAGAGATAATCTCTTCCATCTTCTTGATGTTCTCTTCGGAGAGACTCATCATCGGCATAGTGCTCTTAATATCCATATACTTTGTTCTTTATTAAAGATTAAACTTTCGTTGAATTATTATTTCTGAGTGCAAAGGTAAAGGTTTTATTTGAGACTTGCAAACTTTTGAGAGAAAAAGTGCATTTCTTTAAACTTTATTGACAATTAAATTACCGTAGTTAGGACTCGTTAGGAATTTCCCGCTATTACTGCTGACTGAGAGACCATCCGCAGTTGAGACACTTGCCCATCGGATCCAGGAAGTCGCCGCACACGGGACAGAACTCGTCCTCGAACGCTTCCTCCGGACTCATTACAAGACCCGTTTCGATAGCGACTGCATCGATGAACTTATCCTTGAACTTGCTTGAAAGTTGTCTGTACATCTCCACTGGGTTGTCATCACAGAAATTCTCATAAAGAGTCATTAAATCAGCTTCGTCCGGATTATTATTCTGTAGTCTGGACAGGACCTTATCATTGAACCGCTTCGGGTCTGCGAGCAGGTCCATCACCCGCATAATCACATCTTTCTCGTCCATAGTTATTGTTAGTATTTGTAATTTTGTTCCAGTTGTTCGAAGTCAATCTCTTTGGGACTGTTCTCGTATGTAATGTCCGGAAACAGCCACTCGTTGATGACAGGTACACCGTTGTCGATGTCAGAGTCCGGAATATCCGTCCAGCCGCCGTTGCCTGTCCGGTGAGGACAGTTCCTGTATCTGCGAAGCTTGCCGTCGAGCGAACGTGCAGTCCAGCACTTGTAATAAAACCAGAAGACTTCCCTGTCCATATCGTCACTTGTTTTCTGTGAATACTTTATATAAATCAGCATCGTGCTGTTTCAGCCACTCCATCCAGAGATTGAATTCCTCTGCGGACTCTTCATCAATCCACTTGTCTGTCGTCTTCTCACGATATGCACGGAACCGTCTCAAGAGAGCCCGGTACTTCTCAATCTTCTTATAGTAGTCCTTGCATATTTCGTGATAGTTGTTCTCACCGTACTCACCGTCATCGCAGAGCGGCGTGTCAGATTCCAGGAAGAACATATCGTGCTTCGAGCAGTACATGTCGAATTGCTCGGAGAAGTACTGCACGGGGCTGCATTCACTGGTGCGGGTGATTCCGGCGAACAGAGAAAAGTCCCAGCTGGAGAACTTGCAGTCCTCACACTGGAGCGGAATTTGATTATGTTTACATTTGTTGCACATATGTCCCTGTTTGTCGGTGTTATTATGAATCCGGTTTTACGGGCAGAGTCAAGTCCCAGTAATGCTTCTCCTTGGTGAACGGATCTATATAGTAGAGAAAGTCCGGATTCTTGATGAACTTCTTGCCGTTGTAGTAGAGCTCGTAGTACTTCACTGTCTCTTCGTGGACGTTGTTGCGGAATACTCTCAGCAGGATGCCGTCGAAGTTGTTCTTTGCGAACAGTTCCTTTGCCTTCTCACGCATCTCCTGGAGCGAAGTGTAAATGGCTCCGATTTCCTGGTAGAGATAATCACCGTTGACCACAGTGTTGTCCTTGACACCTTCGAATACGAAATGCGAATTGTAGTAGTGCATAAGCGACAGTGTTATAAGTCCATTATTCTACGAGTCTCTCTTCCCGGTCTGAAGGAAAGTACGATGTGTTGAGTTCTTCTCTGAGTCTGTCGAGAATCCGGTGATTCTCAGCGATTGCATCATCCAGTTCCGAATTCCTCTTCTCGAGAATATCCACCACCATCGGAATGTCTATGGATCCGTCTTCTTTGACTGCTTCCGGGAATTTCTCCCGGATAACATTCACGCAATGATGAGCAGGATTGAAAGTTCTGTCCAGACTATTCCGGACAGTCCTGCACATCTTCCTGATGATATTCTTAATCTTAGCCATAACAGTCTTTATTTCTTGTTTGTGACGAATGTCAGGTTATTCTCGTTCTCTTCCAGTCTTTTGCGGACGTTCTCAAACTCACCGGGATAACGTTCGCGGACACTCTTGACGAACTCGACAGCGTTCTTCTTTTCATCTTCAGTGAGTTCACGCGGACAGTCCGTGAATATCAAGTTATTTTCATCGCTGACATAATCCAGGAACTTCTCTATCCAGGATTTGCGCTGGTCTGTCAGCAGATGACGCTTAGCCTCTTCATCAAAGATGTAGACGGTCTCGCCGATGACACAGAATCCTCTGATATAGCAGTCATAGTCGTTCCAGTTCTCTTCGTAGAACTCCGGTGTATGCGGATTTCCCTCGAAGTCCAGGTACTGCTTGAGCGAAATATCACCCTTGTCCTTGAACTTGAGAACAATCATTTGTTCAATGGTCCGGACTCTATTCTCGTCCAGAATATCGGCTGCTTTCTTCAGGTCGATGATGCCGGTGGGTCCGACTGATTCTGGACATTCCTTCAGTATATCCTTCACGAGCTGCTCACCCGGAGATTCCTGGCGGCGGCACATCTTCTTTATCCAGTTTATAATCTTTGCCATAATATCTTAATTCCTGCTTAAGTAATTAGTAATTTCCGAGAATATCAGCAGCAGGACTGTCATAATGAATCCGGCTATTGCAACCGGAACCATGATGAAGAATCCCACTGTGCATACAAGACCGGTCCCGAGACAGGCAACGATTCCTGTTGCATACTGACGGAACTTCGAGTATTCATCAACGCCGGGTCCGCCGAGAGCCATGGTGGAAACCATCAATCCGGGGAATATGCTCGTGATGACGAACACTATGATTGCCGTTATTATGAGTCCTTTAATTATCATATATGCTGATTTTAGTAAAGACCTTCCTGGATGTTTCCAGCAAGACGTTCCAGATACGTTACTTCTCGCTCGTTCATATTCCGAATCTCCTGCTCAGTGAAAGTCTCCTTCATCGCATAGAAGAAGTTATACCAGTTCTCTGAGCATCCCATCGAGTTGCGGGCAGTATTCTGCTCCAGTTTCTCGATACCTTCCAAAACCTCACTTACTTTCATATCTTCTTATTCTTTTTCCAATCTAATTCCGAACAACTCAAGTACGAAGATGATTACTCCCCACACCATCAGCAATATTGCTATAGGCAACCAGAAGACTGCGATAGCGATGTGAACTATTGTCAGCAGCACTGGACGCTTCTCAAGCCAAGGGTTCGGCTGGTCAGCAGCGAACAAAGAGATGAGACACCCGATGCCGAGATATGCGATGACACTCATTATCTTCGCAACGCAACTGAAGATACCCAGTTCTACGAGCACGTAGCATACAGCCACCATAATAGTCCATTCAAGGATTGTCTTGATAAAATCTTTCATACTCCTGTGCTTTTAAATTATTATTTCTTTGCTGCAAAGATAGTCATAATAATCGGAATTTGCAAATTTCTACAGACTCTTTAACCGAACAAGCAATCTTTTAACTTTTATTAACTACATATTCGAGTGTGTATCATATGCTTTACTTTTCTAAAGTTTCTAACTCTTCACCATCGAATCGCTCAACGAACTCATCGATACTCAACTTATCCATATCCCAAATCCAGTTCTCAATATCGATTTCGTAATTATATTCGATATGCGGACCGTCATATGAGTTCGGATAATATGCTGCCCAATAACCCCATTGGTCATATACATGCTCTTCCGGATGCTGAACCATCCAGTCTGCTGCTTCTTTTGAATTCTTGAACTTCATACTCTTGCGTTATATTTTGAAAATTCCGGACTCAACATTGCTTGCTGAAGTTCGTATGTACCCATATTACTACTGAGACTTTCACAGATATGCTCGATAATGTCATCATCATTCCAGTCGGACTGAATGTCTTTGTCAGTTTCTATCTGCTCAACGAAATAGTTCTTTCCGTTCTCATCAAGGAAGAAATCCGTATAGCACCAACGAGTAGTGCCGAAGTTCTCTTTGACGAAAGCTTCTACTTTCTTATAGATGTAATCGATGTTCATACTCTTTTTCTTTTATCTGCTTTTGCTTTTGTTTTTCTCTCTATGAGTTTCATACCTTGTCTGTAAAGATGCAATGATGTAGGGTCTGCGTGACCGAGAGTGAAATACCACCAATCATAAATAAATCCCCAGACTACGAACAGAGGCCAGAAAACCGTTACGGCAATTACGAATACAGTGTGTTTAACTACATCTAATGTAGTTTCGGTATCACCATATCCTGTCATCGCAAAAATAAAACTGATGACACATCCGCACAGATACGGAATTCCAAGTACTATAATCAATAATATCGTAACCATACTCTTTTAAATTATTATTTCTTTGCTGCAAAGATAGTAATAATAATCGGAATTTGCAAATTTCTACAGACTCTTTAACTGAAGAGGCAATCTTTTAACTTTCTTTACCATGATGCTCTGAAAAACATGAGTAAGCCGTAGACAATTTGAACAAAAAGCGGAGCCGTTAAGACTCCGCTTTTATTTGATTAATGAATTCGTCTATCCTCCGGCAAGCCCGTGCTTTCTCTGCCTCTAAGTCTGCAATCAACGCTTCTTTCTCCGTATAGTAGAACATTCCTTCATCGAAGATATTCCGGCAAGCGTACCGGTTGGACTCTCCCTCACTCGGCCCATAATGAATCTTGGATGCTCCGTTCATCTCAATTAACCGGATAAACGATTGCCTGAATCCAGTCATCTTGCTGACATCATCTGTATCCTGCAGGACATGCTTGACTGAGATAGTCCGGACTTCCTTCGTCTCACCGGAGTGCTTATGTGTCAGGCGGAACCATAACACGTCCCCGTCCTTGAGATCATTAATCTTCTTCATTTATGTATGAGGCTGTTGACAATTCCGCGGACTTTCTCAACGTATCCTGGAGTCAGTTCAATCCAGTTAATCGGAGACTCGCTCTTCTGGGAGAGTGAGTAGATGATGAGCGGATTATGCACGACAGCAATCACCTGGGTCTGTTCCTTGTGGAAAGACAGAACGGACATTACCTGGTTGATGTTCTGAATATCCAGGTTACGGTCTGGCTCGTCCAGCAGCAGTGTCCATTCATCCGGACATTCCTCCTTCGACAACCGGTGTGCATCGCAGTAGTCAATATAAGAAGGCCAGAGTTCACGGAACTGCTCGCGGTAGTCGAACTTCAGTTTCACCTTGCTGGAGAAGATATATTCGAACAGTGCGTTCAGTGCGATGTTCACACCCTCGCCGGTAGATGAGTGCATCTGTAAGAACGTGGCTCCGAACGACTCGAAATTCTTCATTGTCTCGTCCGAGGACTTCTCCGTGGCATGACAGAGTCTGAAGATATTCTTGTCATAGTCTCCGTACACATCGACACCGTCCAGGAGCGTATTACTCAGACCATTGTGATGTCCGTACATCTTCGAGATGTTGCAGTTGTAAATCCCGCGATCGCACTCTGTCTCACCCACCATCATATATCTGCGGATGATGTTCAGCAGCGTAGTCTTGCCGGAGCCGTTCTCACCCACGATGATGTTCACCCCAGGCTGGAATTCATACGTAGTTCCGTTCTTGAAGTTGGGAAGGTCCGGCAGATAACGCACGGGACACTTCGTGTTGTCTTTGATATAAACCTTTGTAATCATATTAGAAAGTTTCTTCTATAGAGGAATGATTATAATGTCACTTGGGAGTCTCCGTCTTGATGTACCCGCAGTTGAACATAAAGTTGATGATGCCGTATATCGCTTCGTCGTTTTTCTTGACGAACTGCTGATTGACATAGTCCCAAATCTCATCGATAGGCATATTGTCTATCCTGTTCTTGGATAACTTGTAATTATGTGCAATGTGCTTGATACGCTCTCGGGTCTCAGTCAGCTTTCCTTCCCAGACATAATCCGGCTGGATAACCTGCCACTTCTCGGACATTGCCTGACAGACGGAAATCTTCGTGTTCTTGTCGCGCAAATCTCCGAGCGTATAAATCTCGCTGCTGTCCTCGTGCTTGACAGCGATGTCATCCTCCGGATGTTCCTCCAGATACTTGTATGCATCCGTGAGGGTTATGCTAATCGGAGAGATGATGTTCCAGTATTTGTATTTCTTTTTATCTAACATAATATAAAGTGGTTTCGTTATAACGTCACATATTACTTAATCCGGATTGTATCACCGACCTTGTAGTTCTCATCTGTCAGGAGAACGTACTTCCCGGTAGCAATACCTTTCCTGGCAACGTGCTTGACTTCGACACGGTACTTGTATCCGTGCGTATCATTTGTCTCTATTTTATTGACTACTCCGTCCTGCATTGCAACTTCGTCACTATAGTTGCATGATACAAGCAACAGTCCGGATATAAACAATATCAGCTTTTTCATAATCTTCTTTCGATTCCGTTGAGCTTGTAGTGACGTACGGTCAGGAACTCCTTGTCTGGATTGTCCATCTTCCAGCGCATCTCGTACTTCTCCGCGTAGTTCTTGAAGTCACGGTAGATTTTCTCCGGGTCTTCTTCATAGTAATTCACGAGAAGGTCCAAATCCGGACAACCACCTCTCATAGAGATTTTCACACACTCCCGTAGATTCGAGAGATAGACTTCTTCCTGCTGCTGGCGGCTGAACCTGCGCCAGAAGTTACAGATTAGATTGAATAGTCTTTTCATATGCTTTTTGTTTTAATGTCTTCGGATTAGTAACAGGATTATCTGCTATATGTTATTGCTTCTTTGCGTATTTGATTCTCTTTCCCGTCAGAGGATCGATGCTCTCCATTCGCTTAGTCTTGGTTGACAGCTGTGCCTTCCAGTGCTTACCGTTGTTGTACGGATTGGGATACTCGATTCTCTCAAAGTCCTTCGGATTTCCAGATTCGTCTTTGGAGATTACCTCGCCGGTCTCTACATTGACGATGATTCCCGGCTCAATTTCTTTGAAATCAACAGTCTGCGTGAAAATGAACAGATTCTCATTACTACTTTTCCAGTAGTAGTTACTCTTAATACATCTTGGCCTCTCTGAAGTATAGATTCTAGAGAAATCTTCTGTAGAGTATATGCTGCATATTCCATCCTTGGATATTGTAGTGAAACGGTTCGGATATTTGATATCGTAAATATCGAACTGCCACTGGTCGAACATCAAGTTTCCGTCTTCGGAGATGATGTTGTACATATAATATTTGTAGTCGTAGTTGATATTCTCTAACATCTTCTGTTCTTCTTCAGTGAGTCTGCGACTTACGACCGGCCGTCCGCCTATCATAGCGTGTAGTTTCCAGTCGGATGTGAACTCAGCGAGTCTGTTTCCGTCGTAATCGTAGCAGACTGTTGTGTTATTATCTGTCTGGTAATACAGAACATTGTTGATGTCGGTGAAAATACGTTCCGGAGCAGAGAACAATGCATGCTTCTTGCGGATGTCGTAGTATGAATATACATTATTCTTGTCTGCTATACGGAAGCGGTCGTCAGTGACTCTGCTAATTTCCAGTTGATGTTCGGGAAGAATGAATTTATCATCTTCATCGATGATATTATAGAGTTGTCTGTTCTCTATGTCGTGTCCGGCAGTAATGACAGTGCTTCCGTACAGTTTCTGATATTCACGATTGGATTCTGTGATTAAGTCTGCTGGGCATACGGCGGGTGCTTCATACGGGATGGCAGTATCGATGATCCTCTGCTTTTCGCTTGCTACGCGGTCGTACTTTTCTTGTCTGACCTCGCGGAAATCTTCCATCATCGCCTTACGTTCCTTATAGAAATATTCCTTGTCTGTTATCTCATCATTACTGTCACGGTTTAAATATGAACTTTTGCGGCAACGTCCGAACATTGCAGTTGCGAACATTCCCATAGGTCCGTCGAACATGCAATCTGGCATAAATCCGTGATGCATTCCGAAGTTACGACATGGTCTCATCATCATATATTCAATCTCCTTGCCTATATTTCTGCGGATTCTGAAGTCTTCGTCTTCATCATCGTTGAAAGTTGCAACTAGTAATTCAGTGCACATAACCATAAATGCTTCGATGAGCAGGTCCACTGCATCATCTGTTTCCGGATTAATGACTGTGTTGTCAGCGTTATGTGCTGATAACTTTCCGTTCTCGATGATGACGTATTTGCCATCTTCACGCGTCCACTTAAATAATGTTGTCTCGTTGTTCATAATCCTGCTCTATATTTTCTTGATTTCTGTTAAATCCATAACTTTCTTCAGCCATTCCTCTGTCGGAAGGTCTCCGTATATATTCACGCAGACTCCGGCCTGTTCAGCGTTCCGTGCGTTACTTGCGTAGTACGGAGATATATCGACTCCGCTCAGGATTCTCCGCCAGAAGTTCAGTCCGTTGAAGAAAGATTTCTTCTGATCGATGTTCCAGTTATCACCGTAGAGAAGCGTGAACGAACTCTTCTTGATGACATTCTCCTTGAACTTGCGGATTGTATCTTCCGTAATCTCCCGGAGACCGAGTTCAGCATCTGTCTCGAGCGTCTCGTACTCCAGCCAGACTTCCGCAGACATATCACCGGACTCAAGAGGATAGTCCGGATATTCCGGATACATCTTCGTGATGTTCACGTATATCTTGTCGTCCGTCAGCTCGGGAAAGTCCTGCTTGACGAACCCGACTTCCCTTTCGAGTTCAGCCTTGAACTCGGCATATGAACCGTAGTACTCGCTACAGACTCTCTTCTTTCTCTTAATCGTCTTCTTATCCATACTATAATGATGTTTATAATAATCCGCGTTGTTTCTTAATTTCAGCGATACGAGTCTCTGCCTTGGCAATCCACTCTTCGTTCTTGTCACAGTAGTTCTTCGTCCAGAGTTCGGGATGAGCTTTGACAAAGTTACAAGTCCACTCCGCTGCTTCGAGCCAGTCCGGTTTGACATCATCTGGAATGCAGCACATCTTAGCGTACTCACAGAGAGGATATATGCTGAACTCTCCGATGAAACGGTGCTTCGGATACTTCTCCTTGGTCGGCACCTCGAAGTCGTTCAGACGCTCTTCTGTCTTGAATATCAAATCGACATCCTCTGAAATATCCACGTACAATGAACGGTTATATTCATTGACGACATCATCTTCTGTTATTTCATCTTCGGACTTTCCGGAAGTAATGCAATTCATCTCGCATCTTGTACGAGCGAAACCGAGCATATCTATACTCTTACGCAGATGGAACTGGAGAGACTTCTCGATTGCCTGCTGCATTGTCGGAACATTCCCGATTGGAGAATCCGTGTAGTCAGTTGTAGTTATCTCAACCAGCTCACCGTTCTTCCACTCGTATCCGTTGCCGTTCGTACAGAACAGATGCTCATAGACTGCCAATGCGTTGATGCTTACACTCGGGTAAAGCATCAGGCTTCTTTTAACTGTATCCTTGACGTTCATAAACCAATACTTTATTAATTATTATTTCTGTGGCAAAGGTACAAATAATTTTCGGAATAAACAAATTTTTCAGAGATTATTTTCAAGAAAATCAAAAGTTTAACTTTCGTTCACAGTTCGAACACAAAATGGGATTTGTTACAACTCCACATTTCAGATCTCTTTATAAAAAGAAAATCCGGACAGTTCCCACTCAAACTATCCGGACTTTCCCTACTCTATTACTTATCTTGCTTATTACTTCTGCCAGCCGCTTAAGTTCATGTATTCACCATAGCTTGTAATCTTTGCTGGCTGTTCTGCATCATCCGGTAACTTGTCTGGGTCTGGACCAGGAACAATATCATCATCGATACCGGGATACGGAGTATGCGGAATCGTCTCGTCATACTCAGCCGGCACGTTTACACGCATCGTGTTGACACCAACTGTATCGAATGTTCCCGGATTTTCCTCATCATCACTTTCAGTAGCGAACTGATAGCGGGGCTCGCTCATTCCCCAGCCAGTATCCCTGCGGTAAGTTACCCAGCCTTCAGTGAAGTAGTTCGGGTCTTTCTTCTCATCCCGGAGATATTCCAGAGCCATATCCGCAGCGTGATAAGGCCAGTCACCGGGGAACGCACTCTCCAGGAACGGACTGTCCCACTCTTCCACATAGATGCTGTCCAGATTGCTGTCTGAGAAATATGTGATGACGGTGATGATGTTGCTGTATGACTGATCCTCATGAATAAGAACAGTATATACACCGCGACACGAATGATTCTCCGGCATTCCGTGTTCTTCATCCAGCAGAATTGTCACCATGCCGTCATCCGGGTCTTGCTTCTTGTACCATCCCCGGAATTCATACATCACCAGGAGTGCTTCCGGATAATTCTCAGCTGCCCATTTGCGTGCAAGGACATTCATCCTGTACAAGAGGTCGTTGAAATCCGCAACCACCGGAGTCTCGTAATGCGGATACTCTCCATGTGTAGAGGGACTTCCGAGATTATTGTTCCCGAAAGAACCCGTGAACTTGTTGTTTGCCATTTCTTTATCTAAATTAGTTTTGAATAGACTGTGAGTCTTGGATTATTTATTGAGCGAAAATGAGGATTTGTAACAAGACCAACCGGGTGACTCAGAGAGAATAATCCGGATTCAGGAAAATCCCGTGCAGATAAATACACTGTGTGTTCGTTTTAAAATTAATTCTTTCTAATTGTACAATGGCAAAGTATTATGATGAAGAGTACAGGGATGCTATCTGCTACACGGACCCTGCTACTGAAAAGTTCGACCGTGACGGTGACGGTGTTGTCTGCTACGGTGAGTATTTCAACCTCAAAGGTTGGGACAAGGATCGCGGCTTCGGCAAGGATGCTATCTGATCCGTGAAAACTGAAAAAGAAAAATCCGGGGAGTTCGTTGAGGATTCTCCGGATTCTTTTTATCTAAATGCGGAGTTGTAATGAGTCCATATTTGACGATCGCAAAAAGAAACAGCCGACTACTATTACAGCCGGCTGCTCGCTTCAAACAAATACTATGTAATCATTATACATATTATTTGTTATATAACATATGCTTGCATAAATCTATAATCATCTGTTCGCTGTCAAATGACGACCATGAATCTGATTCGTAATAATCCCTTGCATGGAATGAAAGCCATTGACGAATTTCTGAGAGATTCACCATCTTGTCTTCAATGAGACAATTTATATTGCGGACACGCTCATCAGTATCCGGAACTAGTTCATCCTCAGATACGGCCCACCAGTCATAGTCTTCCGGAGTATAGAGATTTCCATCCTCAGTTTCAAGAACTTCTTTCACTCGGTCTCTGTAGAATACACCGTCTTTCTCGTAGAAGATATTGTCTCCTTTATTCAGTTTCTTAGCCATAATCTGATGTTATTTACCGTTTATGCATTATTACATCCGCGGTCGACTTCTTCTTGCCATTCGCGGATACGTTTCAGATTCTCTTCGCTTAAACCAGTATCATCACCCATACTCTTGAGCATTCTCTGGAATTCTTCAACAGAATCATTTGCTGGAATGAAATCGTCTTTAATTCTCTCGAAAGGTTTGAGATGATTCTTCAGAGTATCACGAGCAGTCTCTCCTGAGAACGCACCATAACGTTCTTTATGGAAGTTGATATAATCCTCTTCTGTCATATTCCAGTGTGTTACTGAATCAACGACACTTGAGAAGCGACAATATAATCCGTTTGGTTGTTTTGCAATATAAGCACCCATAACTTTATTTGTTTTAATTACTTTTTCTTGGGAACAATTCTGAAGTATCTCTGATGCTGGTCAATCTTCATATCCAGGATGTCAAGCAGTCTCAAGTCAATCTTGTACACGTAGAGAGTATAGTGCTTGTTCTTGCGATGCTTGCCTCTCTTGAAGACGTCCATATTGAAGCAGTACGCATAGTCCGGACTACTATTGCTCTTCTTGATCGGACCATAGAAATTGCCGTTACTACAGAAAGTGAGACACGTCCGTGCCGGTATAACAGAATGGAATCTGTTCATTGCATCAAAATGTGTACCTGAACCTGTATATACGGACGGTCTGATATTTACATTGAATTTCATATCTTTAATTTTTTATTTTGTTCATTATTATATTTCTTATTACTCATATGAGTCGCAAACTTCCTATGAAGCGTTGTTTATTATTTCTACTGCAAAGATAGTCATAATATTCGACATATGCAAATATTTAAATAATCATTAACTATTCAAATGTCATTTTAATATTCATTAACGAAACAGCCGGTCCTTTTCGAGAACCGGCTGCTCGCTTCAAACAAATACTATATAATCAAATAGAACAAACGTATTGCCTTGGTTTAATCATCTATACATTCCTCCAGGACCGAAGAACCCGTGACCTCTGCCACACATAGGTCCGCATCCGAATGGTCTGTGACCTCCGAAGAATCTGTCTGGATTCTCCATATCGTACTTGATATAATCCCTCACCTGGTCCAGACGTTTCTTTGCGTTCTCGGACAGATAGGTCTCGCACTTTGAGATAATCTCATCCGGATTCATTCCCTTGAACTTCTCGGGGATAAGTGACAGTGCAACGATTGTATCGAATGCTTCCCGCTCGGAAACTTCCGGAGCGATATATTGCTGGATTCCTCCTTTGCTGCTTAGGTCGAACTTCACGCTGTTGAAGTCTATGATGTTCAGTTCCTTCGGACGGAAATACTCAGTGTCGTATGCGCCGTTGTCGAAATCACGGAATCTGTACACGGAGAATGTCTCACCGATAGCGAAGTCCTCGCTCACCCGCTTCATCGTTTCCAGACTATAGATATATGCCTTGCCCGGCTCATATGCTGCTGCGATGACATACGGTGTCCCGCACAGCCAGTGTGAATAACTGATGATGTCTTCTATATCCTTGACCTTGAACTCACGCTTATCGTACATAGGGACAGGGAGGATTCCGTATGACTCCAGTTCTACTTCAGCAGTCTCACCCGTGACCATGTTGTACTTTCGGAACTTCCTGCAGTCTTTGCTGACAGAAATCAGCAGATGATGCTTCTTCGTATAATATGATGCATACGGATAATCCAGAGTCTCCAGTGTCTGGAGATTCCCGGCCTTAATGAAGTACTGTCCGCTGTCGTCGTGCCAGGCGAATATGTGGTTGGAATCTTCCTTCTTGACTTCAGCGAAGTTCGGGGTAGC